>Ga0307431_1000748_pt1 | contig 20598 bp, 13 predicted proteins | sample SalMarWE160170MG_FD_202155 | JGI IMG/M metagenome (GOLD analysis project Ga0307431, IMG submission 202155) | Salt marsh sediment microbial communities from the Plum Island Ecosystem LTER, Massachusetts, United States - WE1603-170 | ecosystem: Environmental > Aquatic > Marine > Intertidal zone >...
GGACTTGACCCCCTTGACATCCAGGGTAAATGCCTTTGCCGCATCTCTCGGCCGCATCAGTCCGCTGTTCCAAATCACCTTTCCATCCGCCTGAATCTGGAAAATCACCGATCCCCGTCCGGCGGTTTCGTCGTCCAAGCCGACCCATCCGGACATTTCCACCGCATTGCCATCTAACTGAAGTGGAATGTTGGAATTGGCGTGTGTGCCGATGCCACGCTGGAAAATCTTGCCGGCAATCGTCAATCTCCGGTTATCCACGGAACGGTTGGAATGGGCCTGGCCCCACCCCTGTTCGACACGCGAAACGTCGAGCGTGGACAGCCAGATTGTGTCCGCAGGCGGATTGTCCTGTGACGCGGCTAAGATTGACGCCGCCGAATAACCGATGATGCCGATAAGCAGGACTCTGAGAATCAATTTCATGTCGTGGTTGCTCCTTGTTGGTCATGGTGAATACAAATGAGTGATTTACTTTTCATCAATCAGTCCTCTTTACTAATGATTCCGACAAATCCGCCGGCCGGCATGAGTGAAAGCGGAACCACGGTCCTGGCATCCACCGAGACAGAGGATTCGACAACGGCCTGATAATTGGACGAAGCCGTATTGTCCGCGAAACCACGCAGCGTCCATTTGCCTTTGCCCAGGAATTTCAACGATGCCTGCAACGACATCGCATCATCGCCGTTCATCGCCGCCAGATACCAACGTTTTCCCGAACGCCGGGCCATGACGATGGTCTTGGCGACCTGGCCCTCCAGGACCACCGTGTCATCCCAGACCGTCGGCAGGTCGCGAAGGAATTCCACACCGGATTGCCCGCGATAATTCTCCGGACTGTCGCACAGCACCTGCAGCGGACTGGGATAGATCACCGTCATCGCCAGTTGTCGGGCGCGTGTGCCCATCACTTCCGCGGGATAAGTGACTTTGAAATCCTTCGGCGCGCGATTCAGAAAACCCCCGGGCGTGAAGTCCATGGGCCCGAGCAGACCGCGTGTGAACGGCAGCGTGATGGTGTGCAGGGGCGTGCATTTGTTGCCGGGCAACTTGTGGTATTCATTGCCAAGCACACCTTCCTGCGTGATGAAATTGGGATACGTCCGTGCAAGACCTGTGGGCTTGTATGTGCCGTGAAAATCAACCAGCAAGTGATGCTTTGCCGCTGTCGCCAGAACTTTTTCGCACCATTGAACCGTTTCCTGCGATTGGCTGTTGAGGAAATCAATTTTCACTCCCGCGAATCCCTGCTCCGTCAGATAGGCGAGAGCTGTTTCGACTCCGAATGTTTCGATGTCGAGCGAGTGCGCCCAAATCAGCAGTCGGACGTTTTTCGATTTCGCGTATTGAACCAACTCGGGGACATTGATTTCTGGAACTGGCTGCCTGAAATCGCCTGGCGTCGGGTTGGGTTTGGAATGCAGCGATTTGTCAAAACTCGTCATCCCCTTATACCAGAACCAATCCATTAACTGGTATGGCCAGCCCATCTCGGCCGCGAGATCGATCCACTCCTTGTGCGAAGGCGTTGTACCGCGAGCGAACACGCCGGTGTGCCCCGGATCAGGATCGTAGGAATTCGTTCCCGTCCACCAGGCGTCCCACGCGCAAGCGCCGGGCTTTATCCACGAGGTGTCTTCCAAGCGGCTGGGCGTCGCGAGGTTCGCAATCAGATCGGAGTCCACCAAATCCGCGGCTTTTCGGCCAATTATCAATATGCGCCACGGGCTGACACGCGGCGTGGATGACACAACCAATCCATTCCCATCCGAACGCCTGTCGAGCACCGCCTTCACGGCTGATGTGCCTGTGCCCGCGAGTGACATGCCGGCCCAGTCCAACAAATCCGATTCCGCCACCGCGATGTAACCCGAAGGGGTTTCGACCAGCAGCGGCAGAACGCTTCGAAATGGACGCCCTGCCCTGCCCGATCGAATGGCGCTTAACTTCTTTTCAGGATAAGCGTTCTCCGCACACTCGGATTCGTCGCCAGCCCAGCAACGGTAATCATCCGCAAAATGAAATTCCGTCAGTTCGTTCGTTAGCACAAAATTTCCAAGGCCGGAACTTTCCGGAAGTTCGTAACGAAATGCAACGCCGTCGTTGTAAGCGCGCACCAGCAAGCCAAACGTGCGAATCTGTACACCCCGTTCCTCCAGCGTCAGACGCAGTTCCCGGTAGTAATCCCGCACGGTTCGGCGGTTGCCAAATGCATTCTTCCAGGCGTCATCATGTTTCTTGGTCGCAGCCTTGGTGATGACCGTAGACGAACCCAACTTCACGCCGTCTTTGAATTCGAGCCCCAGCGGCGAGTTCGTCAGCGCAACTTTGCCGCCAATCTCCACGCGAAAATACAATCCATGATCATCCGAGATGACCACGTCGATTCCGCCCTCCGGCGAAGTGAGGCGTTGTTCAGCGGCGTGTGCGCCCCCTGCAGAAAACACCATGCACATCAGCACGGAGCTTAGGGACACAAGAATTTTTTTCATGTCAGAATTGATCATAATCAGCATCTCATTGATTCTTTCTTCTGGTTGCCGAAGGCCATACCTGTCCGTCACGGCAATTCTTTATACAGCGTTTGGACCCGAATGTACATGTTACGGGCATAATAGTCGCTGTCTTCCGGAACTGCGGACTCCAATGCGTCCGGATGCAGAACTTGGCATCGCAATACCATTCCGGCGTCTCGTAATCCAGCAGAGATGGTCCATTCCACCTTGAAAGTGATTTGGGCACTCCATCCCACATACCCGGCCCGCCGCTATCGCCGGAAGTTCCCCAACCTTCCTTCACCACAGCCTGCCGGTCGGACACGGGGAAACTAGTTGAAGAATCGATTTCCGCAGACTGCGTAAGGTACGAAGCCAACGCCAACGAGGTCGCGTAGCCGGTGTCCGCAGCCATGAGTTTGTAGAATTTACGTCTGTGCATTGCAGTTCCTTTCGTCATTTCACCGGGAATTCATAGATATTGACGCTGAAGGGGGCGAAAGTCGGGTTCGCAGGGATTGCATCCAGCGCTTGTTCTTCGATCTTGACGCCTGGTTCCTGGCCGACGACCACGGTAGCAGTTAGACTCTGCGGGGCCATGCGGCGCAGGGTGCCTTTACCGGACAGTTCGGCGCCGCGGATTTGGAGGCTCAGGCTTTGGGAGGATTCGGTCGGGTTGATGACAGCGACAGTTAGAGCCTTACGATCGGCCGTCCAGGCAGCGGCCACATCCAGGGGGAAGGTATCGCTGCCGGCGTGGACAATGGGCTGTTCGCCGCCGGGAGGATCCTTGGGTTTGGGCTGGGGTGAGTTGCCCGAGACCTCCACGGGAATGGTGCCATAGTAGTCGCGGTAAAACTTAAAGAGCATCCCTGTCGGACTGAGGACCGCCTCACCGCGGGCGGCACTGTAGGTAGCCGTGATAAAGGTCAGCGCACCGAGCTGATAAAGGTCGGAATGGCGGAACATCTCGTGGAAATTCCACGCATAGGCGGGAACGACCTTATAATTGCCTCTGCCGCGACCGCCGGCATAGGCGTATTCATCCAACGCAATGGGGACCGGCTTGTTCTTCAGCGCAGGAATGCGTTTTAAGTATTCCTGATACTCTTCGTACTTGATGCGGATGTGGTTGGCCGGGCGGCGCATCCAGTCAACGAGAGGTTCGTTGGGATCATTTGGAACCTGCTTTGCGAGCGATAGATCGAAGTGAGAGTTATAGTTGTAGTAGTGCTCGCTGATCATGTCCATGTTGTCGAGGCAATTGAGAAACAGAGCGCCCGTCCAATCGGCCGGCCCGAGGTAATCGGGAATCAGCTTGTCGCCCAACTTCAAGGACTGCTTGGAGCCGGTCATGGTGTCGGGCATGGCACCGCTGGCGATGAGGATGATGTTGGGGTCTACTTTGCGCATGGCCTTGGCAAAGAGATTGTGCTTGACCTGGTACTGGGTAAGGGGCATGTAGCCGAACTGCCAGTCACCCCACATTTCGTTGCCGATGTTCCAGAACTTGACGTGATAAGGCTCCGGATGGCCGTTGGCGGCGCGCATCGCACCCATGCGGGTGGTGACGGGGCCGTTGGCGTATTCAACATATTCAGCGGCAGAGCGGGCATCGCCGAAGCCGGAGTTGACGGTGATGTAGGGTTCGACCTCCACCAAGCGGCACAGCGTCATGAATTCGTCGGTGCCGGCATCATTAGGTTGCAGAGCATTCCAGACAGGATCCCAGATGGGTGGACGCTGATCGGGGTCACCGATGGCGTCGCGCCAGTCGTGGGCCGAGACGAAATTGCCGCCGGGCCAGCGGTAGACGCCGGAACGGAGGGACTTGAGCACGGCGATGACTTCGGTCTTCCAGCCCTGGATATTGTCGGCGGGCATCAGCGAGACGACGCCGATGTACAGAGTGCCGGGGCCGGTAGAGGTGATTTCAAGCTGGGCATCGGCCGTATCAACCGGGGACTTGAAGGTGAGGGGAAACTTGGCGTACGCGGGGGTCAGTTTGTTGATGGTAATGGATTGACGATCGGTGGCGCCAGCTCCCCAGATCAAGCTGACGGTGACCTGGGCGCCCGCGTCGCCAGCGAGAACAATGCGGCCGGTGTAGTCCTTGCCCTGCATGAGCGTGAGGCCAGCTTGGCGAATACCGCGAGGCTCATCGGGGCTGAGTGCGATCGTGGGTGAGTGGTCACCGACATAGGCATGTCGGGTGTCTATGGTGATGGATTCGGCCGGGCCGACGAGGGTCCAGCGGCGAGGTGCGCCGCCAAAGCCGCCGCGGCCACCGCGTGCTCCCGGTCCGGCCTGGTTCGGTTCCTGGGCGGTGATGGGGTGATAGAACTTGCGGTCGTCGATCATTTCAGCCCACATGCCTCTGTACACAAGGCCACCGGCGTGCTCGATGAACATGCCATACAGGTTGGGGTTGATGGGAGAGAACGTCTTGCTGGCGTCGATGGTGGCATTGATGGGCGTGGGGACTGTTGTGGCAGAGGACTCTGGCGCCGCGGTGTGCAGGGCCCACACGCTGGCCGTCAGGATGGCTGTGAAGCAGGTGAAGCGAATTTTACATTGTCGGATGTGCATGGTGGTAACTCCTAACTCATATGAGGTCAATATAATGTTTCGTTGTCTCACCGAGTGGTGATGGTCATCGGCAATGTCAGTCGGATGTCGTCGGACGCCGCGCCGATGAGGAACTCGTACTTGCCCGGCTCCACCACGTATTGCTTGTTTTCCGTGTCCCAGTAACGCAGGCGTTCGGCAGGAATTTCAACCGTAATACGCTTCGATTCGCCTTGCTTTAAATGCATCCGGGTAAAGGCACATAACGCAAGTTTCGGCTGCGGAACGCTGGAATTGACGTGGCGGAAATAGACCTGGGCCACATCATCACCGTCGAGACTGCCGGTGTTTTCTATCGTGAAAGACACCTTCGCGATGCCATCGGCGGAAATCTCTTCCGAATCCAACTTGCCTTTCTGGTAAGTGAACTTGGTATAACTTAAGCCGTGACCGAACGCGTAGAGGGGCTTGCCACTGAAGTATCGATAAGTGCGATTGTTCATCGAATAGTCCGTAAATGCAGGCATATCCGTGGTGGCTCGGTAGAACATCACCGGCAGATGGCCGGAGGGATTAACGTCGCCGAACAGAACTTCAGCAACGGCGCGCCCGCCTTCCTCGCCAGGATACCAGGCTTGGAGAATCGCCGGCAGGTTTTCGTCTTCCCATGGCAGCGCTATCGCCGACCCGCTGCAATTGACCATGACCACCGGCTTGCCGGTGGCATGGAGCGCCTGCACGAGTTTTTCCTGCACTTCGGGTAGTTCAATCGAATCACGATCGAATCCTTCGCCTTCCTGTGCCGGAGTGATGCCGCCGGTATAAATGATCAAGTCCGCATTCGTCGCATTGCTGAGGGCTTCTGCGTAGAGCTCCGGCACTGGACGGGTCGTATCGTTATCCTGGCGACTCCACGCCGCAATTCCCCGTTCGGTTCTGGTGGTGATCGGACATCCTTGTGCAAAAGAGACTTCAATGTTCGTCCCGGCCAATTGCTTGAGGCCGTTCAGAATTGAGATCGGACGCGAAGCTGACCCGTGGTAATTGCCATGCAACATGGACGTCGAGTTGCCATTAGGCCCAATGACAGCAATCCGCTTGATCTTGGAGCGGTTGAGCGGGAGGATGCCGTCGTTCTTCAGCAACACCAAAGATTCACGAGCCACCTGTAAAGCGAGTTGCCGATGCTCGGGGGTGTCGTTCTGGTCAATGCCAATCTTGGAATACGGGCTCTTGTCGGCCGGATCAAACAATCCAAGCCTGAAGCGTGTCCATAACGTGTAATACAAGGCCTTGTCTATTTCCTGTTCACTGATCAGGCCCTTTTGGACGGCCTTCATCAGAGCGTTATAGTCTCCGCCGCAACAAAGATTGCAGCCGGCCTTCACCGCGACTGCAGCGGCTTTCTCCGGTGTATCGACGTAATGATGTGCCCTCGTGTTCCAAATATCGTTAATCGCACTGCAATCTGAAACGACATAACCCTCAAAACCCCATTGTTTACGCAACAGGTCGTCGAGCAGGAACGTGCTGGCACAGCAAGGGACGCTGTTGAGTGCGTTGTAGGCACCCATGACACCAGCGACATGTCCCTCGCGTACCGCCCGCTCAAACTGCGGTAGATACATTTCATACAGATCGCGTTCTGACGGCTGGGCATTGAAGCGGTGGCGATCCGGTTCCGGACCGCTGTGAACTGCATAATGCTTCGCACAAGCCATCGCAAGCATATGGTCGGGATCGTCTCCCTGAATTCCCTTGATGAACTCTATGGCTATCTCGCCTGCGAGATAGGGATCTTCACCGTAGGTTTCCTGGCCACGTCCCCAGCGGGGATCGCGGAAGATATTGATGTTCGGAGTCCAAAAGGTCAGACCAGTCCACCATTTGGAATCACCATTATTTTTGGAGGTATAATCGTTGAACTTCGCGCGGCCTTCGATGCCAATGACAGTTCCTTCCTGACGAAGCAACCCCGGATTCCACGTAGAGGCCATGCCGATAGGTTCTGGGAAGACCGTAGCGATGCCGTTGTTTGCAACACCATGCAACGCTTCGTTCCAATAGTTATACGCCGGAAGACCGAGCCGCGGGATCGCCGGCGCATCGTTCTGCAACTGGGCCACTTTCTCCGCCAGCGACATGCGGCAAATCAGATCATCCGCACGCTGCTGCAACGGCTTGGCCGGGTCACGCCAGATTGGGGCTTCCTTGATTTCCGGTACACGAGTGGCATCGCCGGTAAAAGGTTCCGCAATCTCTGACGCATTGAAAGCGACAACAGATGCCCCCGAGGCATCCTTCACCTCGAAGGTGTTGAATTTGGCATTGTTTTTAACCGCCGTAAAAGTCACCTTCAGAGGCCCGCGGAGCGAATCATCTTCATGCTCGACCACCCCGGTAATATAACAAGCTTTTCTCGCGCCACCTGCGGTGTCAATGATATCGAAGTTCGTGGTCAATACCACTTCCCCTGAAGTCACATCGAATGCCCTTTCCCCCGGTTCGCTCAACAGCGTTTCCACTTCGCCGATAACGATGGTGTATTTGCCCGCAGGCAAATTCGAGACGCTGACGGTAAAATCCTTTCCATTGATTTCTTCGCGATACACTGCTGCATTACCAATGGCGCCCTGGATTACGACTGACGCATCATCCTTACGGTGGGTAAAATCCCCGGTAATACTCACCTGTTTATCACAAGAACCGCAGGTCTCCTCGGCCGCAAAGGCGACTGAAACCGAAAGCCATTGACTCGCGATGGACACCAGGAACAGAACTGCCAATGCCACGGAAATACTTCCGGTTAATGGTAATTTACTGCGAGCCGGTCCCCGAAATGGAAATTCAGATTCGCGAAGAATAAAGGGGGTGTCTGTCTGGTAAAAAGTCTGATTTGTGAGTGGAATGATTACTTGCTCTGCCAGGAACTTTACACTGGCATTTATAAGATTTGATTTTTTCATGGGTTAATCCCTAAATAAATATTAGTTTATGGTATTAAAGAACACGGAGACTTATTTGACAGAAAAGGCCATATACGAGTGCGGTAGCACGGTGAATGTGAAGAATGTACGCGGCGGGGGGCCGGGCCACGACCGCCAAATCCGCCGCCACGCCAGCCAAAGTTGCGACCGACTGCCGGTGCGGATGTGATGTCTTGGCCGGTAAGCAGGTCGTGAATTTGTGCCGCGGTGCCGGCAACGGAGACCGTGACCTCCGCCGACGTGGGTAGGTAGTTCTGCACGATAAACGTGTTGTTGTCGTAACGGAATAGTGCGACCTGCGCGGGGGCACTGTCGATACGGATGGGCTCGGCAGAGCCCACGGTGACACGGATGACCGACAGAACCGTGGGCGGGGGAAGACATAGAGGTCGGCGGGATCGTTAGGGATGGTCAGGACGTAAAACTTACCCTTGGAGTAATCGCACGACAGGACGATGGGGTAGATCGTGCCGCCGGGGGAGACGCCCAGGGCGTCGCCCCACGCGTCATGGTTCAGGATGTTGAAATACTTGATTTCGGGAATGGGGATGTCGCGCGGGGCTTCGAATGGGTCAGGGACGCCAGCACGCCTCACAAAGCCGCGACCGCCTCGGAAGGGTGCGCCGGGACCGCCGGCGAAGGTGAAGCGCCGCACCGGCACGGTGGCGCCGGTGGTTTCGAGCTCGCAGATATCTTCGATGCCCTTGCCTTTCATGGCGCGCAGGAAGCCGGAGGTGACGCAGACGGATTTGCCGGCCTCGAGCTGGGCTTGGATTTTGTGAATGATGTCGGGATCGGACTTGGCCTGCTCGGTGAGAAGAACCATATCAGCATCAGCGGGGAAATGCGGGAAGATGTTCATGGGCAGGCCGATCATGCCCAGATAATCGTGGAGGAACTCCTCGCCCGTATCGTGATAGGGCGTGTAGGTCTTTATGCCGACGGGCTTGCCGACGTTGACCAGCACCTTGTCAACTTGGCCGAGGGTGTAGGCTGCGACATCGGCGAAGGTGAGATTGCCGCCATTAAGGCCGAGGGTCTTCTGAAACTCATCGAGGTTGAGACTGGTGGGCAGGTCGGCCCAGGTGCGGTTGGTTATGGCGTTGGGCCGGATGGTGCCGAGCATGCCTGAATAGTGAAAACAGCACATCTCGGGGCAGCGTGCAAAGACGGTATCCAGGAGCTGCTCGGAGTAGCGATCGATCGGGTTGGCGCCGCCCCGGTCGACCCAGCCGTCTTTGTTCACGGCGGGCTTGAGGTTGCACGTGAGGGCAGACCAGGACTGGGCAGGGTCGGGATTACCGTTCATGAGGCCCTGCACGATACCCTGAATCGCATAGGTGGAGACGGTGAAGCTTTTGTAATGATTCTGGGACTGAGCAGGGACGGCCCACATTCCGAATGCCAGCAGAACTGCCAGCGCTTGTACGCATTTTTTCACGATATCAACTTTCAAGTTAAGAGGTTTCGTTTTGTTGCGATCTCACGATGCCGCAGTATCAACGACGTAGAATACCGACGATGGCGAACGCGTCTCATTCGACTGCCTTCCATTTGAAACATGCGCCGCCCTTGCGGTCCGGGCGCGGTCCGGTGGCGGAAACAGTCACCAGGCCGGGGGAGTTGGGCTTGGTTGCCAGATAACGATGATTGGTGAGGGACATGAGCATGGTATCGCTACGCATCAGGTTGACCCATTGGAAGGATTCCGCATCGCCGGGGGTCTTTCCGGCGAGGTCCTTCAATGCGATACCATCACTGGCGGCGGAAACGAACCGGTCGTTGGCGGCCTTCAGCGCCACGCGGCCCTTGCCCAGATCGACGACCTGGAATTGAACGTTCTGGGCAGCCGCACCAGGGTCATTGGCTGCCACATTCACCAGTGACATGTTCATTGTGTCGATCGCCAGCACAGTGCCGTCGGCGCCGCTGGTCAGTGTAATCTTCTTGCACACGGGAATCATGCGTTCAATGCCCCGCGCGCGCGGCTCATCAACCGTGAAGTTGTCGAAGTCGGCGTAACCACCGGGTTTGCCGCCAGTGTTGTAGTTGAACAGGGCGAGGCGGGCGCCTTGGAAGGTTATGAGTTGGAACACCATGGTGAAGGGGTCACCCAGTGGAGCGAATTCCTTGCCATCGGCGCTCCAACTGAAAATGGCTTTTTCGGTGTCGAAGTTGCAGGCAACGCGGAGCCAAACGTGGGTGGGGCTGCTCGGAGCGTTCGTGGTCTTGCGATTGGTCTGATCGAACGTCTGCAGAGTTATGCCTTCGGCGGTTTTCACAAGGCCGATCCAGGCGTAAGGAGCACTCAGCAGCGCCAGGCCTGCAGTATCTCCCGGCTCAAGGCCTAAGCTGTCGAGTTCAACCGTCGCGATGGACTCCGGACCCGGCGGCCGCTGCGTCAGGCTGTTGCGGGCCATCCAGAAGTCATCGGCGGCTAACGAGTGCAGGCGAAGCACGCCGGGCTTTTCGGTGAGAGACCATTTGGTGTCGTCGGGGACGTGATTCCACTGCCAGACGGGGTTCATTTTCGGAGAATCGAAGTTGTCGCTGCGCACGAATAGCGTCTTGGGCGCCTGGGTGTAGCCGGTGGCGGGCTTGATCCAGGTGTTGGGTGCCTTGCGAAGGTTGCCCGACAGGCCGATGAGCGGGAAGCCGTTGTCCCAGGTGATTGGGACCAGCGCAACCATGCGGCCGATGCTACCATGGTCCTGCATGATGATGCTCCACCATTCGCCAGACGGCGTATCCACGATGCCGCCTTGATGGAGGGTCAGGCCGCCACCGGAATTGGGGTTGCTGTGCACGATGGTGAAGGTTGGATTATTCCTGCGGCCGCCGCGGAGGCTGTTTTGAGTGGGGACGCCCAGGGACTCGCTCCGGACCATGCGTTCGACCTCCCAGGGGCCATCAATCGAGTCTGCGCGCGCGACGACCTGGTCGGTGTGGGCACCTGGGATGGCGGAGACGTCGAAGTATTTCCCGTTGATTTTGTAAAGGTGGTGGCCCTCGCCCAGGCCCGGAGCGTTCATCTGGTGGCGGGCGCCTGGGATTACGCCGGTGAGGTCCTTGTTGAGTTCCACGATGGTGTAGGGGTTCCTGTTCCCGGAGACGAGGTAGATTTTGCCGTCATCGTCGAACAGGACCGACAGGTCGTGAAACCCCTGGATCTGGTTGTGCTGCCAGGGGCCGCTGGCGGACTTAGAGCGGAAGATCTGTAAGCCCACGTTGTTGACGTTGCAGAAGACATAGAACATCCCATCGTGGTAACGGATGCAAGGCGCCCAGATGCCCTGACCGTAAATGTTTCCACCCTCGAGGCGGAAGGCGGGACCGAGGTCCAGCCGATCCATGCAGTAGCTGGCGAGTTCCCAGTTCACGAGGTCTTTGGAATGCAACACGATGACGGCCGGGTTCATGTGCATGGTGGTGCCGGCGAGGTAATAGTCATCGCCGACGCGAATGGGGTCCGGGTCCTCGAACTCCTCATAGAACAGTGGGTTCGAGTAGGTGCCGTTGCCGTTGTCGGCAGTCCAATGTTTTGCCGCGGTAGAGGAGGTCCCGGAAGAAGCCGGGGTCGCGGCTGTAGTAATGCTGACGGCCAGCGAGGTCAAACTCACAAGCCCAAGAAGAAATGTAAAGCGTGTCATAACAGCGCTCCTTATGAATGATTATGTTTCAGCATAACAGGTTTACCATATATCCATGCCGATGACAACTGCTAACGGCGGACGATTCGCGACATGCGTACTTTGCATGTGGTCATCAGCATCCAAAAAATTCGTACCCCCCTGCGGCAATTATTCCTCGCACAACGTTACTTTTTCAGTGTCACAGGCTCGCCCTTCACCAGTGCCGACAGCCACTCTTCACGCCGCGCGTTGCGCGGTTCCTGGCCGGGGCCTCCGTGGTCCGAATGCAGCGGAAGAAGTTCCTTCGGTCCAGCGATCAGATTGAACGCCGCGATGACGCCCGTCGGCGGCGAGGTGCCATCGTAGAGACCGAACGGTACCAGCGTCGTCGCCTTGATCCGCGGCGCGAAGTTGACGGGGTCGAAGTAGCGTGCGGTCTGAATGACTTCCGGCTGGTTGGGCCAGTTGGAATAGGCCATCACCCGGCCGTTGCTCTGCGTGCCGACGTCGCAACCCGAAGGTACGTGGCAAATCATGTGTGTGACCTTCAGCTTCTCGCCCACTAGCCCGACAGTCGCCAGAGACTGTTGACCGCCCATCGAATCGCCCATGACGACCAGCATCTTGCCGTCCCAATCGCCGCGCGAGGCGAGATATTCCAGCACCCGGCAGTCACCGAGGTACATGCGCAGGAAATAGCTTTTTTCACGATCCGTATTGCCGATGGCTTGGTAGTTTCGTAATGCTCCGTTGGCCAACTGCCGAATGGCGGCTTGGTCGTCAATGGGCATGTCATGGGCCAAGACGTTGAGGGCCAGCCAGCCGGCCTTGGCCCGGTCCGTGACCCACTGCCGCTGCAGCGGATATATGCCGGCATACTGCAATTGAAGGATGGCCGGGAACTTGCCTTCCTTCGCTGGTTTGGCCAACTGGCCCTGTACGTGCGTGTCATCGATGTTGTCCAGTGTGATCTTGTAATACTCGATGCCGGTAATGTTGACATCGACCTTGTCGAGCTTTGGGTTGGCGGGAATCGCGTCCAGGGCTTCGAGCTTTTTGCCCCACTACGCGTCGAAATCATCCGGTCGCGGCAGCGAGGGCTTTATGTGCTCGGCATCGATGATCGCCCCGTCGCGAGGAGCCCCCCCGCCGAAGGGGCCACCGAAACCACCCCGGCTACGACCGCCGGGCGCGGAAGCAGTCCCCGGTGCACTTTCCGCGGCGGTCGCTGGAGCCGCTTGCGGCGTCACATTCAAGGTGATGGCACTGGGTTCGTCGAGCGTCAGTTCGATCGTGGCGCTGCCGGAAGAGAGATCCAGTATGCCTTGCTTGAAGGGGCTTCCGGTGCCGTTCTTGCGGGCGGTGTAGGTGGCGCTGGTCGTGCTGGACTGTGGCGCAGGCTTCACGGTCCAAATGGCATTTTCGCCAGCCTTGTACAGCCCGTCGGCATTTTTGGGGGTCAGCACAACCTGGCCAAACGAAGGACAGGCGGACCAGATCAAGATTGTTAGGAAGATGGATCGACATAATTTGATGATGCTACACCTCAAAAAAACATGTACCGAACAGAAGTTATAAGACGATTCCAAGCGGGCCTCGCCGGGGTCGTCAACACCCCCGAGGGCCGTACCTGCCTAGTTCCCCTCAAATCGGTCTGGCAGGCTTTCGAGACAGACCCGCAGCCGAAGCGCATTAGCGCAGCCAAAAACAGTATAGTGCATGCTCTCGTCATTCGATTCCATCCCATTGAGCACTCTTGCCTTTAACCAGGCTCAAGTCTCGCGTGACGTCGCCATAGCGAAGTCGGCAGGATCCGCCTGCGAGCGAACGCACGGTTACGTTTGCGAGCTTACTCTCCTTCCACTGGACGTCCAACTCGAAGCCACCGCGGGCACGAAGGCCCTTGATGGAGCCGTTTAGCCAGGCTTTTGGCAAGGCCGGCAGCAACTCAATCTCGCCCGCACAGCTTTGAAGGAGCATCTCACCAATACCGGAGGTGCCACCGAAGTTGCCATCGATCTGGAACGGCGGATGGGCATCGAACATATTCGGGTAGGTCCGCTCGGGCCGCAGAAGCATCGTGAGAATCCTATAAGCGTGTTCGCCATCGTGGAGGCGTGCCCAGAGATTCAGACGCCAGCCGATGCCCCAGCCGGTGGCTTCGTCGCCACGAACCTCCAGGCTCCTGCGTGCCGCGGCCGCCAGATCTGGGGTGGTCCGCAAGTGAATCTGGTCGCTCGGATACAACCCGTATAGGTGCGAGACATGCCGGTGATGAATCTCCGGAGCCTTCATGTCCCAATCCTCCAGCCATTCCTGGAGCTGGCCGGCGCCGCCGATCTGATTCGGGGCCAATCGCTGACGCGTCGCGGCCGCTTGTTTTCGGAAGTCCTCATCAACGCCCAGAATTTCCGCCGCACGGATGCAATTGGTAAACAAGTCGCGCAGGATTTGCATGTCCATCGTGGGTCCAGCGCAGACGCTCGTACCGAACGGATGGCTGTTTTCGGGCGATAGCGACGGGCACGTCACGAGCCACTTGTGGTTGGGATATTCGACCAATGTGTCGAAGAAGAACTGCGCGGCTCCCTTCATGGCCGGATAGACTTTGGCTAGGTATTCCTTGTCGCGGGAATAATCATAATGGTCCCACAGGTGCAGGCACAACCAGGCGCCACCCGTCGGCCACATGCCCCACTGGGGACCGTCGATCGGTGCGGTGGCTCGCCACAGGTCGGTATTGTGATGAGTGACCCAGCCGCCGGCGCCATAGCAGACTTTGGCCGTCCGCGCGCCGGTTTCGGTAAGATCCATCACCATCGCCACGAGCGGCTCGATGCACTCGCCCAGGTTCATCGGCTCGGCCGGCCAGTAGTTCATCTCCGTGTTGATGTTGATCGTGTACTTGCTTTGCCAGGGCGGATTCATGCTATTATTCCAAATGCCCTGTAGATTCGCTGGCTGACAGCCCGGCCGTGAGCTGCTGATCAGCAGATACCGGCCGAACTGGAAATAGAGGGCAGCCAGTTGTGGATCGTTCGCCTTGTTGGGATCGCGGATTCGCTCGTCAGTCGGGCGACTGGCGGCAGCCGTCGTGCCGAGATCCAGCGTCACCCGCCGAAACAACCTCTGATGGGCGGCCACATGATCCTTGAGCAACGAGTCGAAAGACTTCGTGCCGGCTTTGGCGATGGCATCTTTGGTCAGCGCCTCGGGGTCGCCGGTCACGTCTTTGTAGCTCTTGTAGCTGGTCGCCGCCGCGATCAGCAGTAATGCCGAGTCCGCATCGGTGACGGTGATCTGGCCGTCGCCTGGCACGATCCGACCACCCGAAGCTGCAACGGCCACGCGGGCCTGATATTTGAGGGCGCCGGCAATGCCGCGAGAGCCCCCGTTGACGCCTTGCATCACCAGAGTAATGGGCGACTCTACAATCACCGACGCCTTCTGTGGCGTCTTCATGCTGGCCGTAAACATGACCTTGCCGGGCTTGTCCGCCTTCAAGCGAATCACGATGACCTGATCCACGGGGCTGGAAAAAACTTCTCGTGTGTAGCGCACTCCATCGATCGTATACGCGACGGTGGCTACGGCCGTATCCAGATTGAGGTCTCGCCGATAGTCCGTCACCCCGTTCGCGTCCGGAAACGTCAGCAACAGGTCCCCCATGCACTGATAAGGCATTTGGGTCAAGGGCTTGGCCATCATCTTCTGACTGATCAGATTATGTGCTTCCCGGTATCGGCCGGCGAAGAGCAATTCCCGCACCTTCGGCAATGCCTCAAGCGCATCGGGATTCGCCGGGTTGTACGGTCCACCGGCCCAGAGCGTGTCTTCATTCAACTGGATCCGCTCCTGCGCAACACCGCCGAAGACCATCGCCCCAAGCCGCCCGTTGCCTACTGCCAAGGCCTCGACCCACTGCTTAGCCGGCTGGCGGTACCACAGACTCAGCGGTTCCGCAGGTGGCTGCGCCATAGCCACACTGCAGGATAGGGTCAAAATCAACGCCAGGAGTGTAGGATGTGTGCCGATCATGTTATGAGCCTTTCAAAGAGTAAACTCTTATTTGCCTCCAAAATCCCGGGCAAAACGCCCTTTATATGGAATTTATAGTACAACATTCAATCAGTTTTAAGAAGTGTAGAAATATGTTATACAAAACAATCGGGGCCTCTACTCAATCGTATAGGCCTCGAAACATTGCAAAACAGCTATTACTACTGGCAACAAACAAGATCGCGAGCTACCGGCGCTGGTCATTTACCAGCAAGGTAACTAACCTCACCCTCAGACAACGCCCGGTCGTAAATCTTCAGCTCATCGATGAGACCATCCCAGTAGCGACCTGTCGCCTCCGGATTCTCGCCAATAAGCATATTCGCCGTATTGATACCTATGGGCACAGTAGTAGCAGCACTGCCATCAAGTACGCCGTCCAGATATATCATGATGTTTGAACCATCAAAGACTCCAGCGACGTGATGCCACTCGTCAAAGCCAACCGCAGTGGCCCCATCTACTGAAGGAGTATCAGGAGCATTCCAGATAGTGATACCAAAGTGGAACCTCGGATCTAAACTCACGTTACCAAGCCTCCAGGCGTATTCACCCTTAGCAGCAATAGCCGCTCACTGATTGACTATCGACCTAATAGTTACCCATGTGGCAACTGTAATCTCGTTGGTGGTAACATCGAAGAGCGGGTCATAGCCACAATCCACGTAGTCGCCTACACCGTCAAGGTCCAGCGCCATACCTTCTTTTCCTTCAACAAAGTTCGGGTCGCCCATCAAAATACCATGGAGCTCGTTGCCGGAATTGTCATTCGCATCGTTCTCAAATGCGTAATATGCCACCAAGCCTTCGGTGCCAGAATCCGGTCGGAAACCCGCACCGCAACCGCTCGCAGTGGATGCACGTTTTAGATTATATCCGCGCACTTCACCGCCGGTGAGATGAAAAATCTTGCCAGTATTCCGTTTTTCATCTTACTTCTGACACTTCTGAGCGATATTATACAAATAGATGGTGCTCTTGCCGAGTCAAAGGCGGCAGCCAAGAAATAGTACGTTCGTGGGTTGCAGGTCGGGTTGCAGAGTGTATCATTCTGACAAAGATATAGTATTACCAGCCAAGCGAATTAATTCGCGTGGTTTCTTTTTAAGGATTGAGCGATAGAATAGATACAATGTGAGTCAATGCATCGAGCAGACATGGCAAGAACTAAATAATTTAGGAGGTTGTCAAATGAATCACAGGCTTATAATTATTTTGTTGGCAGCCGTAATGGCAGGTGGAACCTGTTTAGCTCAGCCAGACCAGCCAACGATTAAAGAAGACTTCAAGCCCTCGACCTTGAACCAACCCGGTCAGCAGTATCCGCAGGTTAACTCTCAAGGCTATGCTCGATTTCGCATCATGGCACCCCAAGCCCAAAGCGTCAGGGTAAGTCTGGGCGGACGCGGGGGCACCATCCTCACCAAAGCCGAGGACGGCTCCTGGATGGGCACCACGACAAGACCACTGGATGAAGGCTTTCACTACTATCATCTCACGATTGATGGAGGGACATTTAACGATCCCGGCACGTTGAACTTTTACGGTTCAACTCGTTGGGAAAGCGGCATCGAGATACCTGCTCATGACCAGGATTTCTTCGCCCTCAAGGACGTTTCCCACGGCCGAGTGCAGCAGATTCTTTTCCCATCTAAAAGTACCAACACCTCACGCCGCGCCTTTGTGTACACGCCACCTGACTACGACAAGGACCTGACCAAACGATATCCGGTACTGTACCTGCAGCACGGCTGGGGCGAGGATGAAACTGCCTGGAGCAACCAAGGCCACGCCAACCTGATCATGGACAACCTGATCGCCGCAGGCAAGGCCAGGCCCTTTATCATCGTGATGACCTACGGCATGACAAACGAAATCCGGTTCGGCGGCATCAGAAATTTCGATATCGGTCCCTTCCAGACGGTTCTCGTCGACGAGTTGATCCCCTACGTCGATGCCAACTTCCGTACGCTCTCCGATCAACCCCATCGCGCCATGGCTGGCCTCTCCATGGGCGGAATGGAAACCAAGTCGATTACCCTGAAGAATCTCGATAAGTTTTCCAACATCGGCCTCTTCAGCGGCGGTACCATCTCTCCGGATGATGTCAACAACACACCCGGTTTCAAGGAGAAGGTTAAGCTGGTATTCGTTAGCTACGGCAGCCGCGAACTCGGCGGCGGTCGTCGCGGTTTTGTTGGCGATCCTAAGGCGAACGCTGACGCATTGAAACAAGCCGGTATCAACAGTGTATTTTACGTCTCCCCGGATACGGCCCACGAGTTCCAGTCCTGGCGCCGCAGCCTGCACGAGTTCGCTCAACTACTGTTCAAGGAAAACATTTCCAGTTCCCTTACACCTCCGAGGGAAGACCTTTCCAACTCCGTTACTCCCCCGGCTGGAACAAAGCTGGTGATCCGGGTCGCGTGTGGGGCCTATCAGCCCTACACCGACAAGAATGGTAACCTGTGGCTGCCTGATGAAGTCAAGGCTCCCGGCGCGTCGCTGGGCCCACTGGATGGAATGACCATCGAGCGGACGGAGATCTACGAAGTCCCGAATGTCGCGTTCCCCCAGATCTTCCAGACCGAGCGGTACAGTATGAGCGCGTACGAGTTCAATCTTCCCAACGGCAAGTACACCGTCCGACTGCATTTTGCAGAGACCTTTACGGGCATCATGGACGTTGGTCAGCGGGTGTATTCGTTTGCCGTACAGGGACAGGAGCCGGAGAAGGATTTCGACATCTTCAAGGAAGCCGGCGGGCCGTACAAGGCGATCCAGCGAGAGTACAAGGGTGTTGAGGTAACCGACGGCAAGCTGAGGATTACGTTTACACCGAATATAGAAAATCCGGTAATCAACGGCATCGAGATATTCGCCGAATAAACGCGTTGTCAATCCAGGAGTGAGAATGTATGAAAAGTAACAATAAATTCCATTCTTACAATAAAAGAAAAACGAGACAAGAAAAGCATCTATTAACAGTGAATCTTAAAAAAGATTTATAAAGAGGTCATCAAATGAACAACAAGCTGATCAAGATTTTATTGGCAATGGCGCTAACAAGTGTGATCTGTATAGCCCAAACAGATCAGGCTTCTGGTGTCGAAGACTTCAAACCGACATCTTCCAATCAACCGGGCAAGCAGTATCCCCAGGTCAACTCGGAAGGTCGTGTCCGGGCTCGCATCGTTGCGCCTAACGCCAAGAGTGTTCTGTTGGATATAGGCGGTGTAAGATACCCTATGACCAAGGGCGAGGACGGCGCTTGGATCGGTGACTCGGAGCCTCAGGATGAAGGTTTTCACTATTACCAGCTCAATATCGATGGGGCACAGGTTCCGGACCCAGGCAGCATGTTCTTCTACGGCGCCAGTCGCTGGGGCAGCGGTATTGAAGTCCCCTCCAAGGATCAGGACTTCTACGCTCTCAAGGACGTCCCCCACGGTCAGTTACGCCAGAATCTCTATTACTCCAAGGTCAGCAGTACCGCGCGTCGCTGCTTCGTCTACACACCACCGGACTATGACAAGGATCCCACGGTCCGCTACCCCGTACTGTTTCTCCAGCACGGCGGCGGCGAAGATGAGACCGGCTGGCCCGGTCAGGGAAAGACCAATCTGATCATGGATAACCTGATTGCCGAGAGCAAGGCCAGGCCCTTCATCATCGTCATGGACAACGGAACCTGGACAATGACTCGCCCGCCCCAACGCGGCGAAGGTGGGCGGCGGCCTGGTGGCTGGCCCCCCGAAGGCTGGGCCGACAACTTCAAGAAGACCCTTCTTGAGGACATAATCCCGATGATCGATGACAACTATCGCACGCTTGCGGACCAATCGCATCGGGCCATGGCCGGACTGTCCATGGGTGGCATGCAGACCAATACCATCGCTATGGAGAACCTGGATGTGTTCTCGCACATCGGCATCTTCAGCGGAGGCACGGTTGGCGATCCGGCTACGGCGCACAACGGCGTGATGGCCAATGCCGAAGAGTTCAACAAGAAAGTCAAGCTGATCTTCCAGAGTTGCGGTTCGCGTGAACGACCCGACAGTGTGCGTGCCAATCACGAGCAACTCAAGGCCGCCGGGATCAACAGTGTTTGTTACATCTCACCCAATACCGCGCACGAATGGCAGACGTGGCGCCGCAGCCTGCATGAGTTCGCTCAACTGCTGTTCAAGGAAGATATTTCCAGCTCCGTCACTTCGCCTGCGGCACCGGCCCTTGCACGCGACGACTCGGCCTCGCCGGGCGCTCGTAGAGGCGGTGGGCGAGGCGGCTTCGGTGGACCAATCGAGTTGGGTCCGGACGACAAGCCCGCCTTCGCAGACCCACCCTCTGGGTTCAATGCCAGGCGCGAGAATGTCCCTCACGGCGAGTTGACGATGGTTCAGTATGACTCCAAGACGGTATCAGTCAGGTCAGATGGAGCGTCAAGGAAGAATCAGTGGCCCGGGGCAATAAGCTTCTGAGAAATCTACTTGTTGAGGCATGCTGGGTGTCGCTGCGATACAATCAGTGGGCCCGTTATCATAAAAAAACTGGGGCCTATGCAACTGCATAGGCCCCGAAATGATACAGAGTATAGTGTCATTCTTACTTGGTAGCGCACTTACAATACCGGCCAGACACGCTCCTCAAGCCAAGATGACGCCAATCTCGCATAATCGCTAAAGTCAACGTCGCCATCGTCATCAAGATCGGCTACAAGCGTAACATCTTCTGTAGCAGTATCCAGCCACTCATTAGCCATAATCTCAAGGTCAGACTCGTCTACCACACAATCGTCATTGATGTCTCCGACAGGTTGTAGCTGCGATGGTACACATCGAGGCCAATGCAACC
>Ga0307431_1000754_pt1 | contig 20499 bp, 16 predicted proteins | sample SalMarWE160170MG_FD_202155 | JGI IMG/M metagenome (GOLD analysis project Ga0307431, IMG submission 202155) | Salt marsh sediment microbial communities from the Plum Island Ecosystem LTER, Massachusetts, United States - WE1603-170 | ecosystem: Environmental > Aquatic > Marine > Intertidal zone >...
TGTTCAATCAAAGGCGGTTGCGTGTGCGGTATGAAAAACGTGACGATATTCATCAAGCATTCCTGATCATTGGTTGTTTTTTAATTTGTTGGCGACGAATTATGGAGTTTTGTTAGAGTGCCTAAGTTATGGGTATAATATTACGACCATTTAGTTATTACTCTGTGCTGCTCAGCTAATGCGACGATTTGGGATTGTTTTTTCAAGACTCTCAACATTTGTCTCCATCTTTTGCAGTTTGAAAGTGATAAAATTATTTCATGATATTAATTCCTTCTTTTTTATTTTATAGTTTATAAGTATATGACGTTTACGTCTTGCTGCCTCCAGCAAATTCTCAACTTGTTTTTTGTCTTGGTTTTTAATTGCTTTTTTCATCTTTTCTAATTCAGCGATGATTTTATCGATTCCTTTGGTTGTGTTATTAGTATTTGTCAGTAGCACGTCAGCCCATATGTTAGGTGACCCTGATGCTAACCTTGTAGTATCTATAAATCCTTTGCCGGCGTATTTGAGATCTTCTTCACTATTTGCATTGATTAGCGCCGCCACCACCACATGTGGGGTATGGCTTATGTTTGAAAAAATTTTGTCATGTTCCGCTGGCCTCATCACTCTTACCGTACAACCAAGGGTAGACCAAAATCTCCTCAGTTTTTGTATGGCTTGAAGGTTGGTCTTAGCGGTCGTGGTCAGGATACAGATAGATTGCTGAAGTAGGTTATCTCGGGCGTATTTGATACCCCTTTGTTCCGACCCCGCAATTGGATGTGAGCCAACGTAGTAGACTGTCTTAGGCAGCCATCGTTCGGCCCAGTGGTGTGGAAGCACTTTCGTTGAGCCGACATCAGTAACAATACTACCTCCTGGCAACACATCAGCAATCTCTCTGAAGATTTCCTCAAATGCGCAGATAGGTGTGGCCAATATCACAAGATCTGCTTGTGACACGCTTTTTCGCAAGTCGCTGGCAATTTCACTTGCGATACCGAGTTGTTTTGCTCGTCGTCGAGTGGAAGGGCGGTGCGCATAACCTATTACCTTTACTGACCGTAAACGGAGCAAAGCTGCCGATGAGATCGATCCGCCTAAAAGGCCCAGCCCTATAACCGTTATTTGCCTTAAGTCTTTCAAAACAAAGACCTTATGGAAACTTCATCCTGCCGATTTACCGTCTAAAATTATAACAGGAATTCCCACATGTCAATTTTTTTCTTTTATTTATGCTGTTTTAGTGTTAACATCTTGTTTTTATGTAGAGAAGAGCCAATGGAAGTGGCCTAAGAAGGATTATGTCCCGCACATTGTGTGCGTGGACAGTTTTTTTTGTTGAGCTTATTTGCTTTGTGTGTTTGGTGTAGTTTCACACCAGCAATATCGTAGGAATTGGGCAGTAGCTGAAATGAGCCAAAACAGCAATAGGATTGGAAATGGCGACTATCTGGACTTCGAGGAAAAGGTAGCTGACCTTGATTGCCAGATCAGTGAGTTGCGTCGACTCAGCTCAATCAAGGGCATCGACTATTCTATTGAGATTCGTCGCCTACAGCGAGAACAGGTTGCTGAACTTAAGCGAATCTATTCAATTTTAACTGCCTGGCAGACGGTTCAAGTGGCGCGCCATCCTAAAAGACCGCTTCTTACTGACTATCTCGACCTGATGGTAAAGGATTTCCAGGAATTGCATGGCGACAGATGCTTCGGCGACGACCATGCAATCATTACCGGCATTGGTCAAATCGCGAGGAACAAAGTCTTGGTTATTGGACAGAATAAAGGAAAAACCACAAAGGAAAAGATCACATGCAATTTCGGATGTCCCAATCCCGAGGGTTACCGAAAGGCTCTGGCGAAGATGAAGTTTGCTGAGAAATATGGCCTGCCGATTATCACTCTTATTGACACACCGGGTGCCTATCCTGGTATCGGGGCTGAAGAGCGAGGCCAAGCTCAGGCGATAGCAGTTAATCTTACTGAAATGTCGCGTTTGAAGGTTCCAATTATTTGCATTTGTATAGGTGAAGGTGGTTCCGGAGGTGCTTTAGGAATAGGAGTGGGTGATCGATTGGCCATGTTGGAATTTGCTTATTATTCGGTCATATCGCCCGAAGGCTGTGCAGCTATTTTGTGGCGTGACGGCTCGCAGGCTGCTGACGCTGCTAAGGCGCTCAAATTGACCTGCAAAGATCTGTACAAGCTGGGATTGATTGATGCTATCATTCCGGAACCGGTGGGTGGTGCGCACAGGAACGTTCATGATACAGTATATAATGTTGAAAAATATATTGCCAAAACCTTATCTGAGCTTAAACGGATGAGGATGGATAATCTGCTTGAGAATAGGTACGTGAAATGGCGCTCAATGGGCGCCAATTGTGTCAATGGGATTCGCAGAAAGGTGCGCTCTGCCAAGACCCGGATAAGCCCAGTGCCCAAAGTAGCTGTGTCTGTGTCCAAGGCTTCCCGTGACAGAGTCTGGCAGCATCAAACAACCGGTTGAAATACCCTTAGTATCCCTTCAGAAACAGTCGCTGCAAAAACAGGCCGTTGGTCTTATCCGAACGCGGGAAAACAGCACTTGCGGATGTAAAAATGTCCAAAAAAGGGTCAATAAGTTTACGTCTTAATTGTAGAGCCAAGTAAGACATGTCAGCGACATCCAAGAGAAGATCGAAGCCATTCGGTCGGTTCTTGAGCAATTACAGCAGATGCTTGGATAAATAAAGTCTATGATGCTGGTTGTGTGGTGTGTAATCATATGAATTGAACTGAGAGAAGGGCAACCGGCCGTTCTGAGTATTGGTCATGCGCAACATTTTAACAGGGCTTTTTGCTTTTCTTTCTAACCTGTTTCTGAGGTTTATGTGCAGCCTCAACAGGCTCTCGACCACAGGGCAGGATATTTTTGACAGATGTGCTAACCAAGGCAACAGCATATTTGCTTTCTGGCATAACAGACTCTTCTATCTTGTTTATTACTGGGTCAAAAGTAGACCACGGAGGAAGGTCTCTATCCTTATTAGTATGAGCAGGGATGGAGACTATGCTGTGGCTGTAGTTCGCAAATTGAAGCAGGATTTTGTCAGAGGCTCTACAAGCCGTGGCGGACAAAAGGCAATACGGGCGCTGGCAGCAAAACTCGCTGCTGGAGATAACATTGCGATAACTCCTGACGGTCCCAGGGGACCGGCTTTCAATGTAAGTGAAGGGATAATTAGACTGGCCCAGTTGACAGGGGCCAGGATTGTCCCTGTTAGTTATGATGCTACGCGCAAAAAGCACCTTAAAAGTTGGGATCGGTTCATCCTTGTTAAGCCTTTTGGCAGAGTTCATGTGGCTTTTGCCGAGCCGATCGAGATCCCTAAAGATATTGATTCCCGTGGTGTTAAAGAGTATCGGAAAAACCTGGAGAAGACACTTCTTGAGCTGGATCAGATATGTGCAAAGGAGTTGGGTCTTAATAAAAAGGGTAATTAGGCTAAGGGCATTCTACAGGAACATCATCTGTCGTTTTTAACGACATCTCCAATTTTTAACTTCACGGGAACATTAGTCTAATATACTCCAATTGTTTCTTGGTAGTAAAATCCATGCTTGTGTAAGGAACAGAGCTTGCGTTTTTGTTTTATGCTTGTGAAGATTAAGATTAGAGAGACAGCTTGAAGTCCGTCATCCGTTTGTTATGTTTCGCGGGTCTTCGCCTCGTTCCATGGCTGCTATTTTATTTACCCTTCGTTGGTGTCTTCCCCCACTAAAATCGGTATTGAGCCAGACTTCGACCATTTTACGCAATAGTACCTCTCCAATTTGGTCGCCCGATATGCAAAGGACATTGGCATCGTTGTGATCTCGTGATATGTGTGCGCTTAGCTCATCGTGACACACTACAGCTCTAATTCCCTTTACTTTGTTTGCTGCTATGCTCATTCCAAGTCCAGTTGCGCATACTAAAATGGCCATATCTGCTTCTTTTCTTGACACGGCTGTTGCCGCCAAATAGGCTAAGTCGGGGTAATCGACCGGGCTATTATCATTCGTACCAAAATCAATGCACTCGTGGCTCATTTGAGTAACTATAGCCTTAATTAGCTGTTTGGCTTCGAAGCCACGATGGTCACTTCCAAGCGCTATTTTCATATCACAAGCTCAAAAATTCTCTCAATTACTGCTTTTTCGATACGTTTTGCGCACCCGTCAAAAACTTTTTGCGTTTGACCTATCGGATCGTGGATCTCTTCATCTTTTGCCAAGAGCTTACATTTATCTACAGCCGAACGACTTAGAGCAAGAGCCTGCTCACAGTGCGACCGAGTCATCCCATATATATAATCATTCTCTTCGACGAGCTGTCGGGACAATTGTCTGCTTTTGTGAGTTGTTATATCAATACCTCTGGTTGCACAAGCTGCTATTGCTTCTATACTCGCCGGTGAATCGACTGTATTTATGGTGCCGGCAGAAGTGACTTTATAACCCATTTCGTTTAATTGGTCAACATTGCATTCTAATTTTTCTGCTAAATGCTTCTGGAATATTCCTTCAGCCATCGGGCTTCGACAGGTGTTGCCGGTGCAGATGAACAAAAACTTGACTTCTGACAGTGCTGCCAGGTCTGACTCGGTATAGAAACCATGTCTTAAAATCTCCAGCTTGCCTTTGTCTATTCTAACAACAGTACTGCTCTTTTTGAATTTGCATGGTCCTGCATCCAAAACAAGCTCAATCTGTCCTGAAAACTTAGCGAGCACCTGCTTGGCATCTGTAGCCGGTTTTTGGTCGGCTATATTTGCACTTGGAGCGACCACAGGGCTGTGTACTAAGTGCAATAGCATGGACGCTAGGGGATTATCAGGACAACGTATGCCGATGGAATTATTCTTGTATAAATTTTCAATTGTTTCTTTATTCAGTAACTTTTGTTGCTTGTTTATGTCCTTCTCGCTCAGCTCGAATACGATAGTTAGAGGACCCGGCCAGGCGTTTCTAATCAGTTTGTTGGCTTTCAATCCAATTGTGGGAACGTATTTTCCAACTTCGTTTTTCTGGCTAATATGGAGACTGTATGGTTTTTGGGTCGTTCTTTTTTTGATGGTATTGAGCCTAATTAGTGAATCCTTCTTTGCCTGACAGGCGATTCCATACACTGTTTCGGTAGGGAATGCTACAAGGCCCCCAGAATCGACAACGGCTGCTGCCTCCTTCACCTTGTCCGTATCAATTTTCTCAGCATCGAGTTTTATGATTTTTGTCTGCATTGTACGGATTAGAATACAGAAGAAGATCGGAACTGGCAAGATAACTTGACTATGCTCTTCTGTAAATTGTAGTTTTGGGTTCGAAGAGAACAGTGGGTAAGTACGTGGGGCCATTAACACAGTGAGTAGCCAAACGCGTATACTGTCTAAGTGATAAGCTTGGCGAATTTATATTTTTTACTTTACATGGAATAATACAAAAAACATCTATAGACTCCCTGAAAGAACTTTAATGACCGATAAATATGTCCACAGGCTCTACGTTAGTAGAAGGACCGTAAAAAACATTTCTTAAAACCATTGTCTTGCTTAATTATACTAATCTGCCCACCTTAACATTGACGATAAAGGCAACATTGATGGATCAATTGCAATAGGGAGGTTTGTATTATGGGCACTTTTGTCGAACAGCGCCAAGAGAATCGAACCAGTCTTTCCTGGCCGGTTAGTGTCTGGTTGCCAGAGGCGAATAGGTTCTTTAACGGCCGAAGCTCAAATATTAGCAAGGTGGGCGTGTTCATCAAGGTTCCTATGACAACGCCTGTTCGTCCTGGTAGTGTTGTAGAGTTAAACTTCCCGCGCACAACTACTCTGGCGAGGCAGAAAAGTCAATTTGCCCGCATCAAGAGGGGTAAAGTAGTGAGAGTAGAGCGCAGAGACACCCTCGAAAATGCGAGTATCGGGCTTGGCATTGTCTTTGAGTAAGCCTGGATTGGCTCGTTCTCCTGCGAAAAAAGCATAAAGGGAAGGTACTTCCGTTCACGGGGCAATGAAAAAAGCGAAGGCTGATGGCTATGTAGAGGCCATCAGCCTTTTTTGTGCCTGTATTTGAGCCTAATCTGTAGAGATGTGACTTCGCAGCGTCATTGTTCAAGTGATAAGTATCATGGTAGGCACGGTGAAATAGCTCCTATCGTATTATAGAAGATCACGTCAACAATACATCGACAGGTTTTTCCGGCATTGGGATGTCGGTAGAAACTAGCTGTCCGCCCAGTCGAAAAGCTTCTTCCATTGCTGTAGGGTGCTTTTCGACTGCGCCGGGTAAATCGATTTGATTTACAAACAAGTTGTATACATAACGCATTTCGAGTGTATCAAAGTAAGCTTGCATCGTCAGGCGGACACTATAGAATTGTTTTGTGCTTTTTGAGCCCCCAACTGCTATGACCATCGCCCGGCGGTCATTATTCGGGATGAGCAGTTTTTTCTTCAGGATATATTTATGTGCCCAAAGACACTGGGCTCGGTCAATCAGCATTTTTGCCTGTGCACAAACGGTCATAAAAAAAATGGGTGCAGAAAAAATCAGTCGATCCGTTTCAAGTATTTTCTCGAGAATTTGAGGGTAGTCATCTTCAATCCTGCACCTGCCAGTCGTATAGCAGGAATTACACTCGACACACGGTCCAATATTAAGATCGCGCAGACGTAAGTAAGTAACTTGTACTCCGGCTGCTTCGGTACCGGATAGAGCTTCGCGTAAGAGTAAGTCACTATTGCTCCTTAGCCTTGGGCTTGTCGAAATTCCAAGCACCTTCAAATTCACGACCTCCATCTTTCCTCGGCAGTGCCTAAGAGATGACGGGTTTGATTCGTCATGATTTTTAATCTACTTTACCAGAGGTGTTTCACTTTGACGTATGGACTTACGCGCCATTGGTGTTCCGAAATTGTAAGTATCGCTACGACTGAGCCGCCATGTTTGTCCGTTGTAGGTATCCGCTACAAACACGGCAAAATCATCATCACCAGCAGCGCAACATTGATATCGTCCTATGTTATTGTCACTGTTGTTGGACAGACCCATAGCCAACATAGCACACAGGCCCAGCAAAAAGCCGATAACGAGACTAGCAAAATTTACATTAATAGTGTATCGTTGACCTTTGCATTGCATAATGTTGCTCCCTGAGTTTTGTTACTTATATTTTTGTCTTAATAGTTGCGCACAATCTTATCGTTGAGCGAGCTGCGATTCAATGTGTTTCTTCAACGAGGTCAGGCAGTCAACTTGACGAGTCTATATGACTAGCGCGATGAATAGTAGTAGGGCGGCTATACAGGCACAAGCGAATGTGATTGTTGACCATTTAGTATATCGTGAATAAAGCGGGTGCTGGTCTTCGAACTCACAGTAATAGTCGTCCAGGTCAGTGCCATCTTTTGGTCGAAGTCGCATTTTCACGTAGATATGAGCCGCAATGGATATTAGAAACAGTGGGCCGCCAATTGTATAAAGTATCGTTTCCATATCCCTTACGATGTATATAATATCATCACTATTCCGATAATGTAATCAGAAAGCGACTATGTTTTGGTATAGATCTGCAGATTTGTTCAGTGTGTACCTGTCAGATTGGCAGGAGTCTGAAAGATTCAAGATTTTTCGGGATGTTTGCCGATGTAAATTTTGAAATAAACTGGGTGGCTCTGAAAATAGCCCTTCTATCGGTTAGTGCACACAAGTCGGATCGTAATCCGGGCAGAAGTGAGTAGCTGGAAGATAAAAGGAAGGAGCCACGTAAGTTACGGGAGAGCCATAGAGGGCTCTCCCCTTTTTATGTATTTTGCCTACCTTTTTTATCCTGCAGCTTGCGCTACAGTATAGATGTTAAGCTGTTCAAAAACTGCGAGTCTTGGCGGACAGCATAGCGTCTGATCTTTTAGCAGCGCAAGAACTCATCATTTTAGTCTTACATTCATCACGTAGTGCCGTTTGGCTAAAAGGAGTAGCTACGCAAGATTTCGCTGAGCATGTGAGATGTCTGGGGATGTGTCAGACTGCATAAAAAAAGCTGAAGCTTTTATTGCTTCAGCCTTTTGTGAGACAGCTTTTCATGTAGGCAACTTATAACAAGCTTATGAACTATTCACTGTCTCAACAAAACCAAGATTTAAAGAAGAAAAGAACAGCCTTTTATACTATAGGTAATTATAGAGATCGGCAGGACTTCCGCAAGCATTTTTTCGAGATTTCATAAAATTTCTGCATAATTTTCCTTCCTTACGCATTTTTCTTACGGAAAAAGCCTTCTGTCAACCCTTCTGAGGCTTTTTAGAGACTTCCTTTTTTGAGGTAAATAGAGAACATTAAAGGTTTTTTTTCCGGCAGGTACGTCTCTATTTTCGTGGGGAGCAGATGTTTTGGTTTAGTGAAAGTTCGTGTTGACTAACTTTTCCACCTGTTACTTGCTCGATTCCTCTGATATTGGGGTAACGCAATAAACGTAAACAAGGGGTTCGTCAGATGTGTTTCGGACGTCGTGTAGCGTGTGGGGCGGTATATAGGCCGCTTTTCCTTTACCCACCGGATAGGTGTTTTGTTCATCAATCAACAAAATGCCTTGGCCTGAAAGGAATATGAGTATTTCCTCATGGGCTTTAGTACTGTGTTGGCCACAGGATTCCCCACTGCTCAAATATACTTTGCCTGAGCGCATCCCAAAGGTCTGTGGTTTGCCTTCCAAAAGCTTTCGGCTTTCGGCTTTCTCGGTTAAGTTTATGATAAGAGGTTTTGCAGAATATCTCATTCTATTTCATCATAGTTAAGTTCATTATCATAATCGATGAAAGTGGACGGAAACGAGCATTTGACTTTTGGGGCCGAGCTCCCTTAAGAATTTTGCTACAGTCTATTCATCGGCAGTCTATATGGGTTTTAGAGTGTGTTTGTCGTTAGTCTTCTGGAAAGCAAAATCTCCACAATTGTATTCGGGGACAAGCTCTTGGATTTTCTGGACTATTTTGCTATGTTCTTGTGTCTTGGCAATTTCCGTAAGCTCGCCTACGCAGGCACGAAGCTTATCCCGATCCATCGGAATGTTTTTCCATATGCTGATTTTAGGATGCCTTGTGCGTTGCATGTCTTCGCCTTCTATTCGGAGCTCCTCAAAGAGCTTCTCGCCGGGTCTGGGATTTGTGAAAACTATTTCGATATCTTCACCCGGCCTAAAGCCGCTAAGAGTAATAAGTTCTCTGGCAAGGTCTACGATTTTAACAGGCTCACCCATGTCAAGCACAAAGATCTCACCGCCTTTTCCCATAGTTGCTGCCTGAAGGACGAGTTGACTTGCTTCAGGTATAGTCATAAAATATCGCTTCATTTCAGGATGCGTGACAGTTACAGGACCACCGTTTACAATTTGCTTTCTGAAGATTGGAACAACCGAACCCTCGGAGTCAAGCACATTACCAAAGCGCACAGTGACAAAATGCGTTTGGCTGGTTCTGCTAAGGTCTTGGATGTACATTTCTGCGATCCGCTTGGATGAGCCCATAATGCTGGTTGGGTTGACAGCCTTGTCGGTGCTGATCATGACAAAATTTGTGGCGCCGTATCTTTCGGCGGCATCTGCTGTTATTTGTGTGCCGACTACGTTGTTCTTTATAGCTTCACCGGGATTGAGCTCCATCAAAGGTACGTGCTTATGAGCGGCGGCGTGAATTACAATTTGAAGTTTGTAATTTCTGAAAATCTCCTCGACTCTTGCTTTATCTGTAATATTGCAAATGATCGCTTTAATATTAACTGATGGATATTTCTTTTGAAGTTCCTGCTCCACATAGAAAAGTGGATTTTCTGCCTGTTCGATGAGTAGGAGCAACCTCGGTCCAAAATTACACACCTGCCTGCACATTTCAGAGCCGATGGAACCCCCGGCACCGGTGACCAAGATTATCTTGTCCTTTATGAAGGCTTCTATTAAATCAAGGTCAAGCTGCACAGCTTCTCTGCCAAGCAAATCGTTAATATCAACATCTCGAATCTGAGAGACACGGAACTTACCCGAGGCAATATCGGTGATCGCAGGTACCGTACGAAATCGAATTTTGGTACCCTCACAAACCTGGATTACACGTCTTAGTTGATGATGCGTCGCGGAAGGCATTGCAATAGCAATTTCCTCGATGTTGCGCTTTATACAGATTTCGGGTAACTGCTCGACGTTCCCCAGTACTGGTATTCCATGAATATCAATACCCTGTTTGATGGGATCATCGTCAATAAAGCCAATCACATCGTATTGAGCAACCGGCATGCGGTGAATTTCCCGCAGCAGCGCTTCCCCAGCGTTGCCGGCGCCGACGATAAGGAATCTCTTCAATCGTCCGCCTTCAACAGTGCGAAATTCCTCATGGTAGAGGCGGATCAACATTCGCAGCCCTGCGAGTCCCAAGATTGTGCCGAAAAGGTCTGCCATGAAAACACTTTGGCTGACTGTTTCTATACCTTGTGGAAGGACTCTTCGAATAGGACCAATGTTGAGTGAGGCAAACCACAATGACACGATTATCAAGGTGCTGACAAGTGCTGCCCGTAGTATCCCAAGAAGGTCGGAAATCCCAACATAGGGCCACCAGCCGCGATACTGCTTGAATATGCCGAACACCGTCAATTTAATGATAAGAAATAATAATAGCAAAAAAGGATACTGCTGCAGCAGCCAGCTTGGTTTGAACTGCATATTGTTTGCCACAAGGAAGGACAGCATTAAAGAGGCTGCAAACACAACTATGTGAGCAAGAATGATCAGCGGCTTACGGAGAGTTAGCAACAGACTTGGGGGTGTGTAAGGCAATTCATAGATATTTTGAACGTTATCGTTCGTCTGCGTATTCGTATTTGAGTCAGGCATATATTGGAACCTTGATATAGTCAGTTGTTTGACACAAGGCCAACTATATCAACAGCTTAAGTACATGTCAAGGTATTATAGCATAGCAATTGGAATGGGATGAGAACATTGTATCCCTGAAGTGCGATTCGGAAGGCATCAAAAATATGCTTTTGGGTAACAACCCGTCAAGATGTGCCTTCTACCGAAGACACAAAAACGTTAACCAAAGGTATTATAACATTTTTACCCCAGTTCGATAGAAAAAACTATATATGACAGCTTCTCTCTTTTACAAGCCTATGAAAGCTGTTGCTATACCAACAAGTAAACTAAAGCTCTTCTTGCTACGCACGAATATATTATAAAAGTGAGCGTCTAATCATTCGTCTATAATCAACTGCCTTTCGAATGTATTGATGAGCAATTCACTTGTAGTTGCAATGACCTTAACTTTGACCTTTCCCTTCTTGTCTCTTATGTGAATCTTCCCGTCTTTGATCAACGTATTCTGGCCATCAACATAAGCCTGGACCTTAATAATCTCCCCGCCGTCAGGTGCTGAAACATCATAAGAAACTTTCACTAGGCTTTCGCTGGTAGTTTTTTCTGCTCTTGGCGCTATTGTAATCGATGGCCTTCGAGCCAGAAGCTGTTCGTAGGTTAGTGGTGTTTGTCCAACGAGCATCGAGTCAATCTTTCGGGCAAGGGACAAAACCTCCTCGGCAAAACATCCGTTTCCCCTTATTCTGAGATAAACATTGTCACGGACAAACCTGATACGTGTACTATCCTTTGTTCTAGATTCTGTAAGAAAACTTATATCTCCTAAACCTTGTGGCCGCTTGGCACCACGATACCTGCCAACTACGAGTTCTGTCGGTAGAGTATTTTCCGTCATCATGGCGATCATGTACTCCTGGGCGGCTCGCGATCTTGGTGCCAGACATAGTTGTACGAGCATTGAACCCTCACTACGATACCCCTTGGTCCTTCTATATATTTCCAGCTTCCGCCTTAGGTATTTCTCCACGAGATTAGGGTCCTTTCGTATTTCGGGAGACAGATGTTCCAGAAGTTCTGCTTTGCGCTCGGGAGGAAGCTCCGTGGGCAAAGGCTCGTTAGTTTTGACGTGACGCTGGCATGACCAGCTCAACATACGTCCAGGAACTTGATCAAACTCAACCTGACCGTAGGAAATTGCCTCTCGTGTGGCCAGATCAGGCCGTGTAAGCAAAGACTTGTCAATTCTGGGTGCAACACGTCGCACATCTGTTTGTGGCCATTGCTGAAAATCGACAGCCTCAGCGAGAGCGTTCAAACGTGCGCGGTTAAAACCTACCGAGGGACGAAAGCACTGAAAGTCTATGGAAGTTTGCTTTTGTTGCTGACCACTGTACGTTGATCCCATTGTAATCACGATTAAAAGAATTACTGTTAGATACTTTTGCGTTAAGATATTTGCTTTCATTATTTAAACTCCTTAAAAGAGTTACTCGGTTTCAACATCGAATTATTCGACATCAAAACCATAATCGCGAGGAAACGTGGATGGAGGATAGCCGTCAATCACCCTATATTTATAATCCCCCCATTTATCATCGCCATCCAAGTCCCGTGCAGTATGAGGCGGACCATAATCCGGGTCATCATCGACATCAACCTGACCTCCCGAGGCATCGTAAATCCAGCCGCCTAAAAAGTGCCAAAGTTGACTCCTCAGAAAATAGTTAAAATTTCTAAGATAATCCTGAATTAGTTGTACAAGTGGTTGTATTTTTACAATAAGACAACCAAACTTGAAAATCGTAACGGACTGCAATGTATTAGTTTGTATTCATTATATGAAATGCAAGTGCGTAGGTCATTGAATCCTCTACGTTACATAATCCAGTGGATTGCTGAGGAGAATTTTCTTTACGGTGGGAAGTAGTCCAGCCATTGTATCTGCAATTCCCAGAATTACGGTTAATTGAATCTTAGCTACTTGAGCAGGTTATTAGTTTCGCAAGGCCTGAATGGGTGCAGGTATTCTTCCTTTTCGGATGATGAATCTGTGTGATGCGGTCTTGGCGACCTTCATAATCGGTGCCGAGCCCAGCAATCCCCCGAAATGCACTATGTCGCCGGGCTTTTTACCGGGGACGGGGATTATCCGAACGCTTGTTGTCTTATTGTTTATCACGCCAATGGCAAGCTCGTCTGCGATAATAGCTGAAAGCACTTCTGCCGGCGTATCACCGGGTACAGCAAACATATCAAGTCCAACCGAACATACGCTCGTCAGTGCCTCAAGCTTTTCCAGGGTGAGCGTCCCGGCCCTTACGGCTCGAACCATGCCGGCATCTTCGCTGACCGGGATAAAAGTACCTGACAGGCCGCCGACATTTCCTGAAGCCATTGCACCGCCTTTCTTAACCGCATCAACCAGCATTGCTAAAGCGGCGGTAGAGCCGGGCAGGCCCATTTGTTCAATGCCCATTGCCTCGATAATTTCAGCTACAGAATCGCCTGCCAGAGTCGTCGGAGCCAGCGAAATATCGACAATTCCAAAGTAAATGTCCATCATGTTTGCGAGCTCTCGGCCGATAAGTTCACCGGCCCGCGTAATCTTGAAGACAGTTCTCTTGATAACTTCGGATAGTTGCGTCAGATCACAATTGGGATTCTGCAGCACAACGTTTCGCACAACGCCGGGTCCTGATATACCGATATTCAGTGAAAAATCAGGTTCACCTGCTCCGTGGTGTGCCCCGGCCATGAACGGATTGTCTTGAGGGGCGTTAGCGAAAACGGCTATTTTAGCGCAGCCGACGCCGTTTTCTGAACGTTCAGCCAGTTCCCTGAGCGTATGACCAAATTTAACCACCGCGTCCATATTAATGCCGGCTTCGGTAGAGGCCAGATTCAAAAAGCCACATACTCTCTGAGTTTTTGAAAGGGCCTGTGGAACTGCATCAATCATATTCTCATCTGAACCGGTCATACCTTTTTGCACCATCGCACCGAATCCGCCAATAAAGTCGATATTCGCTTTTCGAGCAGCCGCATCAAGAGTCTTGGCAAACCTTACAGCGATTTGTTTTTTGCGAGGTAATGGTTCGAGTAGTATTGCAGCGGGGGTGACGGCAATCCGGCGGTTGGTTATTGGAATGCCGTATTTCTGTTCTATGATTCGTGCGCACCTGTTCAAAAGTTTTCCCTTTTCAACGATTCGTTCGTGCGCTCGGGCATCAAAGCTGTTGAAATTGCGATCCATGCAGTCCGTCAGATTGATACCGAGCGTGACGGTACGGATGTCAAAGTGGTGGTCCAATGTCATTTTGACAGTTTCGAAGACTTCTTCCACTGATATGCGCATAATCAGACCCTGTGCATTGCCTTGAATATGTTCTCATCCTGAAAAGTTATCTTCAGCGACATTTCTTGAGCTGCTTTATCGAGTCGTTTCTTTATTGTTTCCATGTTGATTGTGGCATTTGCTGTATCGACAGCCATTGTCATTACAAAGTAGTCTTCCAAAATCTTCTGATTGACGTCTATAATGTTTATATTTGCTTTAGCCATGATTGTTGCCAACCTCGCAATTATGCCAACGCGGTCGGCACCCGTGACCGTCGTAATGCAGATTTGAGCAGCCTTTTTCTTGGCCATCGTTCGCCTCCAGTATCTTTCTAAAGAATGAGTTCATCGAATGTGCTTCGAAATTCTTGTATTCTTTGGTGGTCTGTCATATCGGCAATAAGTGGTGTTATTGTTATATAGCCTTGGGCGAGCGCTTCTGTGTCAGCAGGAATTTCTTCGCTTCGATGTGTTCCGCCGGCCAGCTTGAAAACAGTCTGGTCTTGTCCGTCTTTTTGAGGGATATAGTATTCGTGAAAACCACTCGTCGATTGGGGAACAACTTTTAGACCTCTTGGCTCACCCTGTGATAGCAAGGGTATATTTATGTTTACTACGCCTCCACTTTTTACCGGCATCAGCTTTTTCAGAATCTTAATGCAGTAAACCGCAGCCTTTTCGAAATCCATCTGCTCCTCAGCGGCAAGGCTCAATGCAACTGAGGGAATCTTCAGAAACGCTCCCTCCATGGCAGCGGCAACAGTGCCTGAATAATAGACGTTTATCCCTGCATTTGCGCCATTGTTTATCCCCGCGACTAACAGGTCTATAGGTCCATCATGTAGCTGCATACAAGCTAACTTGACACAATCGGCAGGGGAGCCGTGCACACCGTGACCGGTGAATTGACCATTAATGTCGACCTTGTTACAGATTAACGGCTTAGAAAACGTGACGCTATGACTTGCACCGGATCTGCTCTCAATCGGCGCAACGACTGTCACATTTCCGAGCTTGACTAATTCTTTATAAATTGCAGCCAAGCCCGGTGCGAAAATACCATCGTCATTTGTTAAGAGTATTTCCATATCGTGCTTCCAGCCGGCAATTCTAATTGCCTGTAGAGCTTGTGTCAATGTAGCTTGCGAGCGAAGCGACGTGGCAATCTCTAAGAATACTCGCCAATCACTTTCACCGTCATTCCGAGCGCAGCCGAGGAATCTAATAAAAAAGTAATTGCTAGACCGAAGGCCACGGCAATCTCAATCCAATAATCAATTATCATTAATCATTTTAAGAGTCATTCCGAGCCCGTTTGACTCCGCTCAGGATAAACTCTGCCGAGGAATCTATTAAAAAGTCATTGCGAGGCCGAAGGCCGCGGCAATCTCTATACACTAACCGCTACCAGCTAAACGTTGTCTTTTTTATTTGCATTTTTTGCCAAAAAAAAGTATAATTACAAACCACAAAGGGCACAGGGTTCAACGAGAATCCTATGCGAGATAATAAATGACCTCAATGAAAGGGAGAAATAAGTACGATGTCCCCAGATTTCATCAAATTAGAAAAACAAGAAGCAGCTTTTTACTTTAATCAGACAGAGCTTAATTTAAAAGCCATAGAAAGCAATATTTTCGACAAACAACAGCGAGTGATTCTGCTTAATAATCCACAGATACTTGCCAAAGTAGGAGATTTTATTTTCAATTTCAGAGATGTAACAAAAAACGCAAAAGGAGAAATAGACTGTTTGCTATTGAAACTAAGAGAGCTGAGAAACTTTTACTCACACTATGTCTATACCGATGACGTGAAGATATTGAGTAACGGCGAAAGACCTCTGCTGGAAAAATATTATCAATTTGCGATTGAAGCAACCGGAAGTGAAAATGTTAAACTTGAAATAATAGAAAGCAACAACCGACTTACGGAAGCGGGCGTGCTGTTTTTCTTGTGTATGTTTTTGAAAAAGTCTCAGGCAAATAAGCTTATAAGCGGTATCAGCGGTTTTAAAAGAAATGACCCGACAGGTCAGCCGAGAAGGAATTTATTTACCTACTTCAGTGTAAGGGAGGGATACAAGGTTGTGCCGGATATGCAGAAACATTTTCTTTTGTTTGTTCTTGTCAATCATCTCTCTGGTCAGGATGATTATATTGAAAAGGCGCAAAAGCCATACGATATAGGCGAGGGTTTATTTTTTCATCGAATAGCTTCTACATTTCTTAATATCAGTGGGATTTTAAGAAATATGGAATTCTATATTTACCAGAGCAAAAGACTAAAGGAGCAGCAAGGAGAGCTCAAACGTGAAAAGGATATTTTTCCATGGATAGAGCCTTTCCAGGGAAATAGTTATTTTGAAATAAATGGTAATAAAGGAATAATCGGCGAAGATGAATTGAAAGAGCTTTGTTATGCGTTGCTGGTTGCAGGAAAAGATGTCAGAGCCGTCGAAGGTAAAATAACACAATTTTTGGAAAAGTTTAAAAATGCGGACAATGCTCAGCAAGTTGAAAAAGATGAAATGCTGGACAGAAACAATTTTCCCGCCAATTATTTCGCCGAATCGAACATCGGCAGCATAAAGGAAAAAATACTTAATCGTTTGGGAAAAACTGATGATAGTTATAATAAGACGGGGACAAAGATTAAACCATACGACATGATGAAAGAGGTAATGGAGTTTATAAATAATTCTCTTCCGGCAGATGAAAAATTGAAACGCAAAGATTACAGAAGATATCTAAAGATGGTTCGTATCTGGGACAGTGAGAAAGATAATATAAAGCGGGAGTTTGAAAGCAAAGAATGGTCAAAATATTTTTCATCTGATTTCTGGATGGCAAAAAATCTTGAAAGGGTCTATGGGTTGGCAAGAGAGAAAAACGCCGAATTATTCAATAAGCTAAAAGCGGTTGTGGAGAAAATGGACGAGCGGGAATTTGAGAAGTATCGGCTGATAAATAGCGCAGAGGATTTGGCAAGTTTAAGACGGCTTGCGAAAGATTTTGGCCTGAAGTGGGAAGAAAAGGACTGGCAAGAGTATTCTGGGCAGATAAAAAAACAAATTTCTGACAGGCAGAAACTGACAATAATGAAACAAAGGATTACGGCTGAACTAAAGAAAAAGCACGGCATAGAAAATCTCAATCTTAGAATAACCATCGACAGCAATAAAAGCAGAAAGGCAGTTTTGAACAGAATCGCAGTTCCAAGAGGTTTTGTGAAAGAGCATATTTTAGGATGGCAGGGGTCTGAGAAGGTATCGAAAAAGACAAGAGAAGCAAAGTGCAAAATTCTGCTCTCGAAAGAATATGAAGAATTATCAAAGCAATTTTTCCAAACCAGAAATTACGACAAGATGACGCAGGTAAACGGTCTTTACGAAAAGAATAAACTCTTAGCATTTATGGTCGTTTATCTTATGGAGCGGTTGAATATCCTGCTTAATAAGCCCACAGAACTTAATGAACTTGAAAAAGCAGAGGTGGATTTCAAGATATCTGATAAGGTGATGGCCAAAATCCCGTTTTCACAGTATCCTTCGCTTGTGTACGCGATGTCCAGCAAATATGCTGATAGTGTAGGCAGTTATAAATTTGAGAATGATGAAAAAAACAAGCCGTTTTTAGGCAAGATCGATACAATAGAAAAACAACGAATGGAGTTTATAAAAGAAGTCCTTGGTTTTGAAGAGTATCTTTTTGAAAAGAAGATAATAGATAAAAGCGAATTTGCCGACACAGCGACTCATATAAGTTTTGATGAAATATGTAATGAGCTTATTAAAAAAGGATGGGATAAAGACAAACTAACCAAACTTAAAGATGCCAGGAACGCGGCCCTGCATGGCGAAATACCGGCGGAGACCTCTTTTCGTGAAGCAAAACCGTTGATAAATGGATTGAAAAAATGATAATAATGACAGATCAGGAGTAATATAAATGTGTTTTTTAAAAAATGAATTAAAAGATAATTACTTACTGCAAAAAAGGTTAAAAGGTGAAGGCTGTGATAGACCTCGATTTGTGGGGTAGTAACAGCCGGCTTACTACTCTGTACCATTCATCCATGGCTGTGATAGACCTCGATTTGTGGGGTAGTAACAGCCAGTGTCCCAAACGTAGCCGTCGAGATTGAGCTGTGATAGACCTCAATTTGTGGGGTAGTAACAGCAATGCGGCTACTTACATTTCACCGCAATCATCTGTGATAGACCTCGATTTGTGGGGTAGTAACAGCCTTGAGATTGTCCTGTATTTGCTTCTGTTGGCTGTGATAGACCTCGATTTGTGGAGTAGTAACAGCGCATCACAGAAGCATTGAATGTCACCTGGCGCTGTGATAGACCTCGATTTGTGGGGTAGTAACAGCCGAAAGATTTTATCGGGGACGTTTACCTATTTATGTCGGGGAGATTAAACGGGGGGAAATTAAAGGTGTCCACCTGCCCCATAGGGGGTACTTTTTGGGGGGGGGAATTAAAGAGGGGAATTAAAGGGGGGGAATTAAAGGGGAATTAAAGGGGGAGGGGGGAATTAAAGGTGTCCGGTACTTTTTGAGTTGTGATGGGTAAGTATGAACTTCGGCAACAAGAGTTAGTTTGGGTGCGATGAATCGTACCAATCTGGCTACTAAAGTATTTGCCAAAGCTGACCAATTATTTGTCAATACAAATTCCATAATCCCTATGGGATCCCTTGCGGGAGGCATCCCCTAACGGACCGAATACTTCTTAAGATTTTCTCGTTCATTTTCAAAGAATACCTAAGTATCTTAAACATGATATATAACATAGAATTTATACTTACTGACTTTTTGATGGATTGTATAAGAGTTTTGCCTAAGTATCTTAGGCATTGAGAATCGAACACTTGATATCAAGTGACCGCATGTGCTAAAGTCCATCCTACGTTCTTTATGTCCACTAGATGTTATAGACATGTAGTGCAATAATCTTACCATCCAGAGGAGTATTTTTGATTGATATAATTTCTTCCCTGTTTGTTCTTTTATTTAAGATTTGCTGATTGATTTTCAAAGAATACCTAAGTATCTTAGGTATCAAGACCTCCTGATTTAGTATGGTTTATCTAAAATTAAATATTAAGCTTTAAGATAATAGAAATACCTAAGTATCTTAGGTATTATATAAAACACATCAATTAAATGTGCTGACTTTATGATGTATTGGCATCGACACAATACCTAAGTATCTTATGTATTAATTACTATAATTACAACACCAGAATTTATATGCTCTTCAACTGCGAATTAAAAGTGTCCGGCACTTTTTAAGTTATGATGGGTAAGTATGAACGTAGGCAACAAGAGTAAGTTTGGGTGCGATGAATTGCACCAATCAGGCTACTAAAGTATTTGCCAAAGCTGACCAATTATTTGTCAATACAAATTCCATAATCCCTATGGGATCCCTTGCGGGAGGCATCCCCTAACGGACCGATTACTTTCTAAGATTTCCTGATTGATTTTCGAAGAATACATAATTATCTTAGGCATAATATATAACATAGAAATTAAACTTGCTGACTTTTTGATAAATTGGTTTAAGAACTTTGCCTAAGTATCTTAGGTATTATTAATACATACGTCATTCAACGATAATGATAGTGTTAATATTCGGTAAGTAACAATAACCTACAACAGAATTTCGTATAGTTACCAACTTATATGAAACTTCATAACTCACATTTCTCAAAACCAACGAAGTATTTTAAACATTATTTATTTGTTTTTATAAAGATTACCTAAGTATCTTAGGTATTATAAAGAACACGTCAATTAAATGTGCCGACTTTATGATGGGTTGGTATAAGAACTATGCCTAAGTATCTTAGGCATTATATAGAACATATAAATTAATAGTGCTGACTATTTTGGTTGATTGATGTCCACACAATACCTAAGTATCTTAGGTATCAAGACCTCCAGATTTAGTACGGTTTATCCAAAATTAGATATTAAGCTGTAAGATAATAGTAATGCCTAAGTATCTTAGGTATCAAGACCCTCATATTTAGAGCCTATCCGAATAACCTGGAGCAACGGAACGTAATTATGGCACAGACAAAATGAAGAAGACCGAAATAATTCTCAGGTTTCTTCTCCCACCGTACCAATATACGCCGGGAACGATTCATCCAACTGTGCGTCCGCTCCGCAACCCAGCGACGAGCCTTGAAACCGGTTTCTTTTTTAATCGCTTGTGCTTCTTCGCCACGCGAACGAATATGAGCGGTATAACCAAACTCTTTTAT
>Ga0307431_1000756_pt1 | contig 20431 bp, 25 predicted proteins | sample SalMarWE160170MG_FD_202155 | JGI IMG/M metagenome (GOLD analysis project Ga0307431, IMG submission 202155) | Salt marsh sediment microbial communities from the Plum Island Ecosystem LTER, Massachusetts, United States - WE1603-170 | ecosystem: Environmental > Aquatic > Marine > Intertidal zone >...
AAAAAAATAGAATCTAAAAAAACAGGAATTAAGAGAAAGCCAGATAAAATTAAAGTAATAACAGCAATGTCCGGCGGAATGGACAGTTCGGTAGCAGCCGCCTTTTTAAAAGAGGCCGGCTATAATGTTATCGGAGTTTTTATGAAATTAGACGACTTGAAGTCTTCTATAAAAAACGAGAGAAGGGCTAAGATAGTCGCCAAGAAACTCGGCGTTTCTTTTCGAGTTTTAAATCTTAGAAAGGTGTTTAGAGAAAAAGTGATAAAACCATTTGTCAGGGAGCATAAAAAAGGAAAAACTCCAAACCCTTGTGTTGTTTGCAATAAAGAAGTTAAGTTTAATTTTTTATTAAAAGAACTTAAAAAGTTAAAAGCGGATTTTGTCGCCACTGGCCATTACGCAAGAACAAGAGAGGGTAAATTACTAAGAGGGAGAGACAAAGAAAAAGACCAATCCTATTTTTTATGGCAGTTAAATCAAAGAATCCTGAATAATGTTTTATTCCCCGTGGGCGGATACAAAAAAAGCGAAGTTAAGGAATTAGCAAAAGAATTTAAATTGCCGGTTCTTAATGTTCTGGAATCACAGGAGATTTGTTTTATTGAAACTACTGTCAATGATTTTTTAGAAAAATATTTAAGGCCGAATCCTGGTTTAATAGTAGAAAAAATTTTTAGCAATAAAGGGCAAAAAGTTTTACCGACAACAATAACAGGCACTGATAAACGTTCTGATGTTCTCAAGAACATCAGAATGCCTAAGGGATACCGGGTTTTGGGGAAACATAAAGGATTGGCTTTTTATACTATTGGCCAAAGAAAAGGAATAAAACTTCCAGGCGGACCATTTTATGTTTTGAGGAAGGACCTAAAAAGAAATTTTTTGATTATTACAAAAAATGAGAAATCTCTGTATAAAAAAGAGCTGATTGCTGAAAATGTTAATTGGATTTCAGGAAAAACGCCAAAATTTCCCTTAAAAGCAATGGCAAAAATAAGATATAGGCATAAGCCGGCTTTGGTCGTGATTAATAAGCAAAAAGAAGGTAGGATTAAAGTAGTGTTCGCAAAACCTCAGAGAGCAATTACTGCTGGTCAGTCGGTTGTCTTTTACCTGCCTGCTGGCAAGGCAAGTAAGGGCGAGGAGGTTTTGGGCGGAGGAATAATATGGCTTTGACATCAGAGAAAATAACAAAGAAACCGAAAGCATTGGTATTATTCTCTGGAGGATTAGATTCAATTTTAGCGGCTAAGATTTTAATGGAGCAGGAAATCAATGTTTTCGGCATTGCTTTTTTTAGTTATTTTTTTGACGCAAGACAAGCCGAATCTTCTGCTAAAAGTTTGAGGCCTAACCCGCTGTCTGCGACAGCAGACGGCCTAGGGATAAACTTAAAGGTTGTTGATATTTCAAGGGAGCATCTGAAAATAGTGAAATCCCCAAAATACGGATATGGCTCGGCGATGAACCCCTGCCTTGATTGCCGCATTTTGATGCTTAAAAAAGCCAGACAATATTTTATAAATCGCCATTTTGATTTTGTGGCGACAGGGGAAGTATTAGGAGAAAGGCCGATGACTCAAAACAAAAAATCTTTAGAAATAACAGAAAGAGAGTCTCTGCTTTCCGGCTATCTTTTAAGGCCTCTTTCGGCAAGATTGTTGCCTTTGACTATTCCAGAGAAAGAAGGACTAATAGACAGAAAGAAACTTTTAAGCATGTCTGGCCGTTCAAGGAAAAAGCAGATAGAGCTGGCAAAAAAATGGCGCATTAATTGGTATCCTGCCCCTGCCGGCGGCTGTTTGCTCACGGACTTGGAATTTGGGAAGAAACTAAAAGAGTTGTTTGAAAAACATCCCCGGTGCGGCGAAAACGATATTACGCTTTTAAAACTCGGTCGGCATTTTTGGCCCTTCGACAAGATCAGGGTAAAGATTATTGCAGGGAGAAACGAGAAAGAAGATATAGAAATTGAAAAGTTAGCCAAGAAAGGCGATATTTTAATAGAGATGGAAAATTATCCCGGACCTATTGTTTTGGTTCGCAGTTGCGGAAAGGCAAGAATTCCAAAAAAAGTTTTAGAAAAAGCAAAATCTCTAACGAAATATTACTCTGCGAAAGCCCGCCATAAAAAGGACGTGAATTTCAAGATTCAAATCAAATAGCTAAGTCTTAAACAAATAGGCGGCTTTTTATCCCTTGACTACCATTTTCATTTGAATTAAGGTATAAATAATATAATCAGGGTGTGGAAAACTTTTTAGATTCTTTAAAAGGTCGGTAAAGAGCGTGGGATTCAAACCAGAACCAAGTTTAGAAACGAAAGAATGGGTTAAGTTCGAGGAACGATCCTAGTCCGTCCCGGACGGGTATAGAACGACGAAGAGGTATTAAGAATTAATACCTTGAGGAGGAGTGACGAAGAAATTGACCCATTATTTCGTTTCCCTACGGACGGAGCTAAATTGATTCTGGTTTGAATCCCGCGCTCTAAAACTAGTTTGTATTATTATTCATATTATTATGACAAAAGAAAAATTAAGCTTTTATGATGTAAAATCAAAGAAGAAATTTATTACAGACGATTACAGAGTTGTTAAAAAACAAGCAAAAGGAAGAGATAGGTATTTTGCGGTTGCCAAATCGCAGGTTGGCGAGCATGAATGCTGGAGAGTGCTTTCAAAAGACCAGGCAGAACAATTAAAATAATTCTCTTTCGGTTTTAACCACCCCCACTTTTTTAAAAAGTTTAAAAAAGTGGGGGTTATTTTTAATAAACCGAACGGTTAATAAAAGAATTTATTTCGGAACATAAATACCTCGCCGCTCCGCGGCGAGGATACATCTACCGAAAGAACTCGCCCGGAGGGACACCTCGCCCTTTTGGGGCGAGGTAGTTCATTTTTGGATAGCAATATTTTTATCATAATGCTTGTATGAAAAATAGAAAATGAGAAACAAGAAATTAGTTTTTTTTATATTATTCGGACTTGTTTCCGCGAATATTCTTGCTTGGTTTGTTATTTATGACATAAATAATTCTCAACCGCTTGAGGTGGTTTTTTTTGACATAGGGCAGGGAGACAGTATTTTTATTGAAACGCCTCAAAAACAGCAAATTTTGATTGATGGAGGTCCATCCTCCGCAATCTTGGAAAAATTGGCGGCAGAGATGCCCTTTTATGACAGAACTATTGATTTGATAATCCTCACCCACCCGGAGCACGACCATTATTTCGGATTATTTGAAGTTTTAAAAAGATACGAAGTTAAAAACATTTTGTGGACAGGAATTGTCAGGCAAAATTCTGAATGGAAAGAATGGGATAAATTGATTAAGGAAGAAGAAGCAGTGATAAAAATAGCCCAGTCTGGACAAAAGGTAGTACTTCAGAAAGACCCTTTGATTTTCATGGAGATTTTGCATCCATCTGAAAATTTAGAGGGTCAGCAAACTAAGAATACTAACAATACTTCTATCGTGGCTCATTTATTCTTTAAGGACGTTTCTTTCTTGTTTACCGGCGATATTGGGAAAAAGGTAGAAAGGGAATTAATCGAGAAAAATGTTAACTTAGAGTCAGACGTTTTAAAGGTTTGCCATCACGGCAGCAAGACATCCAGTTCTTTAAGGTTTTTAGAGAAAGTTTTGCCAAAAGTCGCCGTTATTTCAGCCGGCAAAGACAATAATTACGGCCATCCCCACGATACAACCTTGGCAAATCTTGAAAAATTTGCTATACAGGTTTTAAGAACAGACGAAAATGGAAATATCAAGATTTTCTCCGATGGAGAAAATCTTGATATTTTGTCAAAAAGGTAATTTAGAGCATTTGCATATCATTCGTATTTTATGGCTTTTCCTCTTTTTAAAACAAAATTAGATGGTAGCTCAAGGGATTTTGATTTAACAGACCCTAAAGACAGACAGGCATATTTTGAGTTAAAAACGGGAAAAGAGATAAAAAAATTAAGAGAGTATTTGCAGAAAAATACTTTTATCGCTTATTTTTTAGGCAAAAAAAATTCTGGCAAAGGAACTTACGCTAAAATATTTAAAGAAGTGGTTGATAAGGACAGGATAGAACATTTTTCAATAGGGGATATGGTTCGCGAATTTGACAAGACAATAGTAGATAAGAATAAGAGAAAAGAGCTGATTGACTTTTTAAGGAAAAATTATCGGGGATTTTTATCCCTGGATAAAATAATCAGCTTTTTGGAAAAAAGAAGCACAAAAATTCTTTTGCCTTCTGAATTAATTTTGGTTTTGGCGAAAAGAGAGATAGCGAAAAAGGGCAGAAAAGCCCTTTTTATTGATGGTTTCCCTCGGGATTTAGACCAAATTTCTTATTCCCTTTTCTTTCGGGATTTGATTAATTATCGGAACGATCCTGATATTTTTGTTTTAATTGACGTCCCTGAGTCAGTTATTGACGAGAGGATAAAATACAGAGTGGTTTGCCCTCTTTGTCAGACATCAAGGAGTTTGAAGCTTTTTCCGACAAAAAAAACCGGATATGATAAAAAAGAAGATAAATTTTATTTATTATGCGACAACCCTGATTGCCCGTCTGCGCAGACAGGCCGAGGAGCGAGGATGGTCCAAAAAGAAGGAGATGAGTTTGGGATAGAGCCGATAAAAAACAGATTAAAAACAGACGAAGAATTGATAGAGCAGGCTTTTTCTCTTTATGGTATTCCAAAAGTTCTTTTAAGGAACTCTGTGCCAATAGAAAAAGCAAAAGAATTTGTTGAGGATTATGAAATTACCCCGGAGTATAATTATCAATTAGATAAAGAAACCAATAAAGTAAAGATTATCAAAAAACCCTGGCAGGTTTTAGACGACGAAGGAGTTTCTTCTTACAGTTTAATGCCTCCTCCGGTAGTGGTTTCTTTGATTAAGCAAATAGTAACGGCCTTAGGGCTTTAAGGTCTGATAAATTAGCGAATCCCACAATTTTTACTAAAAATGGGGCGAAAAGATAAATTGGACAATTTCGATATTTTGCTTATTGACATTAGCGTCAGTCAACGCTATATTAAAGATAGCCCTGTTAATTTTTAGCTAGATTCTGGACTATAATTATTTTTTAAGGAATCCTATTATTTATATTCGCTTTGGCGAATATGTGCGGATACCGACTTGAATGATTATCCAAGAATTCTTTCTAAAAATTGCAGGGCTTTAATTTACCAACAAAAACCACCGTGCCCAGCGCGGTGGTTTTTGGATAGTCGGGGTGCCGAGAATTGAACTCGGGTCTTACCCTCCCCGAGGGCAAATACTACCATTATACTACACCCCGTTTTTTTATTTACTTTTTCCGAATGCCTTGATGCACTTGGTGCAAGCCAAAACTCGCTTTCCCCGCAAGGGGATTGCTTTTTTTGGATGTCTTACATTTTTTGGGATAACTACCCATTGTAGATTAGGGTATTTTCTTTTTTTCCCTGTTGGATTATATTTTCCCCGAAGTTTTTTTAGATGTTGGACCATTATTGACCCTTTTCCGCAGATCGCGCATTGTTTAGACATAAAATTAATTTTCAATTTTCAATAACCAATTTTCAATAAATTTTCAATGATTCAATTATTAAATAACAATAGAAAAGTACGATTTTTAAAAAGTTTGAAAATTTGAAAATTGGGATTTGATTGAAAATTTGAAAATTGATAATTGAAAATTCGTTTAAGTTATCTTATCAGAAATTTTTACTTTTGTAAAATTTTTTGTTACACTAATAATATGGAATATATTTTTTTGATTATTATTTTGATTTTTTCTGTTGTTATTCATGAAGTTTCTCATGGAGCGATGGCGTATTATTTGGGGGACCCGACAGCTAAATACGCCGGCCGTCTTACTTTGAACCCCCTTAAACATTTAGACCCTGTCGGCTCGGTTATTCTCCCGATTTTTTTAATTGCTATGGCGAGATTAACCGGTGGAGGAATTATTTTCGGCTGGGCCAAACCAGTGCCTATTAATCCTTATAATTTCCGAGATCAGAAATACGGAGAATTAAAAGTATCTTTAGCCGGTCCCGGGGCGAATTTAACCATAGCGGTCTTTTTTGGTTTGTTACTGAGATTTCTTCCTTTATCGTTCTCTTTTTCCGGTCTTGTTTTGATGTTCTCTTATATTGTTTATATCAATCTTCTTTTAGCAATCTTCAATTTGCTTCCCATCCCTCCTTTAGACGGTTCTCATATTCTTTTTACTTTTTTGCCTCCTTCTATGCTCAAGACAAAAATATTTTTACAGCAATTTGGTTTTATTATTTTACTTTTTATTATTTTTTTCTTGTTTCCTTGGATAATATTTATTATTAATGTGATTTTTTCATTAATCACCGGTTTTTCTTTACCTGTTTAATTGACAATTTGAAAACTTTTTGCTAAATTATGAAATAGCGGTTATCGCTATCTTTTTATTATTATTTTTAATTTTTAACTTAAATCTTAAATCCTAAATCTTTTGTTATGCCTACAATTCATCAACTTGTAAAAAAGAATAGAAAGAAAAAAAAGAAGCGTTCTAATATGCCTGCTTTAAGTTTTGGCTTTAACTCGCTTAAAAACAGGCCGAGAAAGTATCCTTCGTCTTTTAAGAAAGGCGTTTGCCTTAAAGTTTTTACCGCTACTCCCAAGAAACCAAACTCTGCTCTTCGAAAAGTGGCTCGGGTTCGTTTAACTAACGGGATGGAGGTTACCGCTTATATTCCCGGAGAAGGGCATAATTTGCAGGAGCATTCGGTTGTGATTATTCGCGGAGGAAGAGTTAAAGATTTACCTGGAGTGAGGTACCATGTGGTAAGAGGCGTTTTGGACGCCGGGGGAGTAGAGAATAGAAAACAGGGAAGAAGCAAATACGGAACAAAGAAAGAAAAGAAGTAATAAAACCTGAAACTTTTTAAATGATTATGTTTTAAGTTCCAAGTTTTAAGTTTCAAGAAAAAATGGCTCGGAGAAAAAAAATAAAAAAATATCCCGTTAACCCCGATTCTGTCTATAACGACATTACTGTCGCTAAATTTATTAACCAAATTATGAGACGGGGCAAGAAAACAATAGCCAGAAAGATTGTTTATGGCGCTTTTGATATTATTAAAGAAAAGACGAAGAAAGAGCCGTTAGAGGTTTTTGAAACGGCTTTAAGAAACACTTCACCTTTGCTTGAAGTAAAATCAAAAAGAATCGGCGGAGCGACTTATCAGGTTCCGGTAGAAGTAAAAGGAAGCAGGAAATTAACTTTAGCTATGCGCTGGATAATTCAAGGAGCCAAACAAAAAAAAGGAAAACCGATGAAAGAAAAATTAGCGGAAGAATTGATGAACGCCGTTAATAATACAGGTTGGGCGATTAAAAAGAAAAGCGATACCCACCGAATGGCCGAAGCAAATCGCGCTTTTGCCCATTTCGCCTGGTGAGCCGCTCGGTTAGGGATTACCGATCCTCAAGATCCCAGCGAGATTTTGGGGCCTAATTTCTCGGCAGTTTATCCCGCTAAAAGCGGGAACCATGCTAAACTGCCTCCGAAGTTTACCCGGTTAGAGATATCTTGTTTCTTTATTTTTTCTTTGTCCTCGGAATCTCTAACTGGGTTTACTTTCAAGAATTATTGCCTCGCTTAGGATTTTTAATTGAAAATTTATGCCTCGTATTTATCCAATTGAGAAAATTCGCGATATCGGAATTATTGCCCATATTGACGCCGGTAAAACAACTGTAACCGAGCGAGTTTTGTTTTACACCGGAATTTCCCATAAAATCGGTGAAGTCCATAATGGCCAGGCAATTATGGATTGGATGGAGCAGGAAAGGGAAAGAGGGATTACTATTACTTCAGCCGCTACTACCTGTTTTTGGAAGACGCGGAAAAACGCAGATAGCGGCGCGGAAAAACAGGGAAAAGAAAACGAGTACAGAATAAATATTATTGACACCCCGGGACATATTGATTTCACTGCAGAAGTTCAAAGGTCTCTGAGGGTTTTAGACGGAGCAGTGGTTATTTTTGACGGAGTAGCCGGAGTGGAGCCGCAATCAGAGACCGTCTGGCGTCAGGCGGACAAATATCAGGTGCCCAGAATTTGTTTTATAAACAAACTGGACAGAACAGGCGCTTCTTTTAAAAAGAGTTTTGATTCTATCTTAGAAAAACTTTCTCCTAATGCCGTTGCTCTTCAAATACCGATAGGAGAAGAAGATAACCATCAGGGAGTAATTGACCTTTTTACGATGAAGGCGCTGAAATTTGAAGGCGATTTTGGCCAAGTAGTAAAAGAGGAGGAAATTCCTGAAAATTTATTAGCCGAAGCCAAAGAATGGCGGGAGAAAATGATTGAGAAAATTGTTGCGGAAGATGAGAAAATTTTAGGCCTATATTTGGCTAATAGGGAAATTTCCAACGAAGAATTAAAAAGTATTTTGCGTAAATCTGTGTTGAGTTATAAATTAATTCCGGTATTTTGCGGTTCTGCCTTAAAAAATAAAGGAATTCAACCTTTGCTTGACGCCGTTTGTGATTATCTTCCTAGCCCTCAAGATTTGCCTCCAGTAAAAGGGGTGTATCCTAAAACAGGCGAGGAAATTGAAAGAAAAGCCGACGATTCAGAGAAATTTTCCGCTCTTGCTTTCAAAGTGGCGACCGATCCATATGTGGGGACTTTAACTTATTTCCGCGTATACTCAGGCTCTTTGGCAGTAGGTTCTTATGTTTTGAATTCAACAACAAATAAAAAAGAAAGAGTCGGCCGAATTTTGAGAATGCATTCATCCGAAAGAGAAGAAGTAAAAGAGGTTTTTACTGGAGATATTACGGCCACGGTCGGTTTAAAGAATACTAAAACCGGAGATACCCTTTGTGAAGAAGGTCAGGACATTGTTTTGGAGAATATAATATTTCCAGAACCGGTTATTTCTATTCGTATTGAACCCGAGTCAAAAGCCGACCAAGAAAAAATGGGTTTAGCTCTTAAGAAATTATCAGAAGAAGACCCGACCTTTAAAGTAAAAGAAGATCTGGAAACCAGCGAAACGATTATTTCAGGTATGGGAGAGTTGCATCTTGAGATTATTGTGGATAGGATGAAGCGTGAGTTTAATGTTAACGCCAAGGTTGGCAGACCCCAGGTCGCTTACAAAGAAACAATTAAACAAGAAGCGGAAGCGGAAGGAAAGTATATCAGACAATCAGGAGGCCGCGGGCAGTATGGTCATGTTTGGCTGAGGATTAAGCCAAAAGACAGAGGGGAAGGATTTGATTTTATAGATAAAATTAAGGGAGGAGTTATTCCCAAAGAATTTATTCCGGCAGTGGGGAAAGGAATAAAAGAGGCGATAGATAAAGGAATTGTAGCCGGTTACCCGATGATGGATTTAGAAGCGATTTTATATGACGGCTCTTTTCACGAGGTTGATTCTTCCGAGAACGCTTTTAAAATTGCCGGCTCTATCGCTTTTCAAGCGGCGGCAAAAAGAGCAAAACCAGTTTTATTGGAGCCGATTATGAAGTTAGAAGTTATTGTGCCTTCAGAGTTTTTTGGGGATACTATTGGTGATTTATCGGCGAGACGGGGCAGAATTGAGGAGACGAAAGATAGATTAAACTTAAAGATTATCAATGCTATCGTTCCCTTGGCGGAAATGTTCGGTTATGCCACTGGATTAAGGTCGTTGACAGAAGGAAGAGGAACATTTACAATGGAATTTGATTATTATGAAGAAGTCCCTCGTAATATAGCCCAGGAAATCATAGAAGGGAAAAGACGATAATTTCGCGCTCTAAACATTGACATTTTTTTAAAAAGTAATAAGATAATAATAAATAAATTAGAATTTAGAATTTAGAATTAAGAATTAGGAATTATATAATATTCTTAATTCGTAATTCATTATTCGTAATTCTTTTAATAATTATGGCTAAAGAAAAATTTGAAAGGACAAAACCTCATATAAATGTTGGTACTATTGGCCATGTTGACCATGGTAAAACTACCTTAACAGCCGCTATCCTTCATGTTTTAAGTTTGAAGGGTTTTAACAGTAAAGAAAAAAGCGTTGACCAGATTGACGCTGCTCCAGAAGAAAGAGACAGGGGTCTTACGATATCTGTTTCTCATTTAGAGTATGAATCGGAAAAAAAGCATTACGCCCATATAGATTGTCCCGGGCATGCCGATTATATTAAAAATATGATTACCGGAGCCGCTCAGATGGACGGCGCCATTTTGGTGGTTTCTGCTCCTGACGGCCCTATGCCCCAGACAAGAGAGCATGTTTTGCTTGCCCGCCAGGTTGGTATTCCCTCAATTGTTGTTTTTCTTAATAAAACCGATATGGTTGACGACCCGGAAATTATTGATTTGGTTGAATCAGAGATTCGAGAACTTTTAAAAAAGTATGAATATCCCGGGGATGAAATTCCGGTAATTCGCGGTTCTGCCCTAAAAGCGCTGGGATGTAAATCAAGCGATGACGAAGCAGCTAAGCCGATTTTAGACCTGGTTAAGGCGTTAGACGAGTATATACCAGAACCTGTTAGAGATACAGCTAAGCCGTTTTTAATGGCAATTGAAGATGTTTTTTCTATTGAAGGACGAGGGACAGTTGCTACCGGAAGAATTGAAAGAGGAATAATTAAATCTAATGAAGAGGTAGAGTTGATTGGTTTAAAAGATACAAAAAAAACAGTAGCAGTGAGTATAGAAATGTTCAATAAAATACTTGATGAAGGGAAAGCAGGAGACAATGTTGGAATTCTTCTCAGAGGATTAAAAAAAGAAGAAGTTGAAAGGGGCCAGGTTTTGGCCAAACCGGGAACAGTTACGCCTCATACCGAATTTGAGGGCGAGATTTATATTTTGACCAAAGAAGAAGGCGGCCGCCATACCCCTTTCTTTAAAGGATATAAACCGCAATTTTACATTAGGACTACTGATGTAACTGGAGATGTAGTTTTGCCAGAAGGGACGGAAATGGTTATGCCAGGCGATACGGTCAATTTAAACGTTAAGTTAATGTCTCCAGTCGCTCTTGAAGAGAAACAGAGATTTGCAATAAGGGAAGGCGGAAAAACAGTTGGCGCCGGAGTAGTAGTCAAGATATAAAGTAATTGCTGAATTATTGCATTGTTAAATTATTGAATTAAACAACGATGCAATAATAAACGAGCCCCGCTTTTAGCGGGACAGCTTAGCAATATAATAATGCCTACCAAGAAAGTAATTAAGGAAGAAACTGAATTTAAGCAAAGGCTCAGGATAAAGCTGAAGGCTTATGACAATAAAGTGATTGATAATAGCGCTCGGCAGATTGTTGAGACGGCCTTAAGATACGGCGTTAAAATTGTGGGACCAGTTCCTTTACCGACCGAAATTCACAAATATACAGTTAATCGAGCATCTTTTGTCCATAAAGACAGCCGGGAGCAGTTTGAAATGAGAATTCATAAAAGATTGATTGATATTTTAAATCCTAATCAGAATGTAATTGACGCCTTAATAAATTTAACTTTGCCCGCGGGCGTTGATATTGAAGTAAAGATATAGAAATTGACGAATAACCCTAGTCCGTCCCGTTCGGGACGAACGGGTCTAGGACGAATAACATCCGGATCTACGAATAAGATCAACTATGTATTTTATTAAAATTTAAAAAATTATACAATAATTTAAATTGCCTCGAAAAACTGGGCAATGCCCAGTTTTTCATTGTTTGGAGTATTCAGATAAGAATTTGGAATATTCGGATTGTATTGTATGAACCCCGTTAGAAGTCTTTGGCAGAAAAAAATTTTTAAAATTTTTTCTGCTCAGCAATAACGGAGTATAGTTGGAAAATAAAAGTCTGTTTGAAATTAGTTACTGACTATATAAGGACAGACTTCTAATGGGGTGAAATTCATTCTTGGAAAAAAAATAGAAATGAGCCAGATATTTGACGGAGAAGGGAATGTTATTCCAGTGACTTTGGTTGAAGCCGGCCCTTGTTATGTTGTTCAAATTAAGACGAAGGAAAAAGACGGTTATAAGGCGATTCAGGTTGGTTTTGAAGAGATAAATAAGAAAAATAAAATTAAAAAACCGCTTAGGGACAAGCCCTACAAACATTTAAGAGAGTTTAGAGTCAACGAACAGCGAACAGCGAACAGCGAACAAAAAATGAAGATGGGAGATAAAATTGATGTTTCAATTTTTGATAAAGGGGAGAAAGTAAAAATTTCTGGTATTTCTAAGGGAAAAGGATTTGCCGGAGGAGTAAAAAGATGGGGATTTCACGGCCAGACAGCCACCCATGGAACGAAACATACGGAAAGAACAATCGGCTCAATCGGCTCAATGTTTCCCCAGAAAGTGATTAAGGGCAGAAGGATGCCCGGCAGAATGGGAACGGAAAGAGTAACGGTGAAAAATTTAAAAATAGTAAAAATTGACCTGGAAAATAATTTATTAGCAGTAAAAGGGGCTATTCCCGGAAGAAGGGGAACGCTATTAGAGATTAGAGGATGATTTTAAAACTTGGAACGTAAAACTTGAAACCTAAATTAAAAAAATGTTTCATGTTTCATGTTTCATGTTTCATGAAAACAATACTTTATAATCAAAATAGAGAAGAGGTCGGAAAGATAGATTTGCCGAAAGAGATATTTGAAGTGAAAATGAATCTTGATTTAGTTCATCAGGTAGTTTTGGCGCAAAGGGCGAATCAGAGGAGAAATATCGCTAAAACGAAAGACAGAAGCGAAGTTAGAGGAGGAGGAAGAAAGCCCTGGAGGCAAAAAGGCACCGGAAGAGCGAGGGTAGGTTCAAACCGTTCTCCTATTTGGAGAGGAGGGGGAGTAACTTTTGGTCCGACAGCAGAAAGAGTTTTTAAAAAAAAGATTGCCAAGAAAATGAAAAGAAAGGCCTTGTTTATGGTTTTATCAGCCAAGGCAAAAGATAATCTGCTTTTGGTCATAGATAGTTTGAGTTTTGAAAAGGCAAAGACGAAATTAGCAAAAAAAATATTGAATAAATTGTTTTTAGAAAAAGGTTCTGGGTTAATTGCTTTGCCGGAAATAGACAAAAATGCAATTTTAGCCCTTAGAAACATTCCGAGAATTGCCACAATCCAGGCGAAAGACCTAAACGTTTTAGACGCGCTTTCTTATAAATATTTAATCATACCGAAAGAGGCGATAGGGGTGATTAAAGAAACATTTAAATCTTAGAACTTACAACTTAGAACTCATAACTCAAAACTCAAAACTTAAATCTCAAGTTACAAGTTACAAGTTACAAGTTACAAGTTACAGGTTATAGGAATATGGGTCTATTAAATATTTTTAAAAAAAGGAAACAAGTTGAAAAGAAAGTAGAGAAAAAACCGGGAAAGAAAATAATAGAGAAAAAAAAGGAAAGAGAAGTTGCGAAAGAGCCATATTTTGCTCCGATTGAAGGAATTAAACCAAAGATAGAAAAAGAGACAGAGAAGATTAAAAAGACCGGGGTTGCGGGAACCAAAAAGAAGAAAGAGGTTTCAAAAATAGTTTACCCCGTTAGAGATTCTGAAGGCAAAAGAAAAGCGCAAAAAAGACAAATCTCTGACAGGGCTTACCGAGTTTTAGGTTCTCCTCATATTAGCGAAAAAGCAACCGACCTGAACGAGAAAAACAAGTATGTATTCAAAATCAGGCCCGGAGCCAATAAAATTGAAGTTAAGAAAGCAATTAAAGACATATACGAAGTTGATGCGGTTGATGTTAAAATTATTAATGTCCATAGAAAGAAAAGAAGATTAGGGAAGCAAATCGGCTGGAGGAAAGGGTATAAAAAAGCGATAGTAAAAGTAAAAAAGGGGCAGAAGATAGAGTTATTGTCGAGATGATAACAATTTTGGCTATATCAATCCCGCCCATAATTTATGTGCGGGATTGATATAGCCAATTTTCAAAATACGAATCGCGCTGAAAATAGGCAATATTTATTTGAAAAAATCGTAGGGGAGACCCGTGGGTCGCCCGCCCGTACGGTTCTAAATAGATGCGGAAAAATCATTGTTTTTATGAAGAAGAAAAAAAAAATATCAGCGACAAAAATATTGACTAAGAAAAAACCCGAGAAACGATTGCTTTTGTCTTTTAAAAGAAGGGCGGGAAGGAATAATTCTGGCCGGATAACTGTCCGTCATCGGGGAGGAGGGAGTAAGAAATTATACAGGATTGTTGATTTTGATCAGAAAAAAATTGACATCCCGGCTAAAGTTATTGCTCTGGAATACGATCCTTATCGCACCGCCTTTATCGCTCTTTTAGAATATAGCGACGGAGATAGACGTTATAGATTAGCCGGTCAGGACTTAAAAATAGGAGACGAGATAATTTCGGCAGAGAAAGCTGAGATTAAAACCGGAAACAGAATGAAAATTAAAAATATTCCGGTAGGAACTATGGTTTATAATATTGAGCTTATATCAGGGGAAGGAGGGATAATAGTCAGGTCTGCGGGAAGTAGCGCCAAAATTTTGGCACAGGAAGGAAAATATGTTAATTTAGAAATGCCGTCCAGCGAAATAAGAATGGTTTTTGGGGATTGTTATGCGACCGTCGGGGCTGTTTCACATTCTGAATGGCGTTACAGAATTATTGGAAAAGCGGGTAGGAATCGTTTAATGGGACACAGGCCGTCCGTTAGAGGCGTGGCTATGAATCCTGTTGACCATCCTCATGGAGGAGGAGAAGGAAGGTCGTCAATTGGCTTAAAATATCCGAAAACTCCCTGGGGGAAACCTGCGTTAGGAGTGAAAACAAGGAGAAAAAAGAGAAGCGATAAATATATTATCAAGAGGAGGAAATCTAAGAAAAAGAAATAATAAAAATTTTGAATTTTGCTCTCGCTTGCGAGGAACTTGTTCTATTTTGAATTTTGAATCAATTATGAATAATAGAATTTTGAATAATAAACAAACAAACAAAAAAACAAAAAAAAAGAATCTTACTTCAAAATTAAGTCATTAAATAATTAAAAATTCAATCAAAATTAAAAATTAGAAATTCAAAATTAATTTAATTTATGTCTAGAAGCATCAAAAAAGGTCCATATATAGATGAAAAATTATTAAAAAAGATCAGGGATTTGAAACCGGAGGATAGAAAAATAATTAAGACCTGGTCTCGCGCCTGCACTATTGTTCCGGAAATGGTTGGTTTTATCTTTAACGTCCATAATGGTAAAGAACATATTTCCGTAAATATAAAAGAGGATATGGTTGGCCATAAATTAGGAGAGTTTGCCCCTACTACAAAATTTGGAAAACACGGGGGAAAAATGCAGCGGGAGCAAGAAGTAAAATCAAAAGAAATAAAACAGGATTAAGAATTACGAATTTTTATTCTTAATTTTCAATTCTCAAAAACATGGCGGTAGTTTCTAAGTTAAGATATTTACGGATATCCCCTCGAAAAGTCCGGCTTGTGGCTGACCTTATCCGTAAGAATAAAGTTGAGCATGCCGAACGGATTTTGAATTTCACTGTTAAAAAAGCAGCTGGACCAATAGCCAAACTTTTAAAAACAGCTGTTGCCGATGCTCGTAATAATTTTCACCTTAATCCAGACAACTTATATATCTCCAGAATTACCGTAGATGAAGGTCCGAAATATAAAAGATGGAGACCTAGGTCAAGAGGGATGGTTAATCAAATTAAAAAGAGAACTTCTCATATAACTTTGGTTTTGGAAGAAACTAAACCGGGAAAAGAAGCTAAGGCAATTGGAGGAAAAGAGAGGGTATCCCGCATAAAAAAGGCAAGAAAAGAAATTTCTCCTGTCAAGAAATTAAAAGACAAGAAAGAGAAAAAAGTTATTAAAAGCAATAAGGAATTTCTTGTAGAAGGCCTTGCTGAAGGCGGGACAAAAATTAGACAGCCGAAATCGCGCCCTGAGATAGAACCAAAAGGACCAAAACCGAAAAATATAGGAGGATTAAAAAGGATATTTAGACGAAAAGCGTTCTAGAAAGATTAAAGTTGAGAGATTAAAGTTGAGAGATTAAAGTTGAAAGATTAAAGAAACTTATAACTTACAACTTATAACTCAAGTTTCAAGTTTCAAGTTTCAAGTTTCAAGAAGTTATGTCTCACAAAGTTCATCCAAAAATATATAGGACAAGAGAAATATCTGATTGGAGTTCGAGAGGATTTTATAAAAAAGCTGCTGAAAAATTAGAGGAAGATTTTAGAATTAGAGAATTTTTAAATAGAAAGCTTAAAAAAAGCGGGGTGGAAAAAGTTGAAATTGAGAGATTTCCCAATAAGTTAAATATTATTGTTTTTAGCAATCGGCCAGGCATTATTATCGGGAGGGGAGGAGAAGGAGTTGAACAGTTAAGGAGAGAATTGTTAAAAAAAGTTTTTAAATTTAAAATAACGGGAGGAAAGGAAAAACTTGTTGTCGCTAATGATTTAACTAATAAAAAAGAGAAAGAACAGTCTTTGGCCCAGATGATTTCTGAGAAGAAAGGAATAAAAATTGAAATAAGAGAAGTTAGAAAGCCCTGGATTTCTGCTAGTCTTTGCGCTCAGTGGGTTGCTCAACAAATAGAGAAGAGAGTTAACCACCGAAGAGTGTTAAAACAAGCGATGAGCAAGGTTTTGGCAAATAAAGAGATTAAAGGGGTAAAAATAGAAGTAGCCGGACGGCTAAATGGTGTTGAAATCGCCAGAAGAGAATGGCTTAGGAAAGGCCGGCTTCCTCTTCAAACTATCAGGGCTGATATAGATTATGCCAAAGCTGAAGCCCATTGCAGTTACGGAGTAATTGGAATAAAAGTTTGGATGTACAAGGGAGAGAAGTTTGAATGACTAATTCCTAATGTCTAATTTCTAACAAAAATTTAAATGCTAAATGCCAAATGACTAAAAAAGAAAAATTTGATATTGGACATTTAATAATTTGACATTTTGTTTGACATTAGAAATTAGGATTTAGGAATTTTTAAAAATGGCAATGTTAATACCAAAGAAAGTTAAACATCGGAAATGGAGAAAAAGAGCTTCAAAGACCATTGGAGTTCGAGGAAGCGAACTTTGTTTTGGAAGTTATGGTCTTAAGTCCTTTGGAACAAAATGGATAACATCGCGTCAAATTGAGGCGTCTAGGCGGACTATAATTAGATATTTGAGAAAAGGAGGTAAGCTTTGGATTAGAATTTTTCCAGACAAACCGGTAACTAAAAAAGGAACGGAAGTTCCAATGGGCGGTGGAAAAGGGGCGGTGGACCATTATGTTTTTCCAATTACTCCGGGCCGAATTATTTTTGAGCTGGAAGGGATATCGGAAAAGAAAGCTAAAGAGGCATTTAAGATGGCGACAGATAAATTACCAATAAAAACAAAATTTATAAAACGTTGATTTATACGGATTTAACCGATTTATGCAGATAATTTATCAGTATTAATCCGCTGAAATCCGTATTAATCTGTGTCTATGAAAGCGTCAGAATTAAGACAAAAACCGAGAACAGAATTAAAAGAAACCTTGGAGAGAAATAGAGAAAAGTTGAGGCGGTTTCGTTTTGACTTAGCTTCGGGCAAAATAAAAAATGTGCGTGAGATTCGTATGGTTAAAAAAGATATAGCAAGAATACTAACAATCATAAATCATAAAACATAAAACATAAAACATCGAACAATATCTTCTATGTTCTATGTTCTATGTTGTGCGGCATATGCCAAAGAAAAAATTAAAAGGAACTGTAGTATCTAATAAAATGGAAAAAACAGTAGTGGTTGAGGTGGAACGAATAAAAGAAGACCCTAAATATAAAAAAAGATATCAGGTTCATAAGAAATATAAGGCCCACGACGAGGAAGGAGAGTATAAAATTGGGGACAGGGTTGTTATTGAAGAAAGCCGGCCGATGAGTAAAGATAAGAAGTGGAAAGTGATAAAGAAACTTTGAATTAAGAATTAAGAATTAAGAATTAAGAATTATGAGTTTTGAGTTTTTATTTTATTCTTAATTCTTGATTCGTAATTCTTAATTCTATTTTAATATGATTCAAACAGAAACATTATTAAAAGTCGCTGATAATAGCGGAGCAAGGACAGTCAAGTGTATCCGGGTTTTAGGCGGCACTCGCCGGAGATACGCCGCTCTAGGCGATATTATTGTGGGAGCGGTTAAAATTGCTGAACCCCGGAGGCCGGTAAAAAAACATGATGTGGTTAAAGCAGTGATAGTTAGGCAAAAAAAGGCCTTCAGGAGGAAAGACGGTTCATATATTCGTTTTGACGAAAATGCGGTAGTAATTTTAGAGTCAGGAAAAAACCCGAAGGGGGGAAGAATTTTCGGACCAATAGCGCGAGAGTTGAGGGAAAAAGGGTTTAGTAAAATAATTAATTTGGCCAAAGACATAGTGTAATCAACTAATATGCGAATTCATTACGAATTTACGAATAATTTATTAGTTTTATTGGTATAATTCGTATATTAGCATCGATATAATGAAAATTAGAAAAGACGACCAGGTTCTTGTGATTTCCGGGAAAGACAAAGGCAGAAAAGCCAAAGTTATAACAGTTTTTCCTAAGAGAAACAGGATTATGGTTGAAGGAATTAATTTGAGGAAGAAACATGTTAAACCGAAGAAATCTGGCGAAAAGGGTCAGATTGTAGAAGTACCCGGGTCTTTTGATGTTTCTGACGTGAAACTTATTTGTCCGAAGTGCGAGAAGCCAACCCGCATAGGTTATAAAAAGGAAGGAAAGAAAAAATATCGTATTTGCAAAAAATGCGGACAAGAGATATAAAATAAGATTTAAGTTGTAAGATTTCAGATTTAAGTGAATTTTCTTTAATCTTAATTCTTTAATCTTAAATCTGAAGTATGCGTCTAAAAGAAAAATATATAAAAAAGATTGTGCCGGCAATGATAGAAAAATTCGGTTATAAAAACATTATGACCGTTCCTAAGTTTGAGAAGGTTGTAATAAATACTGGTTTTGGTAGAATAATTTCTGGTAAGACCTCTGATGAGCAAAAAAAGATAACCAGCGCTATCCTAAACGATTTAGCTTTAATCTGCGGACAGAAACCGATTTTAACTAAAGCAAAAAAGTCAATATCATCTTTCAAATTAAGAAAAGGGATGCCTGTTGGCGCGGTTGTTACTTTACGGGGAATGAAGATGTATGATTTTTTAGACAGGGTGGTTAATATTGCTCTTCCTAGGTCTCGTGATTTTCAGGGGATTGACCCAAAATCATTTGATAAAAAAGGAAATCTTACTTTATCCGTCAGAGAGCACATCTCTTTCCCTGAGATTATGCCGGAAAATGCAAGAATAATTTTTGGATTTGAGATAACGATTGTAACTACGGCCAAAACCTGCCAAGAGGGGATTGAATTGTTGAAATTATCAGGACTACCAATAAAATCTTGAAACCTAAAACTTGAAACCTAAAACTTATAACCTAAAACTTATAACCTAAAACTTATAACTTATAACTTATAACTTAAAACCCTAATCCAAGTTCCAAGTTCCAAGTTATAAGTTATAAGTTATAAGTTATAAGGAATTGTGGCTAAAAAATCACAAATTGTAAAATCTAAGAGAAAACCTAAATTTAGCACGAGAATTGTCCGGCGCTGTTTTAGATGCGGCAGAAGAAGAGGATATATAAGAAAGTTTGGTTTATGCAGAATATGCTTTCGCGAGTTGGTAAATAAAGGAGAAATACCTGGAGTCAAAAAAAGTAGCTGGTAAAATAGAATTAAGAATTAAGAATTAAGAATTAAGAACTTGGGTTTAATTCGTTGATATTAATTCATAATTCATAATTCATAATTCTTAATTCTAATATTATGGTTGATCCAATTACAGATATGTTAAATAGAATAAGAAATGCTCGAGCTGTTTCCAAGAAGACAGTGGTTATTCCTTTTTCCAAATTAAAATTTGAAATTTCTAAAATTTTAGAAAAAGAGAATTTTATTGGAAAGACAGAAAAGAAAAGGAGAAAAGAGAAGAAGATAATTGAGCTTAATCTAAATTACGAGCGAGAGCAAGAAATGGAGCCTGGAATAATTAAAAAAGACGTTGAGCTTAAATTAAGAAGGATCTCAAAACCCGGGCAGAGAATTTATAGTAGCGCTAAAAAGATAAAAAAACTGAAGAAAGGTTGCGGAATAGCGATAATTTCAACATCAAAAGGTATAATGACAGACAAAAAAGCAGAGAAGCAGGGTTTAGGAGGAGAAGTTTTGTTTGAAATATGGTAATTTCTTGAAACTTAAAACGTGTAACCTGTAACCCAAGTCGTAAGTCGTAAGTCGTAAGTCGTAAGTCGTAAGTCGTAAGTCGTAAGTCGTAAGTCGTAAGTCGTAAGTCGTAAGTCGTAAGTCGTAAGTCGTAAGTTATAAGTTATAAGTTATAAGTTGT
>Ga0307431_1000758_pt1 | contig 20379 bp, 19 predicted proteins | sample SalMarWE160170MG_FD_202155 | JGI IMG/M metagenome (GOLD analysis project Ga0307431, IMG submission 202155) | Salt marsh sediment microbial communities from the Plum Island Ecosystem LTER, Massachusetts, United States - WE1603-170 | ecosystem: Environmental > Aquatic > Marine > Intertidal zone >...
CATTCGCTTTCCTCCCTTATCCAATATTTATCAATCCGGCGTCGTTGAGCTTCAAACCGAGTGTGATCAGTTATGATTGGCTGCACTACTCTTTCCTTGGCCTTTACCAGCCCTTCCCACCAGCTTCGCTACTGCTCAATAGACCTCAATCTGCTCCTGATCATTATAACTAGAATAGCTACTAAAGGACAACGAAGTAAATTAAATTGAACGCTCAAAGTGAAGTGCCAGATCTAAGCGAGGTGCATTTTTGCTATTTGCCATCCTCCAATAACAGCTACATTCCACAGAGGATGAATGACAAGCGCAAGCCACCATAAACGCCCCCTCCACAGCTTAAGGTAGAATATGCCAACTAAGATGTCACCCGGCAGACGCCAAATTGTGGCAACCTGAGCATAGAATTGGTGTAGGATGATCCAGCATATTGTGCCTATGACTAGTCCGCCGTTTCCGAGGAATTGCTTGGCAAGGCCTCTGAATACGACTTCTTCTGCCACTCCGGCAAGGGCGCCAAGCAGCATGTGAATAACGAAGGTGTTCAAAGGCTCAGGAGGTCCTATGCCCCTTTGCAAATCTATAGCCATGTATATCGCCAGTGCTGGTCCACAGAGAGTCAGGAAAGTCAGCGCCAAAGTGCGAGATGTTTCTATTGCGCTTAAGAAATGTGGTAGGGGCAGGGTTCGAAGCTTGTCCCTTGCCTGGGCAATCTTTTTTACTGCTGTTTCAAGTGCCAATAATCTTATCCACAAGTGCTGCAGATTCGAGCAGAATTGTAGCACCTGCGATGATGACTATGAAACTGAATATGGTAACTCGCCCTACTGAACAATCCGCTAGAAGGTGCAGGGCGGCGAGGATAAACAATCCCGAGGAATGTGTAGGGTCTGGATTTCTCCGGTATCAACCTAACTCTGCCCATTGAGCAAGGGTTTCCGCTGAGGGTAGTGTAACCTTACGTGTTTTGGTGACCCAAGCATACTCATTTATTAGTGCCACCACCGTCAAATTGGGCCTTCCGACTTTTTCAGGAAGATCTTTAATTTGAAAACCTCCGCGCCTGCAAAGAGTATCGATGTGGAACGTAAGGTCTCTGATCATAATCAAGTATCTGGCATATGATAACGGACTACCATCACAACCAGAGTTTTTCCGCATTGCTTCATCCCAAGGCATCAATGCTTTCGGCCTGATGGCGAAGAGGATCTTAGAGGCCGCGGTTTCACCGATATGGACCTCCAGTTTTCCCCCACCGCGAACACGCCGAGCTCCCGTCTTGTCTTTAAGAGAACCATAAGCATGAGCGGCTACTCCCAGCTCACCATCCCCCAGGTCCCAGAGTGGTTTACTATTTGTAAATAAACTAGCGCCGACTTCCTGGTACCAGTTCAAGATACTTTGTGAAGCGACCGGATGCTGATCCTTTTTAAGGTGTCGGCACCCCCAATCGTTTAACCATTTCAACAGAGCATTGCGATGTTTTGAATTGGCCAGGTCTATGCTATCTCCCGTAGCGGTTCTAAAAAGAGCGAGCGACTTATTGTATGGAGTCATAGAATCGAACATTAGGCCTGCTACTGCCAGCTTACATAGTGTCACATTCTTGTAATTCACCGGTTAGAAAACCTCCCACTATTGTATAAAAAGCCACACGCCGTACGCAGTTGACATCTTCATTACCAATCTCCTTCCCTACTTTTCCTCGTCGGTTAATTTCGATATACGAAGGGAATCGGTTGTTTCAATTCTGCCGTACTTCATGACTTTGTCAATCAGGTCTTTGCTCCACAGGCCACTTTCGATAGCATCGGTGAGCTTTGTAGCATCAAGTTGAGAGACTTCTGCCCACTTGCCTGCTTCTATTATTGTGTTATCCAGTTCCTGGCGCTCTGCATCGCTTTTCCCGGGGAACTTTAGCTTGTCCTCGAACTTAACTCGCGCTTTATGGTCGCTGCCTTTTATGACCTCAACCTCTTCCTTCCTGGCATACTCAAGTATTGCCTCTCTCACTTTTTGTATCTCTTCATCTATCCTTTTCGATTCATCCTTAAGAGCCGCGTATTTGTTAACCAGCGTAACTCCCGGCTCTTTGAGATACTCGTTTACCGGCAGCGCCTCCACCGTGTGCAGATGCCTCCTCATCGGGCACAGGTCGGGATACTCACACCAGTTGCATAAGGCAGATTCCCTTGGTGGAAAGTCCTCAGCCGCTTCTATCTCATCAATTAAGCTTTTAGTGTTTTGAATTAAGCTTGAGATGGCTTCGGGAGTGCGGTAAGAGACCAGTTCTCTATCGAAGGCGACGTAGTGCCAGATAAGCTTGATATTCTCCATATCGGGCCATTTCTTTTGGACTCCAATGTGGTATAGGCCAAGTTGCCGGTCATTATCAACATCCTGCTGACCCGGCAAATGAGCTGATGTCTTATAGTCATGGATTTCGTAAATACCGTCCTGAGTGCGTGACAATCGGTCTATGTAACCCCTCATCCTGTATTTATTATCATCATCCAGCGGGAAATTAAGACCAAGCTCAGTGCCTATGGTTATATCCTGGTCAAATGGAGCATACCTGTTGTAGTAAGTTCCAATCAGCTTTTCGCCCAGGGCTCTGTAGTGCTCCGCTGTCAGGTCCTGTTTCACGATGATGATTGAGTCGTTCCAGTTTTCCTGCCAGATTTTGTTATAGTAGGCAAGCAAATCACTCAAGCTATCCAGCCTGGTAAGCCTGAGGTCGTCATAGCACTTCTTCAAGGTCTCATGAACCCTTGAACCAAGGAAGCCCTCAACCCCTTCGATGTCCCGCTTGATGTTGTCGTGGTAGCGAAGCTTATATTTGAAGGGACAGTCCTCATACATACTTAGCCGAGAATCAGAATAAATTGGCATATTAACTCCTGCTCCTGTTTGATTTGAATCCTATTATATTCCAATAGCAAAGGCAGTGTCTTCTGGGCATGGTTGGGGTTGCACCTCTGCTGGGTCTCAATATCAAGATGGGCATCGGCTGGTAAATACCTCACCTTCTTCTCGGCAGGTAGAAGTCTTTATCGCCCCGCGGGTAATAGAAATCGCGGTTAACCTTCGGCAACAGTGCCCAGAAAAGACTTACCGCCTTTTCTGAAAGGCGCTATTGGAATTCGCCTGGAATTCGTTACAGCTTTGTCAGAGTGTTTTTTCTTGCCTTTCTCAAGTGAGTGGGCTCTTTGGTTATACCAACTGACGTTGCCAGTGCCGTAGCCATATATTGATTCAGGCTCATTCCTTCCGTTTCAGCTCTATATGCAAGTAGTTTATGAAGTGAAGGCGAAATTCTGAGTCTGATTTGACCGCTATATTTGCGCGGTCTCGGCTCAGGAATACGAAGTCCTCTTTCCAGATTGGACTTTATCCAATCCATTTTGACTTCCAGAATCTCTTTTATGACTTCCTCAGGTGTATCCACGTGTATTAGACAATGTGGAAGCTCTGCAATCCTGGCAACCCAATAAGTGCCCTCACCGTCATCCCATTGCTCAACTATAACGGTGTAAGGCAACTTCGCATAGTATTCGAACTCTTTCTCTATATTGCCTTTAATTACCATCTTTAATCTCCTTCTTAATCGTAATCTCTAGCCAGTTATGCTTCTTGTTCTTCGATAATCTCTATTAGCTCTTTTACGTAGCAGGATTTAACTGGACTTTCTCTTTTGTAAGGTATCGTGTGCGTTCCTATGATAGCCCTGGGATGCTTTGCGCCTTCTTCGATATATCCGTACCGTTTTACCAGTGCTTCAAAGTCGCGCAAAGCCACATTTCCAGGATTTCGTCGAATTGCCTCCAGGGATTTTTTCTCGCGCGTCATAGGACATAAACCTCCCTAACATACTCTCCTCCTTTCTTTGTCTTCTCCCTGTTATCAATTTACTTTAAACAGGGCGATGTTATGGTATCATATATGACACCACTTGTCAATATCCTTTACCCTTGTGATATTCTGGGGACATGATACCTGATTTGTAGTAGGCCTAATTGGTATGGTGTCCCTGGAATTCGCGCCCCTACCGGCGTGTCATTGCGAGCCCCGACTTGTCGGGGCGTGGCAATCTCCGGAGAACTGCAAAGGCTTGCTAACTATCCTCGCCGGTGCTATTATTCAACAAAATAGGCATTTTGTTTAGTAATGAGAAAACTTACTAAACTGGCGTTTAATAAAATAATAGAAGTTTAGCCGAAGACTAAAATGAAAAATTCATATACCGTAGTGGTGGAAAGGGACCCCGAAAGCAAATGGCTGGTTGGCGAAGTCGTTGAGCTTCCGGGCTGCTATACCCAGGCACCAGATTTGCCATCCCTCGAGTCTAATGTTCGTGAAGCCATATCTGTATACCTCAAGACGGCCTCGCCTGAAGAACCGCTTCCCGATTTCGTCGGCACCTGGCGCGTTGAGGTATCGGCTTGACCAAACTCCGCCTGGTTACTTACAAAGAATTAAGAAAGGTAGCTGAGAGCTGTGGTTTTGAGTGGCAGCGTCGTCAGGGGAGTCATAACACTTTCAAAAACTCTGAAGGCCGCATAATCGTTATCCCGGATCACGGTGGGCAGGTTATCGTGCGCCCATTACTCCGCAAGATACTGCGTGATATGGGTCTCAGTGTGAATGAGTACCACAAAATCTTGGAAAAGCTCTAGGATTCACAAAGCAGGCGGTCACGGCGAAGTTTGGGAGGTAATTCATGGCAACATGTAGAAATGACAATCGGCGGATTACGTCGCTGCAGAGCCTGAATATCTACGCCAAAGGAATCTGTTGCTGGGTATTCTGGGGACATGATACCTGAGCTGTAGTAGGCCTGATTGGTATGGTGTCCCCGGAATTCGCCAGAACGACGAGTGCCCCGTTTGCCACGGTGTTGGTTATGTTGAAGGCTCATAGTGCAAAGTGTCCCCCAACCCCCTGTGGGCGTTGACACCAACGGCGGAAACTGAGGTTCCTGATTTCGGCGCGGCGAACAAACCGCTATTTTCATCGAGATTATAGCACCCACGATAATGACTATGAAACTGGATATGGTAACTCACGCCTTACTGAACAATTCGCTATCTCGTGCAACAGGATGCTTTGTTGTTAAACCTCCGATGTCTTCGAACGATGCCAATAGGCTGAGCTTCCCTTGTCTTATAGTGGGGAGAAGCCTGACATCAAGGGTTTGTCGTTTGGAGATTTATACTCCACCCATTTGCTTTGAAAAAGTCAGGCAAATCAAAGTGTTTTATGGAGTAATGTTTGCACACCGCTGGGAGCCGGTTCGCAGTTAAGCTACTCTCGTTGCTCACTATGGCAAAATCCTGGAGACTGGAAAACATGTCCGGCTTTGACCTTTGCTCAATTACCAGTGCAATTAGCCAAGGGTCTGCATCATCTTTTTCTTTATTGTAATGTATGAGTGTAGGGAACTTCTGGACGATTTCTGAAACCAGAAGTGCTTGCTGGAGTGAAATGTTTTTAAAGAAAGCTTCTTTAGGCCGGATCCATTTTGTAAGGGAATCGGGTTTTTTGGAACCTGTCGTAATTTCCTCAAAAACAATTTTATGTGAGATCAACCGGCCGCTGTTGAATAATTTATCCAGTTCTGGATAAAGCTGCGGAATAAGTCTTACCAGATGTCTATGAATATCCACGAATGCCGAAGTATCGAAGCAGAAAATAAGGCGCTGATTCTGATTCATCTCTGCGAACTAGATAGATAGTTTATCTTCAAGCCCAGAATATCCGACGCCAGTGAATACGGAATCCTTCTCTGATTCACTGCTTCTAGAGTAGAACTGAACAGAACCTCCCCCCTCGAATTAATACTTTTAGTAATTGGGGACGCTACGTAATGCGGTTTAGTAGGCAAGACGGATTTACGGATTTCATCAAGGAGAGGGAAGAATTCATTTTCGGAAATGAAACCAAGGGTGAAAAGCCTGCGTAGATACACTTCACTACTGATTTTGAATTTGCTGGCGTATCTGAATATGGTATCCTTGTCTTTCGCCGGAACCACCTGTTTTGCTGGCACTAGGACAGATCCTGCGAAAGAATTACAATCATACTCTATGGAAGTCTCTTCCCTCCTGAAAAGCGTATCGTCTGGTTTACACAAGCCTGATTGGCTCCTAAGAATATGCGACAACTCGTGGAACAGAGTGAAAGTACGAGAAGTGGCCGGATAGGCATTATTGATAGTAATACAATAGGGGAAAGAATCTGAGTAAGAGAAACCTTGGGCTTCGACTTTAGGCATAGCGAACTGAAATACATGGATACCGAGGTTATGCTCAACGCTGTTTCGCCATCTTTTATATGAAGTCTCAGCATCGATATTAGTCGCGGTCTGTTCTTCAACCGGATAGTTGAGAAGATTTCTTATCCAGTTAATGCTTTCTTCCGAATCCAGCTGCCCAGCGAAGGACTCTCGGTATCTTGTAAGCCAAGAGTACCTATCTCGATAATATTCGGGACTGTGTAGCTGGAGAAGAAAATCCTGAAACCGTGCGGTACGCCTGATAGCCAGCAGAGTCTTATCCGAGAGTCTCGCCAGCGGAGGCTCAAGGTTTCTAAAATCAGTCGGTTTTTTTGTTTTTTGGGGAATGCTAGGAAGAAAAAAGAAGGCTATTTGCCTTTTACATGCCTTTGATAAAGCAACCAAGTCGTTAAGGCTTAGTCCCGTGCCGGTGTTTTCCCACGCCAGATACTCTTCTTGGTCAACGTGGATTCTACTGGCTATTTCATCCGGAGAATATCCGCATTCTTCACGTGCCCAACGTAGCAGTCTTGGGTTTATTTTTAATTCGGTACTCATAATTCAATATGTCCCGAGAAGGAAGTATTTCATCTAATCTCACCGGTATTTCATCTTAAAGTCAGGAATATAATCAGCGAAATCTCCAAGCGAGTCGAGCAATCCGACAAAATCGGCATCTGTTAACGCTAAGTTGACTGCTCCAAGCTCAATATAATCATAATAGAAAAAATTGATAATTGGCCATCGCCCAGGATTCTTTCGATAGTAAGCGAAAAAATCATCCATGCTCACACTGCCATGCCCAACGGTGAATTTCCCTTTATGAAGTATATGCACGGTCTTATTATCATCAATTGTATAGTGGACTGATAAATATCTATTATCGGTTTTAGGTATACACATTTCGAAAGAGATTGCTAATTCAGTAACAAACGCTTGATCTTCCAATCCTATCGGTATCCACCACCTTTCTTTTTCGATAAAATCATCGTGCCCTATATACATAGTCCCATGTTTGGTTTCGAATGAATAGGTATCACAATAAATTACCCCAGTTGGATATCCCCAACCCTCTTCATCTTTATTGATGGCATGTTTTTCACACATATCTAAAAAAGCGGCATGGAATTGCGATAATTCTGAATTATTCAAATAACGCATACTTCCCCCTTTCTAGCCCCTGTCTACTTTGTGTAGCCCTCCACCACCGCAATTTCTTCCGGCGTGAGGTCGTAGAGTTGATATACCATCTGGTCAATCTGGCGTTTGTATTCTTCGACCCGGGCTTGTTTGGTAGGATTAGTGGGACAATCTTCGTCCTTGGTGATGGCGAGTATTTGGTTAAGGAAGTTAATAAAAGTCTGTTGCTCATCTGGGAAAATTTCTTTACAGGTATTACGGTGACTTTTTTTGAAGAGGGCTAATTTTTCAATACCAGCCTGATCTCCTGTGCGAAAATCAATGAACAGGCCATACTCATACTTAAGCTCCTTGATGAAACTTTTTATTTTATTTAAGTCTCTCCGTTCACCCTCTATGTTGGCGTTCTTCTTGATTTCTATTACCAATAAGTTCTCATCAGTATCTCTTTTGTGGACGATAATGTCAGGGAAAACCGTTTTCCCTGAAGTATCATTGTTGGTAACATTTTCTACATTGGGATTAAGTCTCTTAACATCGTCGTGATTTCGATTATACTCACAATCAATATCCCAATCGGGAGGAAGTTCATCTGAAAGATAGCAAGCTAATTTATGAGAAATAGTTCGCTCATTGAGGTCGTTTTTAAGCAGATAATGATCAAATTTAAGCAATTTGACTGTTGCGCAAAGGACTGTTTTTTGAATGAGATAGGTATCCATTTCTATTCTGCCCTGAAGCCCTCCACCACCGCAATCTCCTCCCCCGTTAGCCCATACAGCTGATAAACCATCTGGTTAATCTCAGTCTCAAGATTAGTAATGTCCGCTTCGAGATTGTGCTCTCTTATCGCGAGTATTTGATAAATCACCGGCAAGAAATTGTCCTTTAGTTCCTTTGAAATACGAGGAGCTCTGACTTTCAAGAGATGAATGATTTTCGTTTCTATATACGTATCTCCCAATCTTGGAGCTGCAAACGTTCTGATAAAATACTGGGTTAGCTTGGAATTAATTATGCATATTAAAACCAATAGATTTTCTTTAGTATTTTCTGATCTGTTCTTGAACTGCAGAGAGAAGAAATTGTTTGAGGCATACGTATTCTCGTCATAGAAGCATTTAAAGGGACTCCCTGTTCTGGTAATATAAATCTTCGGATATCTAAAGATGTTTTCATCCCTTAGAGAGGCATAGTACCCTCTGTCTTTATCAATAAGTCCAGTTCTGTAATCTACATACCAACCGGATGTTTTTGAAACATAATTCGCTACATAGTCACCTGCACGTCCTCCATAATACAATGGTTTGCAGTATTCGTTCTTCTTACCTCTTACAAATAGAATATCTCTACTATTTCCAGTGTGTATTCCCTCATGACATTGCACAAAAGAATCTACAGTTGCATATTTCAATAATTTATCGTGAATTTGGCGGTCTTTTTCTTCAAGCATCAAATTGAATACATAATCATATTCAGGAAATATCATCTCATTCTTTTGTGCAGTCCATTCATCGTGAATGACGCTATTGATTGTGGGAGCATATTCATGTTTGCAGCACCTGATATTCTCTTCGCTTTCATTATCAAAAAGTATTACGCACACATCGTGCTCTACGTAAACAAATGGCCTGTAATTCTCCGGGACTGAGGTGTTCTGATACCAGTCGAGGGATAATAGTTTAGGTGCGATGAGCTTTCGTGTTTTGGCATAATCTTTTATTAAGATACTATCTGGAAGTATGAAGGCGACATTCAGCCTTGAGATTCTATTGGCTATTCCAACAAAATATGCGAAAGAATTCGGTGTAGAAGAGTCAATTTCTGGCATCTTTTCTTTTAGTAGTAATTTTGTTTCTTTTGACAAATCCACTCCCCAAGGAGGATTTGCAATCACAATATCAAAGCCGTCTTCCCCAAACATCCATCCGGAGTCAAACCAGTCGCAAGCTTCATTGGAGAAGGGGTTCCAGTTAGCCAATTGCAGGGCCAGAGCGTCCTTGCCAAGCCACTTAATATTCTGTTCTATCAGCTTACCACGCGTTTTGAGAAAATCTGCTTCAATCTCTTTCTTCTCTGTGCCGTAACTCCTTAGATACCTGTTTCTCAATTCTTTCAGCCTCGTAATCTCTTCGCTGACAATTCCCAAACCGATCTGGCGGCCAATCATCGATGGTAGTCCAATCAGGCTATTCGCCGCCACAAACTTGAATTCAAGGTTGGGCAAAGCCTCGACGCCTCTGTTTTTCTTAAGGTCGTCTATTTGCTCGTCAACAATGAGCGAAAGGAAAAACCTGAGCTTGGAGATTTCCACCGCTATCGTCTGAATGTCAACACCGTAAATAGATTTCTGGATGATGAGCAGTTTACGGACATATTCCCAGTTCTCGTTTTTTATCCGCTCGAGTAGTCTTTCCCGGAAGATGCCTGGTTCAATACTACCCAGGTGGTTCCTCAGCCAAATACTTAAGTCTGGGTCGACCTTCTGCAGCACCAGCAGCATCTTATGCAGAATACCCATCGGGAAAGCTCCAGAGCCACAGGCCGGGTCAATGATTTTGATTTTATCAAGAGCAGAAATTACTGAGTCCTTTTCGGTATCTATTAGACTTACGTCCTCTACTTCATAAGACAGTAGACCAGTTATTTTATCTTCGCTTATGTTGGTTTTCGTCATTAGATACTGCTTGAGGCTCTGGTCAACCATATAATCCACTATCGTACGAGGCGTGTAGTAGCTACCGGTTGCTTTTCTGGCGGTTTCGCCTGTCTCCGGGTTCACTTCGGCGAGAAGGTTTTCAAAGATTCTCCCGAGCATTTCCGGGTCTACCGAGACATCGGCATCGACAGTGCTGTTCTCATCGATGGTGAAGTTGTATTGCTCAAGTATTTCGAAGAATTGCTCGAACCAGCCGTCAAGAATCTCCAGGTTGTACAACGGCTTGCCGCGATAGAAGTCATCCTTGTGAGGGTCGAAAAGTCCGCCATTCAAGAAAGGGATTTTGTCGGCATTATCGAAAATGTTGCCCTTCCTCTCCTTGTGCGGCGTGTTCAAAACTTCGAAAAACAGCTTCTCTAGTACGGAGTGATAGTATTGAGAATCCTGCCTGACAGCCTTCGAAGATAGAATTGATTCCGGTATCAGAGATTCGCCATTTGGCGACCTCTTGTGCTTGAGGAACCAACAGAATATAGCTCTACCGATTAGCCGAACGGCAAACTCCTGGTATGTCTCCTTATCATCGTTTGAAACGGACGGAAGCTTCATCTCCCGGGGATGATTATATCCGGTTAGCCTATAGAAGAATTTGGCGATATGTCCGTAGAATTCCTTGTTTACCTTTTCTACGGAGAAAGCGTCCTTAACGGCTTCCAAGCTTGAAAAAGTGCATCCGCCGACTCTCATGCGGAACGTCTTATTTGTCAGGTCTCTACTTACGAAGTAAGTGAAGCGGCGGAAATTGCTCCAGGACTTCCTTGTGCCCTCGGCCTGGCCGTAAACCAAGCTGAAACGGAAACTACCGGCATTATCGTGGAAAATAAAGAAGCTGGCATCATAGACTGCCAGCTCTTTGAGTATTTTCTTTGCTTTTTCATACTGGGCTTTTTTACCGGAACGCTCACTGAGGTCGCTGCTTACTCGCGAGGCTGTCACCAGCAGTTTGTCGCCATCATCAAACCGGATTTCGCCAAGTTTATTAAAACCGCTAAATCTTTCATCGTCATATTGACTCAGGTCTTCCGGTGTTTCCGCATAGTTCTCACATTTGCTGCGGAAGAACAGGTTGAGGTTTCTATAGCTGAAATCTTCTATCAATCTGTTCAGGCGCTCTTCGCTCATATCTGTTCCTTGACGTTTTCAATGGCTATGATGACTTCGGTTTCCAGTTGCCCCAGCTTGGATTTTACTTTATCCAGATAATCAACTCCAAGCTCTTGCTGAAGCTTCTCCAATTCATCCTTGGTCTTCTGTATCTTTGCTATGTCCTTATTCTGCGAGGTCAGGTTCGCTATCCTTCGCAACGTATAGTCAGACAGTGTCTTGTATTCCAGGATATCCTCTCGGAGTTCTCTCAGGAACGGCAGGTAGCTTTCGAATTCCGGTATTTTGCCCTGCAACAAGGTGTTGACATTGTTCAGGGCTTTCTTCTCGATGCTTATCTCACTGGAGGGAGGACCGGAGCTTTCTTTGAATTCTTTAACATTATAGTAGCTGTCCCAGAACGAGTCGCTGAAAGGAACACCCCTTTCTTCTTTTTTGCACTCTATGAGCGCTAGTGTGTTCTCAAAGACAAGGTCTTCTGGTTTATTGCCATCCCCAATAATACCCCTGGTGAAAAGCCCCAACCCCTTCTTAATAAATACTACCAGGCTATTTTCGTGAAATTGCTTGGCCACTTTTATTCGCGATGGCAATTCGCTGATTCTCTTGATAACCTCCGGTGAAGAGGCGGCAATATCAGCATACAACTGCCTGATTCTTGTCTGGAAGCTCTCCTCTTCCATGCTATCCGGGTTTTCCATGATTCTCTTAAAGAGTTGCGAGGGTGATGGTTCCTCGTCAGGCTCAAATATCTTGGCGTCCTCTCCCAACGTGTTGTGGATTAAGAACATCTTTTCGGTGGCTATCTCGCGGCTTCTAACGTATGTTGCCCCCTGTAGTGTGGGGAAGAAATTATAGATGTACAGATTGACGAACACTCGTTTGCTGATACGGTTAATCCGCCCGACTCGCTGGATGACCCGAGTAGGATTCCAAGGTATATCGTAATTAATGACTGCTCCGGCCCGGTTTAAGTTAAAGCCCTCGGACATTTTGTCTGTGGTAATGAGTATCTTATAGCTGTCCTCTGGCTTTTTATGAGTGGTATCAAAGTTCCTTAAGATTTCATCAGACTTGGTTTTATTCAAGTCACCCTTAACGGTAATACAGCAGGAGGGAAATTCTTTTTCAAGGTGGTCTTCCAGATACCTGGCCGTATCGATGTATTCGGTGAAGATGACTATCTTTCGTTCAGGCTCCTCCGGATTATCCTTCTCCTTCAGGATATTTTTAACCTCAGTAGCCAGCTTCTTCAATTTGGGGTCTTTGTCAACCAGTTTCAATGAATCGAGTTCAGCTAGAATCTGGTCAAATAAATCGATATCGGATTGTATGTCGGCTAAAAATTTGTCCTTTGAAATAAAATCTTCAACGCTATAGACTTTATAAGTCTTCGGGAAAGTCCCCTCACTAATACGCTGTTCAAAACCTGCCAAGGCTTCCTCTATCTCATCGATATCCCACTCGTATATCTTTTCGAGGAGAGAGCGATCTAAGATGTATTTGCTGCCTGATTTCTTAATAAATGCCTGGACTGTATTAGTAATAGATTTGAAATTTTTTATGCTCTGACGGAACGAACCGAATGAGCTTTCGAACCTCTTGACCAGCAACCGCCTCATAAAATCATACAGGTTTCTTTGTATCAGGGACTCTCGGTTTTCTTCCTGGTTTAAGGTCTCTTCGTCAATCTCGAGCTGTCCTGTTTCATAAAAGAATGGCTGGTAGATGGCACCGGTGAATTGGCCATGTTCTCCAAAGTAGTCCTGAAGCACCCTATCATAGAATTCAGATTGCTCTGGAGTGAGCTCATAAAAGACCTCGCAAGGGTCTTGGACTTCAGAAAGCTCATATATTTCTTTGGAGTATTCGGGATCTTTTTTCAGGTCAATTCTGTTACGTCTAATCGTAACCTGTGAAATTACGTTACGGATACTTTTGGAGAGATACCTTGTCCTGTCCCTCACCTTATTCAAATCTATGGTGTTTGACCCAAACATTACTTCGTAATCAGCGATTGCCTGATTTCCTTTTTGCTTATCGGGCGAATTGCAATTTTTCCTGATATTGGAAAGTCGCCGAAACACCTGAGTATATGCTCTGAATCTTGTGGTCAAATCATTGGCCAGGGTGATGTTGGACTTTCCCGGTACAATGAATAGCTTCAGCAGGGATAATATGTCAGCAGGAGTGTTATTAAATGGAGTTGCGGTGAGCATGATTACTATTTTATCTCTGCAAATATTGCTCAGTACTTCGTAGGCCTCGGTATCCTGATTCCTGAAACGGTGGACCTCATCGATGATGACGACCTCATATTCATGATTGGAACGGACAAGGTCCAACGCCTTCTTCAGGTTTTCTAACCCGACTGAACGAACCTCCCAATCATACAACCCAAAGTCTTCTCTGTATTTTCTCCATCCGGTTGCAGCATTGTCATCGCCAATTAATCCAGGGGGGCAAAGGATGATACCGCGTTTACCCAGACTTCTGGCAATTAGCCCAGCGACAACACTTTTCCCCAGGCCTACGACATCGGCGACTATGACGCCCTTATACTGCTCAATGATGGATATGGCCTGTGCCACAGCATCAGTCTGGTATTTATACGTCCGGTAGCCTTTTTTCTTGAGCAAATCAAGTAAGCTTGGCTTTATTTGCTTTTGCTCCTGTAGCTCTAAATAAGTTTTCAATACCAGGGCAAATGCTTCATAAGGAGTAACTTCGGTCAGCAGGGTTTTTTTCTCAAGCAGATTTATTAACCTATCTTTGAAACCGGCTATCTCGGTTACTTTGACAGCCTCTCCCCAGAGCTTGTCAAAATAGCCTTCAGCTTCCTTGGCGCCATAGTCGCTGATTTCGACGTTAAATTCATCTTGAAGAGAGAGCCCCGCTTTTGTCAGGTTGCTACTGCCGGTAATAAAGAAGGATTTCTTTATGGTCACGAGTTCGTCTTTGAACTTGAAGATGTAGAGCTTCGCGTGATTAGGGTCGTAAGTTTTCCTAATTCTCAGCTTATCTTGTTTAATAGCTTCAATGAAGAATCGAGCCTGTTCATAGAAAACCTGGTTATCGAAATCATCAGAGTTTATGGACTTCGATATGGAGCCGAGGAACTGCTCAAATTTCTCTTTGTCCGTTAATCCCTTGGTATTATCACCGTATTCAATCAGTCCGTGGACGGTCTTATCAACATTAAGACCAACGAGCACATCAAGTTGAACATCGGGATTATTCTTCAGTGAGTCGTAAAGCTCTCTGATTCCGGAGAAATAGAAAAAGCCGACTAGAAACTTCAATTCCTTACTGTGTCCAATCAGCTCGGCAATTCTGTCCTTGAGTTTCTTATTGCTCTCGTTAGTAATAAATGTGGTATCTGCCATAATTGTTAAAAGGAATTTTTACCTTTATCCTACTATCCGTTACCATAATATTCAACTGTGAGTATCTATTTTCCTGGATCAGGTCACCGTTCGTCATATTGTTAACGCTGCCATTCATGAAAGGGCTAAATCCTCTTCTGAAAAGCAGACAAATCATGGCTGCCCACTTTAAGCGTGAGCCAGCGCCCAGTCTTAACTCGTTCTAAGCCCGGAGCAAAGCCAAAAGTGAAGGGGTGACTTTCTATAGATGCTGCCTCCTCCTCCAAAGTTGTAATTACGTTCCGCACGGGCAGGGATCCTCCCTATCATATTCGACATTGCACATTCCGTCATAATGTGCAATTAAGCGATTCGGAAGAATTCTATTTAAGGCTCAGGTACTTACTGCTTTCTTACCTATAACCTCATGTTTTTCACGCCACTTGCGGACAGCCTCAGTTACTTCGTCAACGTGGTCACAAATCCTTAACAGGTCAAAGTCCTCTTCAGAAATGAACCCTCTGGACAATGCCGAATCGCGAAGCCAGTGCAAAAATCCTTTCCAATACATGCTATCAAACAGCACCACCGGAAAAGGCTTTACCTTGTGGGTTTGTATAAGTGTTAATAACTCGGTCACCTCATCGAGCGTCCCTAAGCCCCCAGGCATTATGATAAAGGCAGAGGCATACTTGACCAGCATTATTTTGCGAACAAAGAAATGATTAAATGTTATTGACTTCGTGGCATAGGCGTTGGAAGCCTGCTCTTCAGGTAGCTGGATGTTAATGCCGACCGAGGTGACGCCAGCTTCCATGGCACCCTTATTAGCTGCCTCCATCACACCAGGGCCACCCCCGGTTATAATGGAAAAGCCCATCTCTCCCAGCCGTCGAGCTATTTCCTCGGTCTGTTTATAAAGCTCATCACCCTCCCGAATTCGAGCCGAACCGTATATGCTCACTGCTGGCGTGACGTTGGCAAGCCTGTCAAACCCCTCAACCAGTTCACCAATTATGCGGAACAGCCGCCAGGATTCTTCCTTTGCCAGTTCATTTATCTCGTACTCATAGGCCATCGTTTACCTCCCAGGTTATAAATATAAAACACTCAGTCCTAATCCAGAAGAACTTGCTCCCGATATGCGGGTACTGACACCTTCCAACGCATTTTATCCGCTACGTAATTGGAAAAGCGATTAGCTACCTCAAGCTCGCCATGGGTAACAAACAGCTGTCTGGGTGCTTTTTCAAGGGCAGAGAGCCACCTCACAAGCTCATCCCTGTCGGCGTGTGCTGATAAACCGGTTAACTGGGCTATTCTTGCTTGAACGGGGTGAACCTGCCCTAGTATTCGTACCTCCCTGGCACCATCAACAATCTGCCTCCCCAGGGTACCCATTGCCTGGTACCCAACAAATAGAATGGTGCTCTCCGGGCGGGAGATATTTGCCACAAGATGGTGCTTTATTCGACCTCCGGTGCACATCCCTGAGCCGGCTATTATTATGGCCGTTCCCAGAATACGATTAATTGCTTTTGAGTCGTCTACCGTATTGACCATCTTAAGACTGGGAAACTCAAAGGGTGACTTGTTACGCTCTATCAGTCTGGTCATTTCCCGGTCATATAGTTCCGGGTGGGCCTCAAATACCTCGGTGATGTTTATTGCCATTGGGCTATTGAGAAATACAAGCAAGTGAGGTATGCGGTCACTAATCAGCAGTTGATTAAGATGGTATAGTACTTCCTGGGCTCGCTCGAGGGCAAAGCTAGGGATAACTACATTTCCACCAGCACTACATGTTGAGTTTATGATTTCAGCTAGACTACCAGCTACATCTTCTTGGTTCCCGTGTAGTCTGTCCCCATAAGTGGATTCCACTATCACATAGTCTGCCTCGCTGAACAAGGACGGGTTTCGCAATATCGGTATGTCCCATCTACCGACATCCCCGGAGAAGAGAATGATCCTTTCCTCTCCATCTTGCCGCGCTGTAATCTTTATCATCGATGAACCTAATACATGCCCGGCATCGTGGAAACTAGCTTCAAGTCCATCACTAATTCTAACCGGTTCTTCATATTTTACCGAACGTGAAAAAAGCGGAAACACAGCCTCAGCATCTTCAGCAGTATAGAGTGGAATTTCGGGGTAAGGTCCTCTCTTCCCCTCACGCTGGTGCCTTTTCATCTTGAATTCGGCATCTTCCTGCTGCAATTTCCCGGAATCCAGCAGCATTATTTTAGTGATCTCGGAGGTGGCACCTGTACAGTAAATACTGCCCTGGAAGCCTTCACGAACCAGTTTCGGCAGCAACCCACAGTGGTCGAGGTGAGCATGAGTCAGTAGTATGGCATCTATACTGCGAGGTGGTATTTCAAACGGCTCCCAGTTTCTGGACCTAAATTCCCTTTCCTGAAACAGCCCACAATCTACCAGGATTCTCGTACTGCCAGTATCCAATAAATAACGGGAGCCCGTTACACTCTGGGCTGCGCCCAGGAAAGTTAGCTTGAGTTGCATTACTACTTTTCGCCCTTCTAATATAAAACGGTGCGGACATCACTCCAGTCAACACGAGTTGTTTTCTGAGTTACTCCGCCGTTCAGCTATTGTACACTTTACGTAGCCAGGCCATTGACTGTCAAGCCTGCCTGGCCGAATTTTGTCAGGCTGCTCGGATCAAACATCTCATCGTATTGTCTACTCCGGAATAGCCCAGCGCTGCGATTACCTTCCAGGATCGTACGATTTGAACCTACCTCAGCAGTCAAAACGCCAGACAGGGCTTACGTCACTTTGCCGCTAGCGAAAAAGGAAAAGACTTGGGTGTATTGTGCCCGTGCCATAACGATAGATAACTCCATGCTTATCACTATGAGTACAACCGAAACCTTTAACCTTAATGGGGACGAATGTATAATTCTGCCCACGTTTCGCCTTCGACCGAGCTTCGTATACCAGAAATGCTAAACGAGGGCCAGCGATTTGAGAAGAAAAAATGATTAAGTACCTAGAAAATAAGAATGCTGTTATTCAGAAGGTTGAGATTGATTTAACAAAAATTCCCCTCGAAAATAGACAAGATTTAGAAAGCAAGATTGCTGAAGTTCGTAGCGAATACAACAACATACTCGAGTATGATAACAAGAACAACAAGCTCGTTTACAAAACTGAAGTCTTGATTCCCAAAGTAGTAAATGACGGTAGACTCAATTTATTGATGGTGCTTGGTAATCCTGCCATTCACTCAGTGGCAAAAGGAATGTTTTTTTCTTATGAAAAAGCGCGAAGCAAAGAGGGCAAAGAAAACTGGAGAGAACATAGATTCTGGAGAGCTTTAAGAGACTGTAGGGTGTTAGCATTTTACAAGGATGTTGAAAAACCAACCCCCGAAAATATTAACGGGATAAATGAGTATAAACGGGATTGTTTATTGAATGGAAGCTACCATAGTGAGTTCAATATATTCCTTTTGACCTACTTTTCTTTTCCCACTCCATCGTCAGGAAAATATAGTGGAGTCAATGGAATCCCTAAAATAGTCAGCAAAGATGTATTTGCGGAAATGAAACGCTCTGAATTTCAGCGATTTGAAAGGATTGTTTTATCTCATAACATTAAGAATATAATCTGTTTCCAGCAACATGCATTGAAGGAGATAGTGGAACGGACAGAATGCAGGGAAATCGATAATATAGAAGGTAATCCGGTTTATGAATTAGATGATGCCTTAAAGCATGTTCTTCTATATAAAGCAGCGCCAACAAGATATCTCCACACTGATAAGGGTAAAAGGGTATTAGAAGCTATATTAGCTGATATTAAAAAGACAAGATAAGATATGGGGCAAGGGCTGGATTACCTGGTAGTATTAGCTGAAATGAGGCGTTTAATAGTGTTGGTTACAGCATATTGCACAGACTCGAACCACCGACGACGAAAATTGAGAAAGGAAAGAGATGAGTACTACACAATGCAAAAACCGCCCTAACGGACGGCTTCAGTACTCCTTCTACACATGGTAGATGAGCTATTATTAGCTTAGTATATTGTGGCGATTTTGTCAATAGCTAAGTGTCGCAGGTTCCACTAAATAGCTTCGCATTCAAGTATACTACAGTGCACGATCGTTAGGTTATGCAGTCCGCCGAAAGGTTTAGGCAGGAGCGGTGTCCTCAGGCTTTGAGCGGATGCTCCTGTTGAAAATACTGGCGGGACGGGAGAGATACATAGCCGTTAAGAGAAGAAACGCAACTTATTGTATGCTCATAAGCTCAATTTCAAAGGTCAGGTCTTTCCCCGCAAGACGGTGGTTAAAATCTACTGTTATCGTCGTGTTAGTGACATTGGTTACAGTGCCTATGCTTATTCCACCATCTGGTCGAACCCCCTCCAGCTGCTGACCAACATACGGGTCCAGGCCCGGCTGAAGGTTCTCTCGATTTACTACCCGTACCTGGTCCTCATCGTATGGGCCGTAGGCCTCATCCGCTGGAATGGTAACGGTTTTCATTTCCCCGATTTTCATCCCCAGGACAGCCTGTTCAAACCCGGGAATCATTTGACCTTGACCCAGAGTAAACTCCAGAGGTTCACCTCCCTCTGATGTATCAAATACGGTGCCGTTTTCCAGTGTTCCGGTATAATGCACCTCAACAATGTCGCCATTCTTCGCTTGTGCCGCATTCTGCTCTGCGTTACATCCTGATATCAGTATCGCTCCCAGTAGAAAAACTCCCAGTAAAATAATATGGCTGTGTTTCACCACACTTACCTCCAATTTCTATAGATGCTGTTTAATTTTGATTTTGCGTTCGTTTTTAAGCATTTCAACAACCTTAAATTCTAAATCCTAATTTCTAAGCTCTAAACAAATTCTAAATTCCAAATTCAAATACCAAAACTCGTTTTGTTTTGGATTTTTGTCATTCGTGCTTTGGTATTGTTTAGTATTTCGTATTTAGTGCTTAGGATTTTCACTTTCATCTTTTTGTAGTTGCCTGATTCATCAGGCGCATTTGCCCAATTTATTGGGCAAATGCATTTCTAAACATACTCCTATATTTAGCTCCGGCACAACAGGCCAATGAGCCATATGCACGTCCCGGCTATTCTACGTCAGGTATTGCATTCATTTTACACCTCTCATTCGCTGGCTAACAATAGTGCTATGGAATATAAAACCGGCCAGTCTCTAGGTAAATTGGACAGTAACATTCACCACTTACATGATGAGAGGCTCATAACCGTGAAAGCTATACTGTCGGTAGTTGTGCCGCCATTACTATCAGACACCGTTATCGTGACAGTAAGTGGTTCAGCACCTTCGGTTGACCAGCCAGGTGCGGTAAAAGTAACTGTAGCGCCCTTTCCAGAGATGCTACCTCCATCAGTTGACCATTCATAGAATAGCTCATCGCCATCTGGGTCCGAAGCAGTGCACTTAATTTTATAACTTATACCCGTCCCGACTTTGTATCCCCCTGATATTTCCTCCAAGTATTTCTGTTCGTATATGTGTTCGGCAGTAACAATTAAGTTCTTGATAATTGGCAGCTTGTTGAACGCTACTTTGATAGACAATGATGCTGAGCCCTCGCCGCCGAACTCATCTGTAACCACCACAGTAATGGTATAATTGCCTGTCTCTTCAGGAGCAACCCAGGTGACGGTATCTCCTTTGCCTGTGATATTGCCCCCACTGGCTAACCATTCATAGCTTAAGCTATCGTTATCCGGGTCTGAAGCTTCGCAGCTGATCGTGCAATTCCCTG
>Ga0307431_1000760_pt1 | contig 20353 bp, 17 predicted proteins | sample SalMarWE160170MG_FD_202155 | JGI IMG/M metagenome (GOLD analysis project Ga0307431, IMG submission 202155) | Salt marsh sediment microbial communities from the Plum Island Ecosystem LTER, Massachusetts, United States - WE1603-170 | ecosystem: Environmental > Aquatic > Marine > Intertidal zone >...
AGCGATAGCACGCTTCAGGCTCCACCGGGGATAGGGGCCGAAGCCGTGGATAGGCCAGCCCTGATTGGCGTCGACTATGAGCACCATGTCATCGCCTACCGCTTTCCGCACCGTCTCCACCAGGGCAATGTCCTCCCGCATCTCCATCGCTTTGACGCGGAGCTTCACCGCCTTAAATCCCATCTCCCTGAGCTTGAGAACCTCCTCGGCCCGCTGCTCGGGTGGGTGAAGCTCGCCGGTGCTGGCATAGGCCAGTATCTTCTCTGGACCGCCGCCCAACAGACGGTAGATGGGCTGCCCTGTCGCCTTGCCAATGATGTCCCACAGCGCAACCTCGGCAAACCAGCCCTTGTAGCCGAGGAAGGATGCGCTGCGCAGCATCCGTAGCGTATCCTCGACCTGAAACGGGTCGCGGTTGAGCAGGAAGGGACGAAGCAACGACACCAGCCCCTTGGCCTCATCGAGGAATCCCACTGAGGCGCAGTATCCCTCGATCCCCTCGTCGGTCTTCAAGATAAGTATCAGGCAGGAGTTGCTCGACTGGGGATAGCCTGGGATCCAGGTGGGGTAGAACGTGTCGGGAAGCGGGTAATGACACAGGTATGCATCAACATCAGTTATCTTCATCTCAAACCTCCTTCACCAAAAGTGGGTTTCATTATATCAGGAAATTGCGACCATTTTGTTTTTAGCATGATTGACTATGGGACTAACATTAGCTATGGCAGGAGGACTTGAGACACATCCACCTAGTATTTAACGGATTTGCCATACTTCTCCCTCAGTACCGTCTTCAGAACCTTCCCGGCGGGATTTCGGGGCAGTGCATCAACGAAGTCCACCGACCTAGGCTTTTTATAGCTGGCCAGATGGCTTTTGCAGAACTCCACAACCTCCTTCTCGGTAAGCTCCTCCCCGTCCTTTAGAACCACTACAGCCTTGGGCGATTCGCCCCACTCCTCTTCGTAAACGCCGATAACCGCACACTCCAGGATCTTGGGATGCTTATATAGCACCTCCTCAACCTCGGCGGGGTAGATATTCTCCCCCCCGCTGATGAGCATGTCCTTTTTTCGGTCCACGATGTAGATAAATCCTTCTGCATCCCGCCTGACCAGGTCGCCGGAGTGAAACCATCCGCCCCGCATGGCTTCAGCAGTGGCCTCAGGGTCCTTGTAGTACTCCTTCATCACTGTAGGTCCTCGGTAGATGGCTTCGCCGACGGCTCCTACGGGGACATCATTATCTTCGTCATCAACGACTCGGATCTCGATAAAGTGAAGGGCTTTGCCCACCGACGTCTCCCGACCCTCGGAGTCACTGGGTGCAAGACCTGAGACAATGGGGCTCATCTCGGTCTGACCGAACATGTCAAAGATCTTGACCTTGGGGAAATTGTGCATGATCCGCCTCCGGGTCTCGGTAGGCAGAATCGCTGCTCCTGTAATCCAGATTTGCAGGGAACTGGTATCGTATTGATCAAGGTCAGGCAGCATCAGGAGGAAGATGGCCATTGCAGGTACCAGGATGATTATATTTATCTTTTCCTCCTCGATGGTCTTCATGATGTAGGTTGGATTGAAAACCTCTACGGGCAATACCACGGTAATACCCAGGAATAGACAGGCTTGGCAAAAACCGAAGGCGGCGAGATGAAATACTGGAGGAGCGGCAAATGCCCTTGCGGTGGAAAGATCCGAGACCTCCGGTTCGGAGTGAATAAAGGTATTTACCAACATCCACATTGTCATTTCATTCTTATGGGTCAGAACGGCCCCCTTGGGCCTACCGGTGGTTCCGGCGGTGTACATGATGAATACCGGGTCCTCTTCTTCGACCAGAATCAAGGGTTCATCATCGGGAAACCCTGCAATCCAGGTCTCATAGTGGAGCATATCTTCCACTGGCGTGTCGGTGATGGAGATGTAGTTCTTTACCTGAGGGAGGCCTCCTTTGGCATCCTTTACCGTTTGCATAAAAGCCTCGCCCATGATGAAGGCCACTGCCTCGGAGTGGTTTACGATGTATTTGAGCTCTTCTGGATGGAGACGGAAATTGAGGGGCACAGCCATTGCTCCGATTTTCGCCAGGGCGAAGTAGGCCTCCATAAACTGGTTGCAGTTGAAGGCCAGTATGGCTACCTTGCAGCCCTTGATAATGCCTAGATCCAGCAAGGCATGGGCAAGTTGATTTATGCGGGCATTAAACTGCTTGCAGGTCAAGCGGGTATCTCCATATACCAGAGCCTCTCTGTCGGGGAATTTACGGGCGTTACGGGCGATCATTTCCCCTAAGAGCAGTCTTCTGCCTAAGGCCTCCTCTACTGATTGTTTGTCCACCATGATGACTCTCCTTTTCTGGCCCCAGCATGGACACCTCGGTCAGAGTTATGAGGGATACACCGACCTCAGGGTGTCCTCGCAACACCCTGAAGGTGGCACTGGATCGGTGCGCTCGCAGATAGCCAACCTGGTTTTTCTTTTTAGCTAAGGCCAGAGGACTTCAGCAACATCCCCCAGTCCCAACTCCTGAAGCTTGCTTTTACTGGGCTTGCCGCTATCAAGGTCCCAATCCATGGCAGTCAGATAGTCCCTGACCATCGTCTCGATTTCTACGCTCCTGCCGGCGGTGGGCCCCTTATCTAGAGGTGGGCGACCCTGCACCCGGTTGGGCATCTTGAAATCGGCAGGCTTTAGCCCTTCGCGGACGTTATAGGCCTGGCGCATGTTGGCGATTCTTTCGCCGGTCCTTAGCATCTCATTGAGGTCATACTCCCACCCAGTGGCCAGGCTGAGAAACTCAGTGATGGCACTCATATCCATAGACGTATAGCCGAAACTGCATATCCCGGCGCAGTTGACGACATGCATAAGGTTGCTGCCCATCTTGTTCGCCTCACCTCGGCCAGCCTGTGAACCGCGCTCCATTGGCGGGAACTCGATTCCGCCGGTTGGCCTGTAGCCGTAGCTGCCTTGCGTGTGGCGGGCGGGGGTCGGGTCGGCTTGGTAGGGGGTGGCGTAGTGTAAGCTGCGCTTGGGGTCATGCATAGGCAGTTCCTGACCGTGGATGTGGATGGCGAACTCCTCTGCCCCCTTGCCGATCTTCTCTGCTGCCATTTTAACCCCGTCGGCGAGGACGTCGCCGAAGCCTTCACGTCTCACCAGTTTCTCGGTCATGGCCACAATGGCCTCGTCGTTGCCCCATCTCAGCTCGATTCCATCGGTGTCTTTGCTGGTGATAAGGCCGTTCTCATAGCATTCGATGGCGAAAGCGATAGTAGCGCCGGCGGAGATGGTATCCATTCCGTTATTGTTGCATAGGTAGTTGGCCTTTACTATTGATTCTAAATTGTCGTTGAGGCACATAGCGCCGAAGGAGCTCAGTGTTTCGTACTCCGGTTTATGCACTCCAGCGGGATACTTGTATTTGCCTCTACCTGCCTTCATTATCCCGCTGCAGGCGATAGGGCAGCGCCAGCAGCCGTATCTTTTTTGCTGTTGACTGATGACGCTTTCATCACTGATGGCAGAGGCGTTTGGGAAATCCTCCTCGCCAGCGACAGACCAGTTCTTTACTGGTGTATCGCCGATTCGTATCAACGCAGCAGTGCCGCCGCAGGTTCCATACTGGCGGAAAATCTGCGCTTGGCCTCCCAGTTGGCGCTGGTGCTTTCTGCGCGCTTCCTCTAACTTGGTTTTGTCAGCCAGAGGCACAGGCTGGTTGCCTCTTACTACAACAGCTTTAAGCCTCTTGGCTCCCATCACTGCCCCCAGGCCTGAACGGCCGGCGGCTCTCGCCTCATTGGTTATGATGCATGAAATGAGAGACAGCTTCTCCGCAGCGGGGCCAATGCAGGCAATTCTGGCATCTGGGCCATGCTCAGCCTTGAGTAGAGCCTCGGTGTCACGGACGTCTTTACCCCACAGGTGCTCCCCCTTCCGGAGTTCAGCGGCTCCGTCATTGATGAAGAGATAGACTGGTTGCGGGGAGATTCCGGTGAAGAACACCGCATCATAGCCGCTGAACTTGAGGTGGGGACCGAAATCGCCCCCGGAGTTAGCATCACCCCAGGTGCCGGTTAGGGGCGATTTGCCCACCACAGTGTAGCGGGAGGCGAATAGGGCCGGTGTGCCGGTAAGCATCCCTGCGACAAACCCCAAATGGGCCTCGTGCCCTAGCGGGTCTATCTTGGGCCCCTGTCGGTCGAAAAGTACCCTGACTCCAATGCCATACCCTCCCAGGAAATCGCGGTAGAATCTTTCCTCTGGCGTCTCATCTTTCAGTTCGCCTTTGGAAAGGTCCACAAATAGCATCTTACCCATATAAGCTTCAGACATTACCCTCCTCTTCATAAATAATCTTTCTATATTAGCCCGGGGAACGGCAACGGGCCTTGAAAGTGGACCCTCGTCCTGTTCCTCTAAGGCCCCATTCAGTTCTTGTTTAGGGTTCGAATTCCCTGCAGGAGTAGCAACATACTAGCGTTGTGGAGAGGTGCTGTCAACTCGCTGTGCTTGTTTATATGGTTGGTCATGCCTCATTCCTTGCCCATGATAACTGCTTCGCAGCGTTCCTATCATGTTGACCCGCCCACATGCCGAGAAATGTAATTTTGCTCCGACAGGTCAGAGAGAACCCCGCCAGCACCCATTGTTATTCTGAGCGCAGTGAAGAATCTCGGTGGAGAATTAATCGAGCCCTTGCAGTATGTTCAGTAGTAGGGTGGGTGCAGCCCTTCAGCGGAAGGGCGAAACCCACCATTTCTATGTGTGAAGGTGGGTTCCACTTCATTTCACCCACCCTACCTCAGTGGCCTGACCCCGTTCGACCTGATCCCTTCGACAAACTCAGGACAGGCCTGGGCCGTAGGGCGGCCGACCTATCGGCCTGTAAGGGCCGCTCATGTCTCTAAAGGTCTCCTGAGGCGACTCTGTCGACCGATTCGCCTCTGGTGAGGGGAGGGAGGAACCAATCCTTATATCAACTCCCCAAGATTGCTTCGTCGCTAACGCTCCTCGCAATAACAGGCGAGGTGGATAGCTCCAGGCAACTCCCAGACCGTTATTGTCATTGCGAGCGTAGCGAAGCAATCTAATTCCGTATCCCGTTAACTCTTTCACTTGATGCCTCCGCACCCAATTTTGTGGTTGCCCCGAATTGTCGGCGCACAATTGGCCCAATCCTTCAAAGAAGGATGGGCAACTACACTTGATTCGTTGTAACAGGAAGCATTCACAGCCGCCCTGGAATGCGCTTCTGGAAAAGACCCATAGACCCCCTGTAAATGGGCAGTTCCCTCTTAGACCCCTCTGAAACCTAGAAGTAAAGGATGCTGTGATATAATAAGAAATCCGATTGGGAGGTAGAATGGTGACAAAAGCAAAAGTAGTGCAATTTGGGTGCGGTCCTATTGGATGTAGTGTCGTCAGGTATGCGTGGCAGAGGCCAGACATTGAGTTGGTTGGTGCCATCGATGTCGATAAGAGCCTGGTAGGGCGCGATCTGGGTGAGGTTGCTGGCATCGATAGTGAGCTTGGGGTCATTATCTCTGCTGACGCCGATGCTGTTCTGTCTCAGGCCAATCCTGATGTTGTGTTTCTCACTACTAGTTCTTCTCTGAAGGTCATTTGCCCCCAGGTGGAAAGGTGTGTTGCGGCCAGTGTCAATGTAGTGTCAACTTGTGAAGAACTGGCTTACCCGTATGACAGGGACTCCCAGCTTTCGGCTGATATCGATAAGATAGCCAAGGCACACAACGTCACCGTTCTGGCTACGGGGGTGAATCCGGGGTTTGTAATGGATGCTTGGCCATTATTCATGACAGGAGTATGTCAGCAGGTTGAGCGAGTCAAGGCAGTCAGGGTTCAGGATGCCTCATCGCGTCGTGGTCCTTTCCAGAAGAAGATAGGGGCAGGGTGCACACTTGATGAATTCAAGAAACTTGTAGCTGCTGAGACTCTTAAACACGTTGGCTTGCCGGAATCCATAGCCATGATTGCCAGCGGACTGGGGTGGGAGTTGGATGAGATTAGCGAGAGTATCGAACCTGTAGTGGCTGGGGCAAGGGTTAAGACCGATTTTGTAACCGTGGAGCCTGGACAGGCAGCCGGCGTCAGGCAGGTAGGTAGGGGAATCCGTGGCGGAGAAGAGCTAGTAACTCTGGAGTTTGAAGCATATATGGGCGCTCCCGAATCTTATGATGCGGTGTACATCACCGGGATACCCAACGTGGAGGTGGTGATAAAAGGAGGCACCCACGGTGATATAGCTACGGCTGCTATTGTAGTCAACTCCGTCCACCGTGTTATAGACGCCCCACCGGGACTAATGACTGTGAAGGATCTGCCGATAGTTTCCAGTCAAGGATCGAGGGCCCAGGCATAGTTAATAAACCGGGTTGAGACATATCCGAGGTTTTCCCTAGGAGGAAAGGAATAATGACTGTAGAGAATGTGGTTGACGAATACATTAGAACTCATCTAGAGTCGCAGAGGTTACATGGGCGGGCAGAGGCGGTCTTTGCTGCCAATGGTGCTACCCATGCTAGCCGTATCCTCGACCCTTTCAGGCCTTATATAACTCATGCTAAGGATTCACGAAAATGGGACGTTGATGGTAACGAATATATAGACTACGTGATGGGGCATGGGGCCTTGATACTGGGCCACTCCCACCCCGATGTGGTACGGGTGGTGCAGGAGCAGATGGCCAAGGGAGTTCACTACGGTGAAAACCACGAACTGGAGATTGAGTGGGCTGAGTTGATAAATGGCATGATGCCGTCGATGGAAAGGGTAGAGTTCTTCTCCTGTGGGCAGGAAGCCAATATGATGGCGATAAGGCTTGCCCGGGCTTTTACCGGCAGGAGGAAAGTACTCAGGTTCGAGGAGAATTTTCACGGTTGGGGCGATGAACTGACAGCATATATATCGGGCAGGGAAACGCCTGGTGTCGTGGCTGACGAGGTTGTGGTGATACCAGGCCACGACATCAACCGCGTAGAGGATGAGTTGGCCAAGAAAGAATACGCCGTCCTCATGGTTGAGGGCGGTGGTGCCCACATGGGTGGTCAGATTCCATGGGATGCTGATTTTGTGCGTGCCCTGCCTGGTCTCACCCAGAAGTATGGCACTATATTTCTCATCGATGAGGTGGTTACTGGCTTCCGCGATTCACCGGGAGGGTGGCAAGCTACAGTGGGGGTAACGCCTGATCTAACCAGCCTGGGCAAGACAATAGGTGGAGGACTCGGTGTTGGAGCGCTGGGGGGTAGAGTCGACATCATGGATATGTTGAAGCCCAAGCCTCGTCCTCAGCAGTATCTTTTCCACACCGGTACCTGGAATGCTAACCCTCTCACCGCAGCCGCTGGGGTTGCCGCTTGCAAGCTGTACAAGGGAGGTGAGGTCCAAAGAAGGGTTAATCAGCTTGGCGCCTATCTTCGGGAAAAAGGTAACCAGGCTCTGAAAGAGCGAGGTATTGATGGCCGTCTTTATGGAAGGTCAATTGTCCATCTCTATCTCGGACCGATCGACTACGAGCCATCTGACGATACTCTGCCGCCTACCAATGACATACGCAAGCTAATGGCAGGAACATCGATAAGGATGCGACTGTGCCTTCATTTACTCCATCGAGGTATTGCCACCATGGGGGCAAGACTGTTTATCCTGTCAATAGCCCACACCGAAGAGGATATCGACCAGACAGTCAAGGCTTTGGTCGATTCGGTAGATGCCATGATTGCCGAAGGCACCTTGAAGCAAGACAGCCTCGGGTAAAGCGGACTATTTCAGCTCGGTTGCAGGCATATGGTGGCACTAGCTATTCTAATGGCTTACAAGTTCAATGCCCTTGCTAAAAGCCGCCATATTGAGCTCAATTGATTTTGTAAAGCGCTCTTGTAGCAGAGATTCCACTGACTTCTCATCCAGCGGAACTGCGCCAGTGCCAATAAGGGCGCCAGTGAGGATTATGTTGGCAAGAACGGGGTTACCCAGCCTCTGTGCTTCATCGGTGGCATTTATTACCCAGGCTTTAGTTGACAGCCGCTTGATGGCCTCGATGAGTTCATCCATGTCGGGATATTGAGTCTGACCACCGGTGATGTCGATAGGGTGTATCGCTCTGGAGTTGACTATGGTGATGACATCTGGGTTTCCGTAGCGTCTCAGCATACGCATGGCTTCGACTGGTTCTAAAGCGAGGATGATATCGGCGCGCCCCTCGGGTACAATTGGGCTGCACTGGATTTCCTTTGATATCCTCACGTAATTGGTAACGGTTCCACCGCGCTGGGTTGCTCCGTAGGTCTGCCCGAATGTCACAAGGTAGCCTTCTCGCACCAAAGCATCACCGATGAGCAGGGATATTTGCACATTGCCCTGCCCGGCGGCACCGATGATGATAAGGTTGAGCGGGTCTTTCACCAACGTCTTGGTGGTCATGCTACCTCCCTTATGATCGCTCCTTGCGGACATATATCGGCACACACCCCACATCCAGAGCAGATAATCTCGTCTATTTCAGCCTTGCCGGTCTTACTGTTCCATCTCAGCCCAGGGCAGAGAAACAGCCGGGTGCATAACCGATCACAGCCACAAGCCTCCCCTATACACCTATCGGGGTCTACGTATACCTTATAGGGAGGTTTTTCCCTCCTGGCCCTTATCAGTTCGCACTCACGTTTCATTATGAGTACCCTAACATCGCCATCCATGGCCATCATGTCTAGCAGGGTTGCTGTAGTGTTCTTCAGGTCAAACGGGTCGCAAACCTCAACCCGTATCCCCATAGCGCGGCATATAGCTTCTATGCTTATCACTCTTGCTGGCTCCCCCATAGCCGTTTCTCCAATTCCGGGGTGAGGTTGGAAGCCGGTCATGGCTGTAGCGCCATTATCAAAAACGACGAGGATGAAGTTGGTATTGTTGTGAATGCCGTCAATCAGGGCAGGGATAGCGGCATGATAGAAGGTGGAGTCGCCGCAGGCAGCAAGCACTGGCTGGTTGAAGCCGAACTGTCCCAGTTTTCCGAATCCATTAGCTACACCGGTCCCGGCTCCCATGCAGTAGCCGTTTCTGCCCACAAAAAAGCCAGCGGCGGTTGGTCCTACACCATAGCAACCAATGTCGTTGGTTATGAAACCGCCTCGTCCGTCAAGCCTGAGGGCGTTCTTGATTGCCCAATAGCTGGCTCTGTGGGGGCAGCCGGGGCACAACGTACCGGGGCGCATGATAACGTAGCTTTTTGAGAGCGCTTCAACCTCCTTTTCATACTCGATATCCCGAGTCTGGTAGGTGAAACCCATTATGGTCGTTATAGCTGTAATAACCGTGTCTGGGTTTAGCTCTCCGTAGGCATTTATATGCCCGGAGCGCTTGCCGTAAAAAATAGGGCGCGGGCCAGTGGATGGCAGGTTGGCCACCAGTTCCATCACGCTCCGCTCCACGAAAGGATCGATCTCCTCTACAAAGAGGATACTCTGTGATTTGCTCAGGTGACTCTCCAAGAATTTCTGCGGTAAGGGCCAGGATGTGCCCAGCTTAAGGATGCCTACCCTATCTTTCAGGTTTAATATCCTCACTGCCTCCTGAGAGTGAAGCCAGCAGCTCCCGCAGGTTATAATCAGCAACTCTGCCTTATCTGGGCCCACGTACCGGTTGAATGGTGATGACTCAAACATTTCCCGTGCCTTGTCTAGCTTCTGATGCAACAGGTCATGCCGCCTTGCACCTCTTGCTCTTTGTGGGTGGTCGGAAAAGATATGTACCTTAGGTTCTGCTTTGGGTAATTCACCAAGCTTCACATTGCCCCTGGTATGGGAGATTTTGCTAACGCAGCGTAGCATGCATACGGTATCCAGCTCCTCGGAGAGGTCGAAGAGCCATTTTGTCATATCCTTGGCTTCCTGAAAGTCGCCTGGCTCAAGCAGTGGAATATCCAACCATTTAGCTACAGGCCGCGTATCCTGGTCGTTAGAACTATTCCTCTGACCGGGGTCATCACAACTTACTAGGATCAACCCGCTGCCGACGCCGCTCATGACGAGATTGGCCAGGAAGTCTAAGATGACATTTACTCCGTTCTGCTTCATAGAAGCCATAGCGCGGATGCCGGCCAGGGAAGCGCTGGTAGCCGATTCCATGGCTACCATCTCATTTGCCGACCATTCTGCATAGATTTTTCTACGTTTGGCAACTTGGGCTATGGCGGGAAGAATCTCTGATGAGGGTGTCCCCGGATAGGAGGCAGCAAACCCTATCCCTGCCTCCAGCGCACCACGGGCGATAGCCTCGTTGCCCATCAGGAGTATAGTTGTACCTGGAGCATCTATATCGATATCGGGCATCGTTGTTCACCTCCTCAATTGCTATCCGCTTTTTGGAATGCGAATTCGCCGGCGAAGTGTTGCGATAAATCAAAATAAAGCAGGTTCTTAACCGCGGATGATGTTTAGTACCTCTTGAGCTATGTATTCAGGAGTGCTGCAAATAGTGCCAGGCAGCGCCTCTATGCAAAATGGGTATGTCGGGAGCCTTACTGGATTGTACGTCGCCGGGCATATCGAAATTCTGCGACATTTCTTCACAAGTTCTTGGTTATATCTTGAGACGCTGTCTGTAGGTTTTGACGAACTCTTCAGTAGATACGGGTAGCTCTTTTGTTGCTCGCAACCGTAAAACCTTCTCCTTGTTTCTACTTACCGCCAGGCTCCGAGGGCTAACCCCTTCCTTAAGAGAATCTGTAAGTATGTCATGGGTTAACGGACCTATAAGTTCTCTCAAGCCCTTGAAGACATCCTCAGTTGTGCCTCCAATGGTGTTAACAAACCAGGGTACGAACCAGCCGAGATTTGACATAAAGTCGGGGACAAAGTGTATGCCTCGCTGGAATAGTATCTCCACTGCCTCATCGGTTACGGGCACGTTGGCAAGGCTGGAGATAACCTTAGCCTGAACACGGCTGACATTACGCTTGTTAATCACATGACAGCGTGCCCCAGGGATAAGGACGTCGACAGGCAGGAAATACATTGCCTCCTTCTCGATGTGTTGAGCGTCTTCATACTCCTGTATGGCCCTATCTCCATGTTTTCGGCGTGCATCCAGCAGCTTCCCAACATCAAGGCCGTTCTCGTTGTATACCATTCCATTTACGGTTGATATTGCCACTACCTTTGCGCCTTCTTCATCCATAAAGCGTGCCGCGCAACCACCTACTTTACCAAAGCCCTCAATGGCTACCGTAGCTCCCTTAAGCTCCATACTGGCAAACTCACAGGATGCCTTGGCTGCTACCACCACTCCATAGGCTGTTGCCTGATCCCCAATAGGGTTCTCGCCCGCTTCCTGATGCAGGCCAGTGCTGGTAGAAGGAGGCAGGCCAGCCCCTTCACGGATCATGGCTACATCTCTGGCGTCGGTGCCCATGTCCGCCCCAAGCCGTATCATCCCTTCGGCAAGAAGCGGTTTTACCGCCTTGCCAAAAGCTCTCAAAATAGACTCCCGTGGTGCCCCTTGTATGCCGGGATCAGCCCATATGCCTGCCTTGGCACCACCTTGTTGGACATCGAGGGTAGCGAATTTGTGTGTCATTGCCCTGGCAAGCCATGTAATTTCCTCTGTGGTTATATCTGGAAGCATGCGGGTGCCACCTGACGCCCTGCCAAATATAGTGGTGTCGACGACAACGACTCCTTTCATTCCAATAGCAGGGTCGCAAACATGAAAAATGCTCTGAGGACCGATATCATCGCCCATTTTCATCCATTTAGGCATATTGAGTTTCCTTCTTCCTTCGAATTTATCACCATCGCAGATATATTACAATTTAATCCTTAGGGATGCAGTTAATTCCCATCTACTCCGTTGATCTGTATTCCAATAGGCTCGAATCGCCTGCAGTAGTAGAAACATACTAGCGTTGTGAAGAAGCAGTGTCAAATCGCTATCTTGACTGTTGGGGCAGGTGACCTTAAACTTGGCTATTACTTCATAGTACAATGAAAGGTGGTATCCGTTCCGGTGGAATCGATTAATATACTTGTCACCAGTGTGATAGGCGATGAATGCCTGCAGCAGATAGCTGAAGTCAGCCCCAAGGTGAAGCTGACGGATGTTTCAAGTTTGCTCCGTGCTGAAAACGGGGGGGATTTTGCCTCGAAAGAGAAGCTCGATGCCCTGCTAGCTGATACTAAGGTAATATTTGGGCTGAGACTGCCCCAAAACATCATTAGCCGAGCCCCTGAGTTGAAATGGACTCAGCTCATGTCGGCTGGGGTAGACAGGTTTCTAGATACCCAGATGGTGCAAAGCCCGGTAATATTGACCAACGTAAGCGGCATTCATGCTACCATAATTGGTGAATTCGTCCTCGGGCTAATGCTGATGTTTGCCAAAAACGCGCCAATGCACTTCCAGATGAAGCAAGAGAAGCAGTGGACGCGGTTGCCACCGTCGAGCTTGCGCTCAAAAACAGTGGGAATTGTGGGGCTGGGTAGTATCGGGCGGGAGGTGGCACGCTTAGCTAAGGCCGTTGGTATGAAAGTTATGGCCACCCGTAGATCGGCTAAGCGAGAGGGGAAGGCCAGGAATGTTGACATAATGTTACCTTCAGGTCAGCTACAACGATTGCTTGCCGATAGCGACTTCGTGGTGCTTGCTGTGCCGGTTACGCCGGAAACTAACAGATTGATTGGAGAAAAGGAGCTTCGAAGCATGAGGCCTACTGCCTATCTAATTAACATAAGCAGGGGCGACGTAGTGGATGAGGAGGCATTGATCCATGCCCTCGATGAGCACTGGATCGCCGGGGCAGGTCTAGACGTATTCACTACTGAACCCTTGCCCACTGATAGCAGGCTATGGGAGCTTCCCAATGTAATCCTCAGCCCTCATATTGCTGGTGGCATGGAGGACTATGTCATGCGAGCAACCGAGCGGTTTGTGGAGAACCTGGGGCGATACTTGAGCGGAAAGAAGTTACGCAATGTGGTGGACAAGAAGAGAGGATACTAAAAGTGTGAGTGGATGGGCTTTAAGGGGTGTACATTGCATCATTTGGAGCAATGTTATAGGTAATAGGTATCTCAGTAGGGGAATGATTGCGGGCCGGGGCAATATTCGATTTCGTCGCTATGAAGGAATTAAGCTATAAACTGGTGGAAAGTGAGAACGAGTTGCGAGGTGCCTTTGAAGTGAGGAGACGAGTGTTTGTCGAGGAGCAGGGTATCGCGGTGGAAGTGGAATATGACGGCAACGATGGCAAGGCACTTCAAATGGTGGTCAAGGACGGAGCGGAGGTTGTTGGCACCGCCAGGGTTCGGTTTCTAGGGGCCAAGCAGGCCAAGCTAGAGAGGATGGCCGTCCTGGACGGTTTCCGTCACAAGGGGATAGGCAGTGGAATAACAGCCTTTCTCATCGAACAACTTAGGAATAGGCAAGTAGAGCAAGTAGTTCTCCATGCCCAATACGGAGTCGTTGCGTTCTATAAAGCATGTGGCTTTGAGGAGATGGGCTTGCCTTTTATGGAGGCTGGCCTCAAGCATAGAAAAATGCAGAGGCGACTTTGACTCGGTCTAGTGAAAGGCAGGGATTATCAGCTTGCAGCACAACATGCTAATCATTGCAGTGTTCCATTTCCCTTACGCTACCAATGCTTACCTGGTGAGCAGAAGTAAAGAGGTTTGCTGACTCGGTGGAAATCTTCCAGAGGGCGAGCGAGAGTGAAATCAAGGGAGGTAAAAGATGAGTGGAGAAGAGATGAACGAGATTGTTGACACTGAGCAAGGAACTGGGAAAACTTGGCAGGGTATACAACCATGGCAGATTATAGTAGTGGTGGTTGTGGCATTTATTCTGTTGGCAGCGTGTGGGGTTGGTTGTTATTTTCTCGGCCACAGCCAGGGCTATTCACAGGGCTATGATGTTGGCTACAGTGCAGGAAACAGCACCGGTTATGCTGCGGGCTATTCGGTTGGCAACCTCACCGGCTATGACTTGGGCCACTCCGACGGCGTGGATGAGGGCTATGCTGACGGCAAAGCTGATGGCTACGATGAGGGTTATGACGAGGGCTACGATGAGGGCAGTGCTGGAGTTGCAAGTAGCTATGCAGCTGGCTATAACGCTGGCTGGAACGCTGGCTATAATGTTGGCTACTGGGATGGTTATTACTCTTGGTAAAGTATGCCCTGATCGCTGTATTCGATATCATGGTTGAATTTTGGGTTTCTTTGCTGCTATTCATATCTGCCTGAAGGTAAAGCCACTTGTTAAAGATTGCATGAGGCCTGGCTGATGGTGGATTTCCATTGGGATGGTGTTTATTTAAGTTATTTTTGCTGTGTGTGGATAACCTATTTGGTGATCCAGGCCATGAAGTTATAGCGAGGCTTACCGGAATGATTCTGAAGGATGATGGAGAGTGAAATCAAAGGAGGTAAGATATGCATGAGGAGGAGATGTACGGGGAAGAGGCTAATGACGACGAGTTCGTCGAGGATGTTGATACCGAGCCGAAGGGTATCAAACGTTGGATGGGGCTGAACGTCTGGCGCCGCGTCAAACTTTGGCAGTTTATTTTGGCGGTTCTGGTAGTGATTGCCCTAATGATAGGGTGTGGCGCTGGCGGTTACTTCATTAGCTACTACCAATCCTATGCAAATGCCTATGATACCGGATACGCTGAAGGCAACGAGACTGGTTATACAGCGGGTTATTCAGAGGGCAACACTACTGGTTATGGCTTAGGCTTCTCGGCTGGCAACGTCACCGGCTATGACCTGGGCCAAGCTGCCGGCAACGTTACTGGCTACGATCTAGGCCACGCCGATGGCTACGATGAGGGTTATGACGAGGGCTACGATGAAGGGGAAGATGATGGCTACGCTTCGGGTCACAGCGTGGGCTATGCCGAGGGCCACACCGATGGCTACTCTTCGGGCCATAGCGCTGGCTATTCTTCAGGCTACAGCACTGGTTATTCTTCGGGTTACAGCACTGGCTACCAAGATGGCTTAGATGACTGCCCATAATAGTACATTTGGAGGATAAGGTTTTGCTAGCCTTGTGAGTTAGCATGGATGGATTATTAGTTTACTTGTCAGGCAGGATAGACATGTCGTAGATTCTGGAATCTATGTGACTAAGGAGGGTTGACTATGGCTTCGCATTCGAAAACAGGGCTCATAGAGGTAGCACCCAACGCATGGGCGGTGATTATGTCGGTCATCCCGCCGGAGGGTGGAGGGCCGAACGCCGGTTTTGTCCTGGCCGGCGAGCAAGTGATTGTAATCGACTCCCTTATCAGCCCTGGCTTCGGCCAGCAGCTTTCAGGATACATCCGCCAGGTAACTGACAAAGCACCCACTTATCTTATCAATACCCACAGTCACGGTGACCATGTCTTCGGCAACCAGGTATTCTCGCCCCCAGCTACTATCGTAGCTCATGAAAAGGTACGTGAGACACTTGTGTCACAGGGGGAGGCGATGGTCAACTCATTTGCCGAGCGGCTCTCCGGTCTGGTTCCAGACATCAAAGATACAAGTGTGATAGCGCCTCATATAACCTATCGCTGCCACATGACGCTACACCTTGATGGTCGAACTGTCGAACTCATTCACCCCGGGGTGGCCCATACCGATGGAGACACGATGGTATATCTTCCTGATGACAAACTACTCTATGCAGGCGATATACTCTTCAACCATATTTTCCCGCCCATCTTCGGCAGCAGTGCCGGATGGATCACAGCTATTGAGCAGATTGAAGCTATGGATATAGATACTGTAGTTCCGGGCCATGGGTTCATTGCAAACAAGAAGGAACTAGGCGACCTCAAGCGGTGCCTTATCGAGCTACGAAGCCAGGTGAAGGACTGCTTTAATCAGGGCCTTTCCGCTGAGGAAGCCACCAAGCGGGTTGACCTGCCGTACCTCGAGTGGCCTCATGTTGAGCGTCTTCCCCTTGGTGTGCAAACCATTTATCAAGAGTTAACAAATGATAGGGGCTAAGACTGACTGTGCCGGCCCGCATTGGCCTCATACAGCATTTCTATGGCCAACTATGGATCCGACCGAAGCAATGTCTCTTTGCTACTTAGTTTTAGTGGGAGCATCTGGGCTTGTAACCCAGCCTAGTCCAGACCATGGCTTTAGCTCCATGTGCAGCTCTTCGAGCGCATATTGCCGTAGCTTTCGGAGCAGCTCTTGAAGCTGCTGGAGTTCGCCTTTGGATAAGGGGGACATCAGCTTGGCTATCAAAGGGATCGCTACATCTTTGCCAGGGCCGACGAGCTCCTTACCTTTGGCAGTCAGTTGAATCTCTGTGAAGGGGTGGCCCTTCCGCTTGGGATCGCGCCTCACCAATCCATCTCTCTCCATACGGTCAATCAGTCCAGCGATAGAGTGACTTTTGCGGAAAAGGAAACGAGCGATTTCAGCAGGGATCAATGGGGGGGGATAATCTGAGCAGAGCCACAGGACATTGAGCTTTTCAGGAGTTAATCCAACCTTGGCAAGCTCCCGTTCAAATACGCTGTACATTGCAGGCCAGGTCTGACTGAGAAGGAACCATGCTGTGAATTGCTCATCACCGGGAAACCTAAAATCGTACAATTAACCCTCCTTATAATAATTTGGCATTTTACCCTTAAAGAGTAATATACCAGATATCGGTTAATATTGCCAACAATACGTTCATTATTACGGAATTGAATACAATATCTTTTGAGTGGATACCATATCAAAAACCAACTGCAAAGCAAGCTCCTTGGAATGATACGGAACTAAACATACTAATAAGCAATAGCAATGAACAGAGTTTACAAAGATGCTATTCTGCTTCGCTGCGATCCCGGGACGCACTCAACAACTATTATTATACAACGTATCGGTGGATGGAGCAAGGGTGAATAAGGGAGAGCCAAGGGCAAAACATTGCAAGCAAGCAATTCCTGCGGCAGAACCATGAGCAGGCCAGGCTTTGGGACTTGAAGTGTGCGCTATTTTCATTTCTTTCTCTAAGCCATCTTAGCTATCCTTGCATCAATATGCTATGTAGTTGGTTGAAGCTATAGCGAGTAAAGAGTATTATGTAGACAATACGATTGGAGGCTGCTAATTGAACCTTTCCGTCGAGCTCGCCCCCCATAATAAGCGAGGGCTGCAACTTAAAAACCCGGTGATGACGGCGTCAGGGACTGCAGGCTACGGCATGGAGTATGCTGAGTTGGTTGACATCGAGAGGCTGGGTGCCATCGTCTCGAAGGCGATCACACTGAAGCCTCGTTCTGGCAACCCCCAAGTACGCCTTGCTGAGACGGCATCAGGGCTGCTTAATTCGATAGGGCTTCAAAATGTTGGAGTCGATACCTTAATCAAGGAGAAAGCGCCTATCTGGAGCACCTGGGGTGTCCCGGTGATCGCGAATATCGCTGGAGAAAGCATTGCCGAATATGGTGAACTTGCTGGCAAGCTGGAAGGTGTTGCAGGGGTCAGCGGCATAGAAATAAATGTTAGCTGCCCCAATGTTGCCATGGGAGGGATGGAGTTTGGCAAAAGCCCTGAAATGGCCGCTGCGGTGACCAAAAAGGTGAAATCGCAAACTCACCTTCCCGTCATCGTTAAACTGACTCCCAACGTAACTGATATCGCCGAGATTGCGCGGGCTGTTGTGGAGGCTGGAGCCGATGCTGTCTCCCTGATTAACACATTAACCGGCATGGCTATCGATGTAACCAATCGAAGGCCTTTTCTGGGCAGCGTCAGCGGGGGACTATCGGGGCCGGCGATCAAGCCCGTCGCCCTGTACATGGTATATCAGGTTGCTCAGGCGGTTGATGTGCCGATCATCGGCTGTGGAGGCATTGCGTCTGCCAATGACGCATTAGAGTTCATCATAGCTGGAGCAACCGCAATCCAGATGGGTACGGCGACCATGGTCAACCCTAATGCTCCGCTTGAGGTTATCGAAGGTTTGCAGCATTTCATGGAGAGTGAAAGGACAAACGACATCACCGAGCTAGTTGGGGCGGCAAGGCTTCCTTAACAGATAGGGAACTGCTATAATACTACTTTCAAGGGAACTGGGAGGGGTAAATTGAGAAGCGACATTGTAAAGCGGGGTGTGGAGCGCGCACCTCACCGTTCCTTGCTACGCTCGCTGGGGTGCACCGATAAAGACTTGGACCAGCCCTTTATCGGCATTGTGAACAGCTTTAACGAGATAGTCCCTGGACATATTCATCTAAATGCTATTGCCGACGCGGTGAAAGGTGGGGTAAGGAGCGCTGGAGGGACCCCATTTGAGGTGAACACCATTGGCGTGTGCGATGGCATTGCTATGGGGCATGAGGGGATGAAGTATAGCCTCCCTAGCCGCGAGCTCATCGCTGATTCGGTGGAGATCGTGGCCAAGGCGCATGCCTTCGACGCACTGGTTTTCATCCCAAACTGCGACAAGATCGTTCCCGGAATGCTGATAGCAGCGGTGAGGCTCAATATACCTGCCATCTTCATCAGTGGTGGCCCCATGCTCGCAGGTCGCTGGCAGGGTAAGATTCTAGATGTGAACAGTATCTTTACCGCCGTCGGCAAGGTGGCCGCAGGAGAGATGAGCGAGAAGGAGCTCGACGAGCTGGAGCGGGTGGCATGCCCTGGCTGTGGTAGCTGCTCTGGAATGTTCACCGCCAACACGATGAACTGCCTCACTGAGGCACTGGGTATGTCGCTTCCCGGAAGCGGCACCATCCCCGCTGTAGATGCCCGACGCATCGGCCTGGCAAGAGAGGCGGGGAGACAGGTTATGGAGTTGCTGGCTAGGGGCATTTGCCCTCGCGATATCATCACCAAAGAGGCAGTTGAGAATGCCTTTATCGTGGACATGGCACTGGGTGGAAGTACCAACTCGGTCTTGCATATCATGGCTATTGCCTATGAGGCGGGGATCGAGTTTACCCTATCAGAGATAAACAAGATAAGCGAGAAGACCCCACATCTGGCCAGGCTAAGCCCGGCTGGGGATTATCATATTGAGGATCTGGACCTTGCTGGTGGCATACCTGCAGTGATGAAGGAGGTCAGGAGTATTTTGGATAGGGGGGTCAAGCGGGCATCGGCTAAATCTCTGGACGACGAGCTTTCCGAAGCAAAGGTGCGGGATAAGGATGTTATTCGCTCCATTTCCCAACCGCACTCCCCAACTGGCGGGCTCACCATCCTCTTCGGCAATCTAGCACCGGAGGGGGGAGTGGTGAAAAGCGCTGCCGTGGCTCCCCAAATGCTGACTCACAAAGGAGAGGCAAGGGTGTTCGATTCTGAAGATGAGGCAACCCAGGCCATTCGAGCTGGCGCCATAAAGCCGGGCGAGGTGGTTGTCATCCGCTATGAGGGACCAAAGGGAGGTCCAGGGATGAGGGAGATGCTTGGACCAACATCGCTGCTAAGCGGGATGGGGCTCGATGGAAGTGTGGCCCTGATAACCGACGGTCGATTTTCAGGGGCAACAAAGGGAGCTGCCATTGGCCATGTCTCGCCAGAGGCAGCTTCGGGAGGGCCAATCGCTGCCCTGAGAGATGGCGATATGATAGTCATAGATATCCCATCTAATAAGATAGATGTGGAGCTAACCGAGGAGGAGATAAAAGATAGACTTTCTCAACTCCCTGAATTTGAGCCGAAGATAAAGACAGGATACCTTAGGCGCTATGCTGAAAGGGTGACTTCAGCAAGCAGAGGAGCGGTGTTCGAGAGATAGGGGGAATATGAAGCTAACTGGTGCGCAAATAGTGTGTGAGAGCCTCATTAAGGAGGGGGTTGATGTCATGTTTGGGATTCCTGGCGGGGCGGTTATCCCCTTCTATGATGTCCTACCTGAATACCCCAAGCTGCGTCATATCCTGACCCGCCACGAGCAGGGGGCAGCCCATGCCGCCGAAGGTTACGCGCGAGCCTTGGGGAAGGTGGGTGTATGTATTGCCACCTCAGGTCCTGGGGCCACCAATCTGGTTACCGGTATCGCCAACGCCTATCTCGATTCCGCACCCATGGTTGCACTAACAGGACAGGTGGCGAGACCTTTCATTGGCAAGGATGCCTTTCAGGAGATAGATATAACCGGCATTACACTGCCTATCACCAAGCATAACTACCTGGTTACAGCGGCTGCGGATATGGCTGGTGTAGTTCGGGAGGCCTTCCATATCGCGCGCACGGGAAGGCCGGGTCCTGTTCTCATCGACATACCACGCGATGTCTTTATCGAAGAGGCGGAGTTCCACTATCCAGATAGAGTAAACCTGCGGGGTTATAAGCCAACGCTTCAAGGTCATCCGGCACAGATAAAGAAGG
>Ga0307431_1000762_pt1 | contig 20315 bp, 21 predicted proteins | sample SalMarWE160170MG_FD_202155 | JGI IMG/M metagenome (GOLD analysis project Ga0307431, IMG submission 202155) | Salt marsh sediment microbial communities from the Plum Island Ecosystem LTER, Massachusetts, United States - WE1603-170 | ecosystem: Environmental > Aquatic > Marine > Intertidal zone >...
AACCGTTTTCCAACTCAGCAAAATACCTGCTGTGAAAAAATCAGGATGGATTATGAAGTTGGTGCTTGGTTTTTCTGAAAAAGTACTGTTTTCAACAATCTTCTGTTATTAGTCTCCTAATATGCAGAGGAAAACTTACAGAAACACAGTACGTCACGGTAACCATGTTGCACTAGCGGAAGAGTACTTTGGGTTATTTAGGTCCTTTGTAAGAAAAGTAGAGAAACAAGGGGTACTGAAAAAGGATTGAATTCTTTGAATACTTTGCTTTAATTGGAAAAGGTATGCTCATCCACAATTGAATTGTACAAGCAGCATCATTGAAATTAGGTATGGTATACGAGCCTACCTTCAACCTTCCGCTTTATGTTTTGGTGGTTACGAAGATATTCTTCCAAAACCTCTTGTGCCGAGGTGCTGATTAACTTTGATTTTCCTGATTCCAGAAGTTCCTCTTGCGATATGTTGAGATATGATGCTGCGTTACTGAAGTGATACCCTTGTATGCAGATCGAGTAAAACTCGGTGTTAGATAATTCATTGCCATTTATCTTTAGTGACATAACTGCATGATGTGTGTCGCTATACACTGCTTTCACTTTGCCGTTCACTTGATAACACTCGCCTTCGCTGTTTCTATTTTCTGTGCGCATAATATGGGAAAAGATTTTCTTGAGTTTCCCTCCGCTTATGGCGTACCTCGTAAGTGTATCATCATATGGAAAACAAGTGAGTAGGTCTCTCAGCGTCACTAGTGGACCCATCTCTTTGATTCGTATGGAACCGCTTCCAACGAGCATAACATCACACTCTGCCACCTCAGCAAAGGAATCTGCTAAGAGGTTTCCTAGTGATGTTTCAATCTCCCGTTTTGGATGAGTAAGCATTTGAGCGAATTTACATACGATTGTGTTGTATTTGCGGTCAATTATTTCTTGAAATGAGGCTATGTACTCTTGAAGCTTCCGGTCTGGTTCCGCAAGGTTGTTGTCTATTGGAATAAGCTGCCATTTATAGTCAATAATGCTATTTGTTTCATCATCAACTACAATATCAAAACGCCCAATCTGATCGGTTCCAACCCCTGCCTGTGTTATCAATATACCATTTTCCTTCCATGGTTTTTCAAGAATTGTGTGAGAATGACCGCCTATGATGATGTCTACACCCCATTCAGCTTTCAAAAGTTTAGCTAGCTGTATATCTGATTCAAAACCGATATGAGTCAATATTATTGTGAGGTCTATGTCGTCATTTTTGTAGGCATTAGTAATCTTGCCCACTTCTCGGCTTGCTTCCTCTAATGTGACAAAACTGCTGATAAGCTCATCCTGTTTAATGGAATCCATCACCTTTTCTGTGATGATACCTGTAAACAGGATGTCAAATCCGGCTTTATTCAGTATGATGTAGGGCTGCATCAACCGCTTGTTGTATTTGTGAATATACAAATTGGCGTTTACGATCGGAAAGTTCGCCATCTTCTCAAGAAACAGGAGATGGGGCAAACCGTAATCAAATTCATGGTTGCCGAGAGCGACAACATCGGGAGCCAAATAATTCATGATCTCAATGGTGGAGATGCCTTTGTATTCGGAGTCAATTAGCGACCCCTGTACCATGTCTCCAGATATGACATACAGTACATTTTCCTCTTCCTGCCGGACTTTGTTAATGTAGCCTGATAGAAGTGCTAGTCCTCCAATTAACTTTCCTTCTTTACCTTGGACTTCGGCTAAAAAGTCTCCGTGCATGTCGTTTGAGTGAAGGATAGTAAATTTTTTCGTTTTCATAGATTTCCTTTCTGCTTCGTTGATGCGCGAGCTACTTGTATCTCTCTCAGCCACCTTTATCACCGTTATTACCTTCATCATGAGATAATTAATAAATTCTCCTTGAGTTCAGGTAGAGATGTGTGGGGGTTAAATCTTATCCCCTCATACTATTACAATGTATACTCGATTTCGGTAACATCTATCTCTAATCGTTTCTGATGGCACCTTCCTTTCTATTCATATTCCAATAATATCAATCCTGTACCATTAGGTGTATCCTAAATTGGATATACAGTTTTTTGGTAGCCTATAATTTGGTTGTCCATTAACCGTTATCCATTAACGTCTCGGTTGCTTTGGTGGGGGTTGGTTTGGTTTGGGGGGATTAAATTTTAACCCTCCTAGTTTCTTTGTATTAAAGTCCTCATAACCTATTAAATATCAGGATCATTTAATGATTAGTGACTCAAAATGAAACCTAAAGAAGAAAACCAAACAAATAGTTGGGTGTTTTCAACAATGAAGTATTATTAGTCTCCTAATATGCAGATGAACACTTCAGTTGGCGGGAACTTTGGGCAGTTTTCGTTTGTAAATAACTACGGCAACGGCAACTATGCTGAGCACGAAGAGTATTGGTGTCCATGAGGGAAACTCTGGGATTATTGGATAGTTGTCTTGGTTGTTCTCGTCTATAACGTATGGCGTGTCTCCTATTCCGTCGCCATCACTATCTGTGCCATTGTAGTTGCTCCAATAGTTGCCTTCGATACCGTTATCCCAGATGTTGATTGAGGGGTCAAAAAGCCAAGTTTGGGTCCTGATAACTAAATCGGTAACTTGTTTTGAGTTATTGAGGAAAGTATTGTGTAAAAAAATGTTATCTGGAGATTCCATGACAAAGATGCCATAAGTGTTATTTTCTATTAGGCTTCTAACCACGCTATTATTACTGTTAAAGTAATCGAAATTGACTCCCCATAAATTGTTTTTAATGTTGTTTTCGGATAATGTATTATTTGAAGAATCATAGAAATAGATTCCACTGCTACTGTTTGTTAAGTTGTTTTCAATAATAGTGTTTTTGGAAGATGACTGGAGTCGAATGGCATGAGTTGTGTTTGTTATGGTGTTTTTGTTTATGGTTGAGTTTGTCGTATAAGCCAGTAGAATACCCTGCCTGTTGTTGATTATATTCAGGTTTTGAACCATTACTTTTGTGCAGTTTACGAGAGCCACATATCCTGCGTCAGATGGGACCTCCAAGTTTTGGCGATTAACCCAATAATATATTGGTTTTCCATCGACTGTGTTCGATACATCCACATCATTAACAAAATGATTCGAGTCTGTACCTTCAACACTGAAGTTTTGTTTATTGTCAACCATAGTGTTGTTTCTGAGTGTAGTGTATGATGAGCTGTCGATGAAAATTCCGTAGCCGTTGTTTGCTACATAGTTAGCAGAAACAATTTCGTTTGAAGAGAAGGAGATCCGGATGCCGTTTGGCTTGTTGTTTGTTATCTGGTTTGAAGATACTGTGTTACCGTTTGCAAAATCAAGCCAGATGCCTCCTTTGATGTTTGCTGTTATATTGTTCTCATATATGCTGTTACCTGAAGAGTAAAGGATAATTTCAATGCCATAACCGTTGTTTGTTATGTTGTTTCCAGTAATGACGTTGTTAAGGGCGTTACTGAGATGGATGCCGTCTTTGTTGAAATACATTATTTGCATATTCTTGATCGTTACGTTACGCCTCCATGACAAGTCTATTCCTCTATTCCGCACAGGCCCTTCTATTGCTACACCGGTTCCTTGAAGAGTGTATCCTGCCCCATCAACCACTATGTTGTCCCTCTCCACAACAATCTTATCATAAATGTTGCCAGTAAAGGTGTAAACGTCTCCGTCTCGTTGAATCTTGTCTGTTCCCTCAACGCTTCCATCAGCTCTGATGTAAATTGTGCTTTCTGCCTGCACTGATTCAATTACTGGAAAAAGGACAAGCACTAAAGAAAGAATCAATATTAGAGCAACTGTCGATTTGAATGTCTTCATTTTATTCCTTACCTCGATTGAGTAAAAAATCTATGTCGGTAAATGACTGCTACTAACATGACAGCAAGCAACATAATCGGTAGGGGTGTCCATGATGGAAACTCTGGAATTACGGAAATGTCAACTGGATTCATTAGTGGATAATTGTCTTGATTGTAATCGTCAATTATGTATGGAGTGTCTCCTAATCCATCAAGATTAGCATCAGTGCCGTTATAGTTGCTCCAATAGTTGCCTTCAACCCCATTATCAAAACAGTTGCCTATACCAACACCCGAAAATGGGATCTCAACGTATTCTTTCAATGGGCTCTTAGTATATTCTAAGAAATTATTCAAATAAAAATTGTTATATGACGAATTTCCCCTTATGACAATGCAGTAATCATGCTTTGTTATGTTATTTCCAAATATAGTGTTGTTTGAAGAAGGACCAAAACCGCCCCCATCAAAAAGGAGCCCAGCAAAATCGTTTGAATTTATGTTATTCCCGAAAATAACGTTGTTGAAAGTTTCAGTCAGTTTAATGCCACATAAATGGCTTCCCGAAAGGGTATTTCCAAGGATGGTGTTGTTTGAGGAACCCTTGAGATTTAATCCAAACACTTCGTTATCTGTTATTTTGTTTCCGTATACAGTGTTTTGTGAAGAAGAACCGAGAATTATGCCACGAACATTTTCTTGAACGTTGTTTTCGTACACTGCATTTCCTGAAGATTCATGGAGAACAATGCTGTCAAAGCAGTTAGTAATCATGTTGTAGGCTATTGTAGAGTTCGAGGTAGAACCAAGCAGGATTCCCTGACTATTGTTAGATATAACTAGGTTTTCAGCAGTTATTCTTGTGCAGTTTATTAGGGCTACATATCCAGCGTCGGAGGGTACAGCTCTATCATGTTGGTTAACCCAGTAAATTATTGGTTTACCGTTGACAGTGTTGGAAACGTCAACATCGTTGGATGGACCTATCATAAGCCCCAAGTTTTGTTCAACCCCAAAGTTGTAATTGTTATTTTCCATAGTGTTGTTTCTTAACACATTGTTTTCACCGTTGACAGTGATGCCAAATTCCTGACGCCTGATGATGTTATCTGTAACAGTATTGCTGTCGGAATCAAGATTGAGATTGACACCATACCCCCTAGAGTTGTTTGCGATGCAGTTTTCAGATAAGATGTTCCCAGTGGAATTACTGAGAACAATTCCTGCCCTATTATCTTCTATAAGATTTCTAAAAATGGTGTTATTCTTGGAAGCTTCAAGTTGAATTCCGTAGCTATTGTTTCTCAAAGTGTTTTCAGCAATGATGTTTTCAGAAGCGTCATAGAGCCATATGCCATAATGATTGTGCATAATTTTGTTTCCGGATATGTTGCAGTTGTGCACGTTAAGTAGATGGACTCCCCTTCTGCTCATGGTGACGTTTGGGCTTTGGATTGTGAAGCCTGTAACATTCACATTGTCATGGCTTACTAGAACAACGGTTCCATTTAGGAGGTAATCGCCGACAATAATTGTTTTTTCTTCATCTTCACCCACAATTGAAATAGATTTGTAAATAAAGACGCTTTCATTATAGGTTCCGCTCTTAACAAAAACTGTATCTCCGTCAATAGAATTATGAATAGCCTCCTGAATAGTAGCATATTCATCTGGAACAACAAGCGTTCTTGACTCTGCTTCAACAATTTCAAGTTCTGGAATTGAAACAAGAATTAAGGAAAGAACTAGTAACAGGATGATAACTGCCCCTCTTTTCCCCACTATGGGCACCATTAATAGATTATTTAAGGAGGATGAAAAGGGTTTTTGTCAAGAAACTTTGACTAAACACTCTTACATGAATCATTTATTTGGTCAAGGAACCTTTACAAAAATTTTTATGCGAATCTGTTTCCACCAGAAAGCTTCAAAACATTATTTGGTTCAGCTTCTCAAACCATACTTGGAAAGTTAAATAAAACGTTAGGATCCTTTTGTCATACAAAAAAGCGGTTAATTTTGTCTTCATTGTCTTTTTTCGTTCTTCGCAGTTTTTCGGGTTTTGTTCTTTGAAGGGTCCTATGGAGTCTTGATCGTCACTTTTTTGCTACCGTGAAGGTTTTTTCTGCTACTGAAACGCAGGCTAGAAGGTCGTCAATGGTGGCTATGAGCGTCTGCAGCCTAGTTTGGCACTCTACTTTTGTTAAAACGTCGGAGCCGTTCCTCACCGTTTTGACGTATAATCCGGGCGGAACCTCTACGTTGTCTGGAGAAACAGCCGTTGCCACTGCCTCTGCTTCCCGTTCATTCTCGTAGGATAGGCGAATCTCAGCCTCCAATCTGCTCCCCCGCAAACTGCCTTTTAACCAATTCATTAACCAGCTTGATGAAAGCTTCCACGTCTTTGATGGGTATCTGGGCTCCAGCGGCAACATCGTGTCCTCCTCCTCTGCCAGAATATTTTTCCGCTGCAATCTGCATGATTTCTCCGAGGTTTAAGCCCCTATTTATTAATGGCGTTGACCCTCTGGATGACACTTTAACTTGGTCTTCCCCGGAGATGGTGGCGTAGGCGATGATGGGTTTTCCCAGTTTAGTGAGAGTTGTTGAAAGGATAGTGCAGACTGGACTGAGGACCTTCTCGTCGATGAATCCGTCCCCTCGAACCACGTAGATGCTTTCCAGCTCCTCCAAGCGTCCCGGCTTCTCGGTTACCCAACGGAGATATTTGGTGATGGTACGCCGATATTCCTGTATCACCGCTGTTGCCTCTTCCAGACACTTCTTCCGGTCACCCATACAGATAGCCGCGCCCAATCCAGCCTTATCCATGCGTCCAGTAGCATTAAGCAGAACAGAAAATTCTCGAGCGCTCCTGAGCGGAGTCCAAGGCTCCTCATGAATCAACGTGTAAACATCCCCAACCAAATCAAATGCAATGTCTCCAGCTAAACCCTTCGACACCAAATGGTCAGCGATGGCTGAGAGCAGCTTCTTTTTCTCCTCCGCCGAAAGGTCCCTTAAAGCGCGCCACTTGTCATTCCGTTTAGGTTTGATTCCCAGATTTATGAGGAAGGCGAGACTCTTGTCCTCTTCGCCGCTTATTTCTGGAATAAACGGATTTGTTGTGCGAGCAAGAGCCTGATGGATGGGGCGAGTCTCCCTTCCGAAGAACAGAAGATCAGTTTCCACTTTGAGGCAACCAGACTTAACCGCGTCTTCCACTATGGTTTTGTTGGCGCCCCCCAACTTCCGTTCCTCGTTTTTGTCTTGCATGTCCCCTAAGGCTCCCACAACAGCGAGACAGGCTAAGTCGATGTTCGTTTTGTCCATTGCCTTGGCTGCGAAGTATGCTACCCCTGCGCCGCTGATGTCGCGGGTTCCATCTATTCCGTGAGCGTGAGGGTTGGCTTGAACGAAGCCGGGAGGAATTTCTGCGACTGGTTGATGGTGGTCGAGAATGATTACGTCTCGGTTGGACAGTTTTTCCCCTAGCAGGTCAAGGTAGCCGCTTCCCATGTCAGTGAATATTGTTAACGCCGCATTTTCTTCAGCTATCCGGTCAGCAACCTTATCGTCCATCCACCTTTCGAGGCGTAACCGAAACTTTCCTCCTGCCCTCAACAGGGCTTTTCCCATGATACCCGCAGCTGATAAACCGTCAGCGTCTATGTGAGAGTGTAAATGGATGATGTTGCCTTTTTTGACGTGTTCTAGAATAAGGTTAGCCGCCTCAGATGCATCTTTTGTGAGGCCAGCAATCTGTTTCTTCTTCACGGACAATAGTGAACCCCTAAACTAGAAGAGAGCGATTGCTTTTGGCGTGTATTTCCAGTCAGGAGGAAGCACACCTTTGCTTTTGTAGTATCTGGAGAGCTTGTAAATTTTTGCTTCCACGATCTGGAGAGACCTTTTGTTATGCAAATCTGCCTTGTTTTTGTCGAAGTGAACATGAAGGCGTGTAGCCTTTCGTAAAAGATTTTCTAAATCTTCGGGAAGAGACGAAGACATTTTTCTCTCTTTAAGTATCTGAGTAACGGATTTTCCGGTGATAGGTTTCGCCAATGGAATACCATGCTGGTCACGAAGAATTATTCCGATCTTGCTGGGGGGGTGTCCCTCTTTAGCCAGCCTCATGACTAGGGCTTCCACTTCTTCAGCTGTGTATCTACACCATGATGGTGGCCTCTTGGTTACCGGTCTTGTTTGATGTGACATCCCCTTTTCTTTTTTCGGCATGTTTTCTCTTCTCCGAAAGCTCCTTAAAGGCGGAGGGGACGCGGGTATTTAAAATCTTCGTTTGCTGCCGGAGTACCACTCGGCGAACTTTCTTAGAGCCTCAGCCCGATGGGAATACAAGTTTTTTTGTGCGGTTGTCATCTCCGCGAAGGTTCTGCCGTCGCCCTTTGACGGTTCAAATATGGGGTCGTAACCGAAACCTGAAGTTCCCAGCTCCTGCAAAGAAATCTTTCCCTCTACTTTGCCGCTGAAGCAGGTCGTTTGTTCTTCTGGACTGCTGAAGGCAATCACGGATTGGAAGTAGGCGTCTCGGTTTTCGATGTTTTTCATCAGTTTGAGGATGCCTTTGGTTCCAACTGTTCTGTAGACGTAGGCGGAGTATGGTCCGGGGAAACCGTTTAGGGCTTCAACGAAGAGACCAGAATCTCCTACGAAGATGGGGAGCCCACAGTTTTTCACTGCATCCAAGGCACTGAATTTGGCGATGTTTTCGAGATTGTCATCTTGAATCTCAACTGCGTCTACTTTGAGTTTGGCTGTTGCAATCTTGTATTCGGAGAGGACTCGGCGGGCTTCCTGAAACTTGTGAATGTTGCTTGTTACGAAGTAGGCTACTTTGCCTCTAGGAAAGCTGGCTGAAAGTTTGTTCGCCTTCATGTTGTTGTCATCCCTTGTGATTCAACAGAGCGAATGCACATTTTACTTTGTCACCATTAATGTTTTACGGATCAAACTTGGCTTATTTCTGTCCGAGTTCAGGGTATTTCTCTCTGATTTTTTCGTCAGCCACTTTGGCGATCATCGCATTAGAGATAAGCACATGTTTGGCATCCTTGAGATTCGCCAGTTCCGCAGGTTTCTGGTCTTCAGTCACAAGCAACACGTTATTGTTTAATGCGTACTCCACAACAGCCCTGTCTTTTGCCCCTCGCAAACCTGCCTCTTGGGCGGTTATAACGTCCCAGCCTAAAATCTCAAAATACTCCTTCAAGCCAGCAAACATCTCATCAAGCAGAATCTTCAACAAACCACCTCAACGAACATTAACGTAAAAGAATCAACCTTTAGAGGCTTTCAACTTTTTGGTGCAGGCTTTTTTTATCTCTCGGAAACGTAACGTCCTCTCTTCTCTATATCCCGAATCTTCGCGGTAACCTTTTTTGTCTCTTCCTTTCCCACAGCTTCACCGTATCCTTTCATTACAGCTTTGAAGCACTCTTTTGCATGCTTGTAGTGGGTGCTCTGGAGAGCCCGTTTCATGAGGTGAAGGTCAACTCCCTTGGGCTCCAGCTCCACTGACCTTTCGCTTAACCCGAAGTCAACGAAGACAACTTTGCCGTATGGCGTCAGAATCATATTTGAGGTTGTGAGGTCGCCGTGGATGATTCCATGCTTGTGGAGGCGCCCAATCATTCTGCCTATAAGACTGCTCAAGCTTAGCCTTTCTTCCGAGGAAACGTGGTCTAAGATTTCTTTGATCTGTTTTCCTTCAACAAACTCCATGATGATGTTTGCTTCTGCCAGGTCAACCATGAAAATTGTTGGAGTAGGAACCCCCGCTTCCTTGGCTTTGTGGATAATGTTAGGCTCATGCACTGTCCGCTGAGAACGAATCATCATGTCCAGCTCTGGAATACGATACTTTTTGGGTAACCGCCGCTTCATTATGACTTTACGGTTATGCCACTCCTCCAAGAATAAACTGGCTTCGGCGCCCTTCTTTATGAGCATGGTTCATCCCTCTACCCAAGGCGCATAAACGTCTTCCAGTCGCCACTTCACATTAACATAACTTTTCTCCACAGGTGTAGAAATGCCGCTTTTGTATGCAAGGATACCTGTCCAAGCGATCATAGCCCCGTTGTCTGCAGCAAGCCCCCGGGGAACAACACAGAAACGGGCATCATGCTCTTCCGCTATCACCTCAAGCATCGACTGCAACTTCCGGTTAGCAGCCACGCCTCCGGTTAAAAGAACTTCAGGCTTCTCAGTGTGAGCCAAAGCCCGTTCAGTCACCTCAGTCAACATGGAAAAAGCAACCTCCTGAAGACTGAAACAGACATCCTCCAAGGAACCCTTCTTTGATTGAAACGCCTGCACAGCAGCAGTGAGAAGCCCACTAAAAGACAAATCCATACCCTTCACGGTGTAAGGAAGAGAAACAAACGATTTGCCCTTACGCGCCAACTCTTCAACTACCGCACCGAAAGGTGCACCATGGCGTTGCTTCAATCCTACCGCTCGGGCAAAAACATCCAAACAATTCCCGATGGCAATATCTAAGGTCTCTCCGAAAATCCGGTATCTGCCGGCTTCAAAGGCTGAAACTATAGTGTTTCCTCCCGAAACATACAATGTAACAGGGTCCTTAGCTCCAGTTGCCAACTTGCCGATTTCAATATGACCCACACAATGGTTGACTCCCACCAAGGGAACATCAAGATAAGAGGCTAAGGCACGGGCTGCGGTTGCGCCTGTGCGGAGACATGGACCTAATCCTGGACCCTGAGAAAACGCTACTAGATTAATGTCTTGGGGCGTTATTGCTGCTTTCTCGAAGGCTTCTGCAAGAACTTTTTCTGCGACTTCGGCGTGATGTCTAGCTGCCTCTCGCGGATGGATTCCCCCTTCCTTTGGCATGTAAGCATCGTTCGCGTTGGAGAGAACCTTGCCTTCAAAAGAGACAACTGCGACGCCGAAATCATCTGCTGTGGATTCGATGCCTAGACAGTAAGAGTGGGCTGAATTATTAACTGGCAACTTTTTTGGCTCCTCGCAACAAACTTCACCATCTGATACGTGTATAGTGACAGAGTTTTTTTGGTTTCATGAAAGTTATGCGGTTTCGGGGTGTTAAAACGTTTCGTAGTTCAGTTGGCAAGAACTAGGAACTCTCTTTTTTGCTAATATATGTAAATGGGGAAAAAAGCATACATCCTTTTATGCCTTAAAGTACCTGTATATTATGAAGACTTGAAGGACAGATATTAGATGCCGAGACGCAACGAACTAGAACACAAAGCCTTGCATGTGATTGCCAACAATGGAAACGACGGCGTGCTTCAATCCGAATTGTGGCGAAAACTGGACGCCACCAGCAGAGAAGGAAGCCGAATCGCCCTAAAACTGGAGACCAAGGGTCTGATCCTCCGTGAGAAGGAACTCTTTGAAGGAAGATGGACGTACCGCCTTTATCCTAAGAATAAACCTGCATCTCTCAATTCCATTATTGACGCTCCCTGTCTAATGTGCCCGAACGATGCAAGATGCGGAGCTTGGAGCCCAATTTCTCCCAACGAATGCCCGAGACTGACAGAGTGGATTCTAGGTCTAAACCAAAAGGAAAAGGAATCTTCTGGTGAAATCTAGTTTTGCCTAATGCATGGGTCAAAGAACGAAAAAGAGAATATTATTACCGGAAAGCAAAAGAGGAAAAATTTCGTTCACGGGCATCCTATAAACTTCTTCAAGCAGTAAAGAAACACAAATTCATCAAGCCTGGCTATGTAGTAGTGGATTTAGGGGCTTCTCCCGGCGGATGGACGCAGGCTGCCAGAAAACTTGTAGATGATTCAGGTTTTGTATTAGCAGTTGACCTAAAACCGATAGAACCTTTTGACGCGCCCAACGTTCGCACCATCATCGGCGATGTTGCTGAACCGCAAACAATCCAAGATATTCTAGAGTTTTTGCCCCGTTCAGCTGATGTTGTTGTCTCAGATGTTTCGCCTAATGTCTCTGGAATCTGGGAGCTTGATCATGCTCGCCAAATTGACCTCGCAAGCCAGTCCCTGCGGATAGCCACTTCTATTCTACGGTCTGGAGGAAACTTTTTCGTCAAGGTCTTTCAGGGAAACACACTGAACAAGTTTGTTGAAGAGGTAAAACAGCATTTCAGTTTCGTGAAGCTGGTTAAACCAAAAGCTAGCAGAGCAAAGAGCGCGGAACTGTACGTTCTTGGAAGGAACTTCAGAAAAAAACCATAGCGTGGTCAATGTCTTTCGGTATTATAGGTTCAGAACTTTCTCCCCTCAGCATTCGAGCGGTTTCTCTTTAGCAATTAAGGCTTAGGTTTCTCCCAAAACATGTAGACTTTTGTTTGGTTAAGGTGTGCAAGACGCGTAAGTGCCCTAACAACCTCTTTTTCTGCAGTCTCCACCCAATCTATTTCACATACAGAAAATCTAGGGGGAACGGGCATTCAGAAAAGTTTCCAGATCGTGCACCTAAACCTTAGTTGCGTTACTTCAGTCAAACTTTCTTGACTAGCCAAACGGCACAGTTAGTCAAGGTTTCTTGACAAAAACCCTTTTCACGCCCCCAAACAAGGGTATAATTGGTGCCCATGATGGGAGACCGAAGGGCAGCGCTGATTGCATTTCTTGTTCTCTGTTCTTTAGTGGCCAGTCTGCCAAACATTGCGGCAGTTAGGGCAACTGAGGATTCATGGACAACAATGGCTCCTCTGCCCACGCCATTTTACAGTACCTTAGGCGCTGCGGAGGTAGATGGGAAGATATACTTTATTGGAAGCGACGTAAACGCGCGATATGACCCTGAGACAAACAATTGGACAGAAATAGCTCCGCTGCCAATTTACAACGACTGGGGTACTGTTGTTGCTTGTCAAAACAAAATTTACGTAATAGGCGGAGACGCATCCATACCAACCCAAGTCTATGACCCCGTTACTGATACGTGGGAGAATAGAACTTCAATACCTACAACAAGGTATTTCCTACAGGCTAATGTTGTGGATGACAAAATCTATGTGATAGGCGGACAAATTCCCTCAGCCTTAAGTGTTGTTAATCCTTCGGATGCGAATGATGTTTATGATCCTGAAACGGATTCATGGTCCAATATGACACCCATCCCAACGCCAGTTATGGGATACGCTTCTGCCGTGTTAGACAACAAAATCTACATAATCGGAGGTGGAATTGCTAGAGACTTGGAGTACATTCCTGTAGATCAGGTTCAAATATTTGATCCAAAAACGAACCAGTGGACGAATGGCACACCAATCCCTACCGGCGTTTGCTATGCGAGTGCATGCGCAACCACAGGGCTGTTGGCGCCAAAACGAATCTGCGTATTTGGCGGTTCGCTAACTTATTATTTCCGTTACGCTTTCTCCGCTGTCACTGACCTGAATCAGGTGTATGATCCAGAAACTGAAACGTGGACCACCGGCACTTCTATGCCGACCCCTCGTTGTAAATTAGGGGGTGCCGTCGTAAACGATGAGCTTTACGCAATTGGAGGTCACAACTCTTCTGATTGGGGGGATGTGGTTTCTGCAAACGAAAAATACACCCCCATAGGCTATATCCCAGAGTTTCCCTCATGGACGACCCTACTCATTATGCTGATTGCAGTGGTAGCTGTGATGGTCACTTACAGACATAACCTGCATAAACAGAACCAAAGACGGAAGAAGCACTGAAAAAATCAAAAGTTAAAGATGAGCATTACTCTCACTCATACTTACTGTTTACAGTCGCCGTAGCAATCTACAAACTAAGACCTGCCTAAAACAGCTTTGATAGTCAAAAATAAATCTATCCTGTTCGAAATAATACATGTTGAGAACTTCTGCACGTAGGGAGAAGCTTTCTCAGAACCTGTCAGACTTTGGAGAGAATACGTTGAGGATAGTGGCTGCGGACTCTGGAGCCGCAATATTAAACGACCGTTTCGAACCTGTAACGGTTGTTGCTGCGGTGGCTATTCTAACAGAGCCGCCATACAAAAGGGCAAATTCTGTCCTAGCTGAACCCATCTTCGCCGAAGCGGACAACGGATATCAACTGATAGTTCATGAACTGGAACTGTGCCAACAACTTTTGAAGACCGTGAAGGCAGACGTGGTACATCTGGACATGTCGCTGAGAGGAATAAACTTGGAAGAACTTTCCGTGGTGGGAATCTCCGCCATGAAGAAATCCCGCAATGCACGGAAACAGATTCTTAAAATCCTGCCGAAACTGAGAAAAACATCATCAAACATCCTGCGGACTTACGGCATAGAAGTTCTGGCATTCGGAAAAGAAAGTATTCCGGTTAGAATAGCTGAATTAACCTCGGGTGCCCACGCCATATGCTACGCCGCAGAAAAAGCCGTCAAAGAAAGCATCAAGTTGAAGCTTGGGCTTCCCACCAAGTGCCAACCCAAATTGTTCAAAGATAAGATCGAGTTGCAGTCTTTGGTTCCCACAGAAAATGAGGTGGTTGGCTACGCTGAATGCAGCAGAGACCTTTTGGAGGGCGTCCAATTTTCGGATATGCTTAACCCTTGTGCCCGAGGCTTCAAAATGCTGGAAATAACCCCCCTCTAACAACAAGATTGCCCAAAACAGTTCATGTTCAGTTTGTTTGTGCGGCATCAACAATTATTTTGGCGGCGGTTTCCAAGCCGTCCCACTTCATGACTTCCTTCTGGATTTGCTCTGACCTCTCTCGGAAATGGCTGTTATCCAAAATTTTTTGCACATCAGCCAGCAGAACATTCTTGTTAAGGTCTTCCTGCTGCACTATCTCGGCTACTCCTAACTCAGCAGCCTTTTTTGCGTTGTTAAGCTGCTCAGTGTGATTGGGTGTAGGAACAAGAATCTGCGGTTTGCCGTAACAAACTGACTGAGACACAGTTCCGTGACCAGCCCTAGAGACAACAACATCGCATGCCTTCAAGTATTCGAAACGGTTAGGAATCCACCCGTAGAGGATCAGGTTTCCATCAGTGACCGGTTCCGCTGAAGCCTTAGGATAGCCCAGAGACATAACAGTCTGGTAGTCGTCAGGGAATCGGCTGAAGATTTGCCGCAGTAACCCCGTGAAATAGGCGCGTTCCTTGGCGGGTCCGCTGATGGGCGCAAAGATCAGAGGCTTATCATCTGCTAAACCCAGTTTCTTTCGAAGCTTCTTTTGGTCTGGCAGGTCGTCGGGGCGCACAGGAAGAATGGGACCTATAAACTTGATCTTCTTCTGGTAAGCCTTTGGAATATTCAGGTTTCTGGTCGAAATGGTGTAGGGCGATGGAAAATCTGGAATCAGGGCTTGGATTGCGCTTGTCCATATTTTTCCGATAATCGTCAATGTGGAGGCGTCTGCTATTCGGGCAAGCCTCAGGAACCTTTTTCGTCGAGGAATAATTACTTGAAATTGATTCAAAATGCAGATTTTAGGTATCCCCAACACCTTTGCAGCCATAAGAGAAGAAGCCCGAGAATCCGAAACCACAACATCCGGCTTAAAAGCCTTCATAAAATCAATTTCAGCGTCAACCTGTTTCATGAAGGTGAATACACCCATGAAGGGTCCCGGCTTCACTGTTGTTTGCCTGAAGTCGATGCTTCCGTCGGGTTTAACTGCGACCCCAAGGGCAGGAGCCTCCACAACTTGAAAGCCTTCCTGCTGAACGTATCTGAAGCCCTCTCGGTAAGTAGAGAATAAAATTTGGGCTCCGTCCCTTTCAAGCCTCCGAGCTATGGGAATACAACGGCCAACATGGCCCAATCCCACGCCAGAAGGACAGAATAGAACCCGCATAACAATTAAACTCCTGAAGAATTGATTTCAAGAAAAAGAGAGAAGTACAAAAGTGATGATGACATGGTTCGACACCGTGCAGAAATGATTGTGAAGAAGTATCTAAGATTTTTGGAAGAAAAGGAGGTAACTACACAGACATTATCGAGTTTGAGGGCACAATGCTTATCGACTCTGCTCTGAATGAGTAATTTGGTAAGAGACAAGGCAGCATCAAAAAAAGGGTTCAGTCTCAGTCTTACCCATCATTTTCCTTTAAGTGCCTTCGCCAATCTTTCATTTAACAAGGGTAATCCAACTGATTGTCTATATGCATTTGTGAAGTTAATTCCAATATCCAAGAGTTCTGGGTCAAGAACTGCGCAAACATGAGCCTCTCCGCAGGAGGGAAAAACTATGATTAATCCAGCTTTTTTTAAATTTTTAATTACCCGTGAAAAGTTGCCTCGATATTTCGGAGGATATCCCTTTGGCAAATTCTTCACGTTTGTGTGTTTGCCGTGGTGTTTCTTTCCCTTTTTAGAGAAAAAGCCTCCTATGTACAATTTGTTTAGTATGAAACCTTTAATGTGAATATCTTGACCTTCTTCAATTTTCACGGGTTCCATCTTTTTCTATCACAACATTTGATTTCGCATAAATATCATCGATATAATATATATAACTTTTGCACAAATTCCAATGTCAATGGAAAATCTTATAAACTAACTTCACACTCTAGGCGCCTAGAGGCGCCGCGCGCACATGCGCGTGGCGATATTAAAGGTCACTTCCGTCAGAGGGAAATAAGAGTATGGAAAGCCAAATTGAAGAAAAAGGAGATTACGTAGGACCGTTTACTGCAGTATTCGGTAACCCAACTGCAAAAGTGTTAGACCAATGTCTGATCGTTGGAAACATGGAACAAACAATATCCATGCTCGCGGAATCAACAGATTTATCATATAAAACTGTGTTGAACGTGGTTGAGAAATTTGAAAACCTAGGATTTGTAACTGCAACTAGAAAAATTGGAAACGCACAAGCATATCGGTTTGAAGTGGAGAACCATTTAAGTGAATTCATAAAATGCGCGCAGAATCTCCAAGTTAACATGATAACCCCAAAAAAAGAATGATTGCTTGTTTAGTGAATTATTGATTACAGCAATAAATCAATTTTTATCCGACTTAGTTCTGCCAGTTTTTTGTATAATTCGATTTTTGATATCTCTCTCTATGATGGTTTGAAAACCTAGCGTTTGCGCATGTCTATGACTTCGATTTCTCCTTTTGGGGAAATTTCGTGTGCAATAACGCAAGAAAACTTGTATATTTTCGTATCCTTTAGCAGCCAAGAATCTGGTGACAGACCTCCCTTCATGGAGCATTGGCAGAGGAATTCTTCCTCGTTCCAGTCTAGTTCAATTGGGACTTGGGGCAGAAGCAGACCTTTACAGTAGCTTTTTTCGATTATGAGTCCGTCGCGTCCAACTTTGATTTTCGAGGGGTAATCTGTCGGTTTCTCGACTGTGACATGTTCAGGGGGAGTTAAGACGCTAACTTCAAATGTTATCTGGTCAAGTTCTTCAAGGGCGACCGGTGGGAAACGTGGGTCTCGGGTTGCAGCGCTGAGGGCAGCGTCTATCACTGCCTGAGTTAAGGGTGTGGTGGGGTAAGGGAGACCAATGCAGCCCCTCAATGTCTTCGCTCCGTTATGGAGGCTGTTTAATGTAACAAATACTCCAGACGGTTCCATTAGCTTGGGTGAAACGCTTTCAGGAATCTGCAAGATTTTCCCGTTTTTTAGATATTCAGTTACAGTTTGTCTAGCCAGATTGACGAGAAACTTGCCTTCTTCGAGTGTCAGCTGAAACGTCATGTTGTTTCGCCCCTGCCTATGCAACATGAACTCCTGACGGTATTAAAGTTTCTAAACTCTCACAATCACTTCTACCCTAAGAATCCTTGAGCCGATCTTCTGTCAAGTTAGAATTTGCTGGATTCTTCTTGGATTCCTTCCTTTGTGATGGTGATTAAATCCACACCGTCGCCGCTCATGACATCTCGGCGTACAGCAGATTTTATGGCTCGCAGCACCAGCGCTTTCGCGTCTTGCTGGGACATGTTGTCTTTGTATCCTTCCTCTAGAACCCCAGTGGCGATCTGGGCTCCTGAGCCTACAGCAGCGTATTTGTCGGGTAAAACAGATCCAATAACGTCGAGAACATATATTGATGGTCCATCATCATCCATTCCACCTACGATGGTTTGGGTAATCAAAGGAATCATACGTCTTCCGAATAGAACGTTTGACATGACTTTGGCGGCTGATTGCACGGTCATCGGTCTCTTCGCGTCGAATTTAAACAGTTTTGCGTATGCCTCTATCTCTCGCACCAAAACTTGCATGTCGGAGACTAAGCCTGCGCATGCTGCGCCGACCCTGTCGGCAATTCTGAAAACCTTTTTTCCGGTTCTGCTCATTATCATGGAGCCGTAGGATACTCTTTTTTCTGATGCTAAGATTACGCCGTCAGAATAAACTAGGCCTATAGTGGTGGCTCCGGGAATGAAAAAACGAGCTTGGGCTTCGTCACTCAAATGTTGTTCCTCCAGTTTCATTGCAGTAATGACCTGAAAGAAGCTTTTAAACTTAATTGTAAATGTTAGCCTGAGGGTATATATGATTATAAGTTATTTATTTTTGGTCAGAGATACATTTTACCGTTGAATGTTTACGGTGGAGGAAAGGAACATGAAGAGGATTGGGTTGGTGACAAGTGGGGGAGACGCTCCGGGCATGAATGCTGCTATCCGGGCGGTTGTTCGTGTCGCCTATTCACAGGGTTTAGAGGTTTTGGGTTTTGAGAGGGGATGGGAAGGTTTACTGACTAACACGTTTAGGCGGTTGACTCCCCGGAATGTTGGCGGGATACTTCATTTGGGCGGCACGATTCTCCGTACATCGAGAAGTCCAGAGTTTAGAAAGAGGGAGGGAGTGCAGAAAGCTGCGGAGACTCTTTCTTTGAATAAGGTTGACGGACTCGTTGTCATCGGTGGTGGCGGCTCTTTGAGAGGAGCCTTAGAATTAAGCAGAGAGACGGCTGCTTTGATTGTAGGGGTTCCGGCGACAATCGACAATGACGTGTTTGGAACGGAGGAGACAATAGGTTTTGACACTGCAGTAAACACGGCGGTCACGGAGATTGACAAGATCAGGGATACAGCAAAATCTCATGATCGAATTTTCATAGTGGAGGTTATGGGCAGGAAACGGGGCTTTCTGGCTTTGACGATTGGGTTGACTGTCGGGGCTGAGGTGATTCTGGTTCCTGAAGTTGAGTATAGTTTGGAGCAGATTGTCAGGACTTTGGAGGTTAATGGTGCTAAGGGCAAGAAGTCAGGCATTATTGTGGCTGCGGAGGGAATCGGCGACACCCATAAACTATTGAAAGAAATCGAGGAAAAGGCTGGGGTAGAGGTTAGATTAAGCATTACAGGCTATGCGCAGAGAGGAGGCAACCCCACAGCCAGAAGCAGGTTGTTGGCTAACTTGTTTGGAGAAAAAGCTGTAGAACTGTTGACGAATAATCAGGGAAACCGGATGGTTGCCTTACAGGAAGGAAAAATAACCAGCATAGACCTCAAACAAGTCTGCAGCAACGAAAAACAACTAGACCTCAGTTTGATGCGACTAGCACAAACATTAGCAACATAAAATTACTTTTCATATTAGGAGACTAATAATACTTCATTGTTGAAAACTAGCTTTTTTCTGGAAAACCAAGCAACAACAAAAAAGGGTAATAAAAAAGGAAAAGGATGGAAAAAATCTGGTGTTTTTACCAGACTGAGATTTTTCCGTAGGTTAGTTTTTTGCAGAAGTCTTCTATTTCGGCTAGTTCGCCGTCGATTACTTCAGTTATTCTGCTCTGCACTTTATTGTCGAGAGAAGCTCCGTCATTCATGACTACTTGTGCGGCAGCGATTGCCGGTTGGTCTATTGGTTTTCCGATTTGACTAAGAAGCCATATGTAAGTCTCTTCCACTTCAGGCACCGTCTCAACGACGCTTCTGGCAATCTGGTGAGATAAAGCGTTGTAGATTTTTCCAACGTGGCTAACTGGGTTCTTTCCCGCCGCCGCCTCAGTGCCTATAGGACGATTCAACGAGATTACACCATTCACCTTGTTTCCCCTGCCAACCTGACCAGAATCTGCACCATCCGCGCTCGTACCCAGCACAGTCAAGTAGACGCCGTCTACGCCTCGTCCTTCAACATCCAAGTTGTTCAAGTCCACAACAACCTTCTCAAAAGTGCCCTTCGCATTCGCAAACTCCTGCACATCAGCATGAATATCAGCCTTTTTCCGCATGTAATCCTTCTCGCTGTCAACGAAACGGTCCACAAAAGCCATGGCAACAGTCAAATTAAGGTTGGCTCCGTTTCTGAAACCCATAACCTTCACGTCTTCCCCAGCTTCAGGGAACCGCTTCTTGAAATCCCCCGAATTCACGTAACGCTCCGTATCCAAAACCATATTTTCTGTTCTAGTTAAGGGCGCGTAACCTACAGCCGCCGAAGTGTCATTAGCCCCCAACATGTACTCCTTTCTCTTAAAAATGTCAGTAAGCCCCTGAGAACCCGGCTTCAGCTCCACCTGATACTTCATGTGCTCCTCAGGATCAACAAACCTGAGATTCTCCCTCAACCAATTCTTAGCTGT
>Ga0307431_1000764_pt1 | contig 20280 bp, 20 predicted proteins | sample SalMarWE160170MG_FD_202155 | JGI IMG/M metagenome (GOLD analysis project Ga0307431, IMG submission 202155) | Salt marsh sediment microbial communities from the Plum Island Ecosystem LTER, Massachusetts, United States - WE1603-170 | ecosystem: Environmental > Aquatic > Marine > Intertidal zone >...
GGCTTTTGCGGCAGCAGCAGCTACGTCATCATCGAAGCTGAAGTAATCGTATCCCCTTGTCTTACCAAATCTTTGGGCTAGTGTCGTCTTACCGCATTGGCGTGGTCCGTGTATGAGTACGACGGGGGTATCTGACAACGCTTCAGCGAGCGATGTCTCTACGAAGCGTGGGTAATACAAGTTGCCAGCCATATCGGCTGATTGTAACTTTATTGCTCGGCCAATTGCAAGGTTAGCCCACGGCTATTTGAAATATGGCACATCGGCCGATTGAAATGTCTGCCTTGGAATCCGGGAACCCAATGTAACACAAGAAGCTCCGCCTGTGGCGTGATCTGGACACCATGCGCATGGGGTGATTGCGATGGAGACTCATGTCCTCTATTGCAGCAGCCGTGCGGTTCTCTCTGGGAAAGAGTCGTGGTTAGAATTGCGGTATGGATATCATCAAGAACGACGAGCTGCGCGAGAAGCTCAGCAAACTGGGAGCAACAAGGCTGGCGAATGCGCTGGCCTACCTTTCCTTGCGGACAGAAGGAGGCACCGAATACGTGGAGGCATTGCTCCTTACCCCGGAGGAGGGCACGAAGCGGTTCAAGTCTAAGTTAGCTGGCCTGAAGCGAAGGCGGAAGTACATCGACTGGCGTGCCGTCCCTGATTTCGCCCGCGAGCTTGAACTGATCCTCGCTACCCTGCATGAAGGAGTGAATGACCCAAAGACCGGGTTGGAGCTTGTGCAGGAGTTTTTTGCATGTGATGGTGCGATCTTCGAGCGGAGTGACGACTCGAGCGGTTTGATTGGCGACGTTTTCCGCTACGACGCAGTAAACCTGTTTGTCACCTACGCAGTAGGGTGTACGGACAAGAGCTTTGTCTGCGACCTCCTTTTGCGGCTGTATGAGCATGACGACTACGGGGTGAGGACGGAGCTTGTGGCCAAGGTCTCGGAGTTCTTGCCGGAAAAGGAGATGCGTGCCCTCGCCTCTGAATTCTGGGAGCGGGCAAAGGGCGAACCGCCGGACTCCTATGAGGGGGGCAAGTGGTGGATCGGGGTGGAGCTCCTCGCCCGCCAACTGGGAGACCCAGGCCTGTTTGAGAAGGCGAAGCTTACCGCGAACCCCGAGCTCTCCTCTCCGAAGTGTATGGAGATTGCGGAAGTGTACCTGGAGAATGACGACCCCGAGATGGCGCTGTTCTGGATGGAACGGATCTCTCCCGCGGATCTATTCCGCGCCGATGCGCAGGATCAGCTTCTCTATTCGATTCACGAGCGACTTGGGAACCGCGAGAAGATGGCAGAGACGGCGTGGCGCTTGTTCCGCAACTGCCGTAGCCGCAGTACACTGGATATGCTCCTGCAGGCCCTCGGAGAGTCCGAGCGGGAGCGGGTGATCGAGGAGCAGGTGGAACCGATCATGGGAAGCGCGACTCTCTCCTACGACGATGCGGCCTTTCTGGTGGACATGGGCCGGCTGGATGACGCCTCGGAGTACCTCTTTCGGTATCGCGATCAGCTAGACGGCAACCTGTATCAGTTCCTCCTTCCACTGGCAAAGGCGCTGGAGGAGGGGGGACGCTTTCTTGGGGCAATTCTGGTCTACCGCTCGTTGCTTGAATCGATCCTTGGTCGCGCTCAGTCGCGCTACTACCACCACGGGGTCCGTTACCTGAAGAAGCTGGACGCCCTCTCTCCTGCGATCGATGACTGGCGCGATCTCCCTTCCCACGAGGATTACAAGGAGAGCCTCCTTGAGGCCCACGGCCGCAAGCGGAGCTTCTGGTCGAAGTACGGACTGTAATCCGGGCGAGAAGTGAGGCTTTCCTGCCAGGCTCCAGAGACGGTGGTGAGGTAGATGGCGTCGCGTCTTACAAATCAACATATCGAGGGCTCCCAACGTCGCATAGCATGATTCCTCAAGAAGCAGCCTGAAATAAGGTTTGTGTCTCTCGAATCCCTCAGGTTCCTGCGGTTTCTCACCTGCCGCGATGACCTGAGGTAACTGGTACCCCTTAGTGGACGACTTTAGAACTTTTGAGTGGCCTAGAGCGAGCGATCTTAAGGAGCTTATCACAGGAAGCAGAGTATGATACTGGGTACCGTATGGTCCCTGGAACCCGCAGAGGACTACTTTCAAGCCCGGCACAACCTCTTCATTCCATCTGAGGTTATTGCTACCTGAAAGGTCAGGTTACACACGCTCTCCGTGTTTCGCATCAGAAGAATTCTCCTGTTGCAGGATGACATTGCAGACGGTAAGGAGAACTTGATGATCGCACCACCGAAGAGGCTGTCAGTAACGTTCAGCGGAGAAGCGCAAAAAGAGCCACTCGCTGTGCAGCCGCGACGACATCCCAAGACTAGTAAAACAAAATGGTAGATCGAGGTTTTGGTTGCGCCTATTTTTTCCTGGCTGTTGCTACACCCCATATACCCAGCACAGCAATGGTTATTGCTGGAGCTACAGTGCCAGCGCTTGTTCTCACCAATAGAATCCATGCTGCTAATACTAAGCAGAGTATTCCAACAATGAATCTGTCTTTTCTCATTAATCGATGCCTCTAACTAAGTCTACGTGACGGCTCTAAAGAGGGCTTGATCTCTTGAACTGTAGAATCAACTCGCCAATCAACATGACTAAGAAACCACCGCCAAGACCAAGGAAGATACCTGCAGGAATATTATCGATCAAAAAACCAACACCCATACCGATCAAGACTCCTGCAGGTATTGCCACACCAGTTGTGCCCCATCGATTCTTCTGTTCCTCTGATTGCGTGGACATGATACCTCCTTCTTACCTCTTTAATGCGAATTGAGTGTAGGTCACGAAAGTGGAATAATCAATAGGGGGCAATGACCTGCCCTATAAAGAATACCACTCCTCAAGTCAAAGTTACTAGCATTTGGATCTTTGTACCCACATCTAATGTATGTTCTTCGCGATAGTGGACAACCTTCGAACTATCAAGTGGCCGAAGCCTGAGATGTTAGAGGCACTTCATGCGCGATGAGAGAAGACATTCGGCCTGTCTGCGTGTAGACAGGCACAGGCCAGGCGTTGGGCTATCCCGCGCCATGGACGTACATTAATCGCGAGGTGAACTTGCCAGAACCGGTCGTTGACTTAGCACTAATTGGCTCTTAAAGTGGTACAGAATTACCACCGCATATCCGCGCTCTGTTCGCGTGCGTGGTTGCTTTGGAGTGTGCAGCGCGTACGGGAACGTTCGCCGTTGAAACGCGAATAGATCAATTGAATGTTCGACGTGACGTTCTGGCCGAATGCCGCCGCTTGGAGACGCAGCTTGCTGAGGAACGCGCTGCCATCAAGAAAGAGACGCAGTTCAACCGGCAGGTTGAGCGAAATATACGCATCAAGCAAATGGAGAGAGAATTGAAGCTGAAGACGGCAGCGCTGTGAACCTCAATATCGGGCTTGATTTTGTAAGAAAAATATAGCACTATTTCTTACACATTAGGAGGCATATGAGTGGCGATAAATACGAGCACTAGGGTGGCACGGAAGATCTACGGAATGGGACGGGGTCGGGCATTTTCTGTAATTGATTTGTCGACCTTCGGCAGCCGGTCGGCCATCGATGTCACGCTGCACAGACTCTTAAAGAGAGGGACCATTCGAAGGGTTACTCGCGGCATCTATGACTACCCGCGCCAGAGCAAGATGCTCGGAGGCGAAGTGAGCCCAGACATTGATCAAGTAGCGCAGGCCATTGCCCGCAAGTTCGGCTGGCGTATTCAACCTAGCGGGCCAACAGCTCTCAACCTGTTGGGGTTATCGACACAGGTCCCATCACAATGGATGTATCTCTCTGATGGACCAAGCCGCTCATACAAAATCGGGAGACAAACGCTTGCCTTCAAACAGTCGCCATTGAAGGAGTCGAGTCTCAAATTGCGAGAGAGCGCCTTGATTGTTCAAGCGCTGAAATCACTCGAGGCCCAACGAATCACAGAAGACGTCATCTCCAAGATCAGGACTTGGCTGAACCCGGAAAAGCGCCCACTCGTTTTGAAGGATGCACGGACAGCGACCGGCTGGGTGTATGAAAATATCCGGAAGATCTGTAGCGAGGAATCCCAATGGAAAGAATAGCCGCTTCGACTGAACAAGAACGCAATGATCTCTTTCGCGAAACGGGAGCACGCAAGAACATGGCACCCGCCGTAGTCGAGAAGGACTTCTGGGTCTGCTGGACACTCGGGAGACTCTTCGCCTCAGAAGAGCTTGGTCCCAAACTGATGTTCAAAGGGGGAACATCGCTCTCCAAGGTGTTTGGACTAATCGAGCGATTCTCCGAAGACATCGATCTGATTCTCGATTGGAAAGAAGTGACCGAGGATGATCCGTATGCCAAGCGCTCGAAGACGAAACAGGACACATTCAACAAGAAGATCAATGAGCAGTCTCGCGAATACATCAAGGACACCCTTGTGTCGGCGGTACGCACGCTCCTCGGAGACGTCTGCGAAATTGCGGCATCAGAAACTGAGCTCGACGTCATTCAAGTGACCTATCCCGTTGGCTTCTCTGACGAGTACATTCGTCCAGAGATTCACTTAGAGATTGGGCCGCTGGCACAGTGGACGCCGAACGATTCGCACCAGATTCAACCATACGCTGCCGAGGAGTTCCCAGACCTGTTTGATAAACCACAGTGCCGTGTACAGGCCGTACGAGCGGAGCGAACGTTCTGGGAGAAGGCAACGATCTTGCATCACGAAGCCCATCGGCCCGAGACCAATACCGTTCCATCCGGATATTCACGTCACTACTATGATTTGGCTCGCATGGCAATGGCCAAGGTCAAGAACGTGGCATTGGAAAATCTCGATCTCCTGCAGTCGGTCGTTGAATTCAAGATGAAGTTCTATCCGCGGGGTTGGGCTCAGTATGAGCTTGCCAAGCCCGGAACGCTGACGCTGATACCACCCGAGCATGTACTGGCTGAGATGAGAAGGGACTACACAGCAATGCAGATCATGATCTATGGCGAGGTTCTTCCATTCAATGACATCATGAAAATCCTTAGAAAACTTGAGAACGAGATCAATGCGTTGGAGGGACAGGGGGCATGACCATGGATAAGCTAGATCCCAAGACGGATGGCGCAACGCCCGACATCGTGGAGCAGAACGTCGAGCAGCTGAAGGCATTGTTCCCGGAGATTGTGACAGAGGGCAAGATCGACTTTGATGCGCTGCAAGAAGTCTTGGGCGACTACACCGACGACCGTGAGGAGCGATACAACTTCACGTGGAATGGCAAGAGCCGGGCGCGGCGACTGGCCCAATCCCGATCGACGGGAACGCTTCGTCCGTGTCCCGAGGAATCGGTGAACTGGGATACGACCCAGAATCTGTTCATCGAAGGTGACAATCTCGAAGTCCTCAAGCTGCTTCAGAAGTCGTATCACAAAAAAGTCAAGATGATCTACATCGATCCTCCCTATAACACAGGCGGCGACTTCATCTATCCAGACGATTTTCAAGACAGCATTGGCAACTACCTCAGGATTACTGGACAGGTGGATGAGGAAGGCAAGAAGCGCAGTTCGAATCCTGAAACGTCAGGGCGCTATCACACGAACTGGCTGAACATGATGTATCCGCGCTTAAAGCTAGTGAGAAATCTGCTGGCAGACGATGGAGTTCTCTTTGTCAGCATTGGCGAGGATGAAGTCAATAACCTGCTTGGCATATGTAATGAGATATTCGGCGAGGAGAATCGCCTGGGAGTAGCATGCCGGGTGGCAAAGAAGACCAACAACAAGGGGGACTTCTGGTCGCCTAACTACGATTACATAGTCACTTACGCGAAGAGCGCGGGCTCAACAACCCCGTTCTTCGGCGGAGTGAACTACTCCGCATACGATCAGGTCGAGATGTCCGGCCCGCGCAAAGGCGAGAAGTATCAGCTTGTACGACTCTATATGTCAAACATCCAGAATCGCAATCCCGACCAACGGTTCTGGATAGATTGCCCAGATGGAAGCAAGGTGATTCCTCTAGGGGAAATGTACCCGCCAGAGAGGCCTATTCTCGGCGATGGTATCTGGCGTTGGACGAAGCATAAGCTAGAAGCAGAGAGAGACCGGATTGTGATCAAAGCGGTACGGTGCTCAAACCTTGTGAATCAAGACAGGCAACCCGCCAAGTGGAACGTTTACACAAAGACGTACCTGAACGATGTGATTCGTGATGCCACGGCGAAGCCAAACAGCCTCGTGGAGCAGTTCATCAACCAAATGGGGACACGTGAGTTGAGGCAACTTGATATTCCCTTCGACTATCCCAAGCCCGCTGCCATGATCCGATATCTGATGGAGATAATGCGCATCGATCAAGAAGGCATCGTGCTTGACTTTTTTGCGGGTTCTTGTTCATCGGTGCAAGCTGTGTTGGAGCTGAACGTTGCAGACAAGACAGATAGGAGATTCATCATGGTTCAACTCCCTGAACCTTGCGATCCGAAATCCGAAGCTGCGAAAGCCGGATTCGCGAACATCGCGGAAGTCGGCAAGGAGAGAATCCGGCGGGCGATAAGAAAACTTGAGAAGGCGGGCGGCATATCTATCGGGAATCGGCAAGAAAGCCTTCTTGAGGATTCAGTCAAGCTTGATGCCTGTAATCTCGGATTCCGTGTTTTCAAACTAGATACGAGCAACATCAAGGCATGGGACGCTGAGTTTGAGGATATCGAAGGCGCGCTCCTGTCGTCTGTCGAGAATGTAAAGCCTGATCGCACCGAGGCGGATGTGCTGTACGAGTTGCTCCTCAAGTTCGGTCTCGATCTAGCTGTTCCCATCGAACAACGCGACATCGCCGGAAAGACCGTTCACATCATCGGTGCCGGCGCACTCATCGTCTGCCTTGCCGACGAGATCGGGCTCGACGTCGTCGAAGGCATCGCCGCTCTTAAGACTGAACTCTCTCCGGAGACGGCCCGAGTGGTCTTCAAGGATGCTGGCTTTGCTGACGATGTTGTCAAGACCAATGCCGTGCAGATTCTCCATCAGGCCGGAATTGAAGATGTGAGGTCACTGTGAAATTGGGTGGCTGGACCATCTTCCCAGTGCTGGAAAGATGGTCAGGGAGGTATGCCCCATGGAAAAACAGCTGATCGTAAGAATGCAACAGCAGCTCGACGCACTGGCCCAAGAAATACCCGGAGAAGAGGATGTCGAATACTGGCTTGCTAGGGATTTGCAGGAGCCACTCGGATATGCGCGTTGGGAGAATTTTCTTACCACCATCAAGCGTGCAATATCATCTTGTGAAACGACAGGGTACACGTCGAAAGATCATTTTCGTAGCGTCACGAAAATGATCGAGATTGGCAAGGGAGGGCAACGCGAGATTGAGGACTTCATGCTGACACGCTACGCTTGCTACCTTATCGCCCAAAACGGCGATCCGCGAAAGGAACCCATCGCTTTTGCCCAGAGCTACTTTGCCATTCAAACCCGGAAACAAGAGCTCATCGAAGAACGGATTCGACTGCAAGAACGATTCCAGGCCCGTCAGCAACTCCGGGAGTCCGAAACCGAGCTTTCGAAGAATATCTATGACCGCGGCGTTGATGATAGAGGCTTTGGTCGTATCCGCTCTAAGGGCGATGCGGCGCTCTTCGGCGGCAAGACAACTGGCCAGATGAAGAGCCAGCTGGGTGTTCCCAAGAACCGGCCCTTGGCCGACTTTCTCCCCACCATCACCATCACCGCCAAGAACCTCGCCACAGAGATCACCAACTACAATGCCCAGAAAGACGGTCTTCAGGGCGAGTTCACCATCACAGAGGAGCATATCCAGAACAACAAGAGCATCCGCTCTGTGTTGCTTGAGCGAGGAATTCGACCGGAAGCGCTGCCTTCCGAGGAAGATCTGAAGAAGCTCGAACGGCGCGTCCGGGCCGGGGAGAAGGCGCTGGTTAAGGTCTCGGCATTGCCACCAGATGCAGCCGAGGATTCTTTGATCAAGAAGGAAGACTAATCAAACGATGAAACTCAAATTCGACCCCAATTTAGACTTCCAGCGTGAGGCGATCAATTCGATTACCGATCTGTTCGAGGGACAGGAGACGTGTCGAACCAATTTCACGGTGGCACCACTGAAGCGTGAAGAAGGTTGGCTCGATGGTGTAGAGCAATCTGACCTCGGGATTGGGAATCGTCTGCGCCTGCTCGATGAGGATATCCTCAAGAATGTTCGAGCCATCCAGCTGTGCAACGGCCTCGCTTCGTCTGAAGCGCTCGATGGCCTCAACTTCACGGTGGAGATGGAGACGGGAACTGGCAAAACCTATGTTTATCTGCGGACGATCTTCGAATTGAATCGCACCTATGGCTTCACCAAGTTCATCATCGTGGTGCCTTCGATTGCCATTAAGGAAGGCGTCCATAAGGCGCTCCAGATGACCGAGGAACATTTCAAGGGCCTCTACGACAATACGGCATGCGACTACTTCGTCTACGATTCTCAGAAACTGGGTCAAGTGCGCAGCTTTGCCACGAGTGACAATATCCAAATCATGGTCATCAATATCGACGCTTTCCGGAAGAGCTTTGATGATCCAGAGAAAGAGTCGAAGGCCAACATCATCCATCGCTCGCATGATCGGATGACTGGGAATAAGCCGATTGAGTTTATCCAAGCGACGAATCCAATCGTCATCATCGACGAGCCCCAAAGGGGGAAAGGGTCAGGGCTACACTGTTGACAGTTCTAGCCCTTTTTCTATCGACATAATCTGTTGTCTAAGTTTCTTATCTGTCCTTATCTGTAACGATACCCGGTAACTTGCCTGAGAGACTCCAGATTCACCAATAGCAAAATGTGTCCCTATGTCTGTTAGTTTTCTCCCGCTGTATCGGTGACAAAGATATAGTTTGACCTTTCTCGACAGGGCGTTATCTGCCCCCAATACGATCTCCACTTCCTCCTCGATCTTTTCTATTGCTGGCCTATCCGAAAGTGCTCTTAGGGCAGGCAGATTACGATCGGTGTTTTTACCTTTGAGGTATTTGTCTTTTATCTCCTTGACAAAGTCTACACAGCCTAAGATGGTAGAGCTTACTACATCATCTAATAGACTGTTATATTCCTGACCGAGCATGGCATCAACAAATTCACGATAACCCTTCTTAGCTTCGGAAACCCCCCTTCCGAAATAGCTGAGAATAAGATCCATAACAAGCCATTGGGGAGCCTTTTTATTCCCGATAAAGTACAGATAGCTTGACCAGGGATATCTTTCGGGTTTATCAACAATACCTGCCCTTACGGGATTCAAATGGATGTAACGGGAAAGCTGTTGTGCGTATTCATCCGCATCAACAAGAATTGCCTTGTACCGACCTTGAAACAGATGCCCTGATCGGTGATGTTTGACATTGAAGTAGGCCGCATAGCCTCCGTTTATATGCTGCATTATCTGCGAAAGGTTCCCCACAGGTGTTTCCATCAACAGATGATAATGATTGTCCATAAGACAATAACCATGTATCAGGGCTCCATAACGAATACTCGCAGATTCTAAGTAGGAAAGAAAGCTTTGTCTATCTTTTGGAGTCTTGAATATCTCTTTGCGTTCATTCCCCCGCGATGTAATGTGATAACAAGCGCCAGGATAACAAATTCTTAATTGTCTGGCCATTACCACTGCTCCTATGATAATTAAATAGTTTATCATTATTCTAAATCAAAGACACGACTTTGTCAAGAGTGTAGCCCTGACCCCTATTTCTCTCCTCACGAAGCCCCTTGGAGTGGGTCTCGTATTATCTGCTTCCAGGAAGGGCGAAGCGGAACAGTCATCCCTGTCCGCTGCAATCAGAGCATGTTTCAGCTCAATCGAGACGCAATGCACTGTGTTGGATCTGCGGGCCCCTCTGCCGTGACAGACGTGAGCGGGTTCGGTCTCATTGGTCATTCATTGGAAATGGCCGCGCGGAGCTCTGTCTGCGTTGAGCTGAGCGTATCTCGCCTCCCTTCCATAGAAGGCTCAAGGCAACTGTCAGATGCGGGACTTCGAACAAGCGGCCACAAGGCGAACTGGTAATTCTATAAGGAGAGTAGACGTGTTCCCCGGTGTAACGAGCGGGGGGATTGCTCTAGCTCTGGATCCTCAGACTTCAGGGGGACTGCTCTTCACGGTTTCCGCCGACAAACGAGCATTGCTTGTTGGTGCCTTCGAAGACTCTGGCCTAGCGTGTTGGGAAATTGGTCGGATTATCGAAGGGGCTGATCCTCGACTGATAAGGTAGAGGGGCTCAGTAATGCGTGGGGGCGATGAGCTTGCTGGTTTGCTGAATATCCTTGGTTCGTTCCCATGTAGGAGAAACGGACCCGTCTCCTAACTCAAGATACGACCGACTGAGCACGTTAGGATCTCCTAGCAGATACAGCACATGCCAGCTGGACAATTCGGAATCTAGTCCCATTTCAGTCCACGCCAGGGGTCGGTCTTCGCTCAAGGACTCTGCTCAGATGTGGAACAAGATCAGTCTTCCGAAGCAGTATACGGTTCACATGAGCCGTTTCCTTCTGAAACTTCACTGCGAGTGCTTGCTCAGCTACTTCCTGAGTCGTCTGTTCCGGAGCGACAAGAGTGCTTGTTCCATCCCCAAGATCGACACCATTGAAAAGAATATGATCAAGCTTGAGCACGTCCTGAAGCCTGAGCAAAGCAGTGTGGAGGTCGCTTCGCGACGTGAAATGGGCAACAGTTGCTAGTTCCAGCTGCGAAATACCGTATCTCACGGTACCCGATATGAAGACTTTGCATGCTTTCTCAAGGAGTTCATAAGTGCTTCGGCCGCTGATGAGCGATCGAGCTTCCAGCATTGCTTGCACAAGTTCATCTGTGAACTCGACATGGAGTTGGAGCCATGTAAAAGCTGCTCTATCTCTTTCCACTGCCGATGGAGCACGGAAATTAAGAGTATTTGAGACAACCGAAGCAGCCAACAGTCCTGCAATACCTCTTGGGACTGAAATGGAGCTAGCTTTGATACGCTCAGTAATGATGGTTGCCACTGCCCCAACGGGTTCATTGACGATTGTCGCATTTGGAAACGCCTTTACGTCTCCAGCCGGGTGGTGGTCTATGATCTCCACCACGTTCGTGTAGGGAAACGATTTGGGTAGTTGCTCAATGTGGTGAGTATCCAGCAACGCGATTTGACAGTCAGGCTCGAAATCCTCCGGGGATTTCTGCTTGGGAGGATCAACCTTGAAGTATCGCAGTGCAAAGGAAGTCTCATTGTCAAGAGTGCCGAAGACAACGGGAGAGTATTCACCTCTCCCCGTGGATCGCATGAGGAATCCAAAGCCAATCGACGAGCAAACACCGTCAGCATCTGGGTCTATGTAAGAGCATGCATATTGCTTCCTAGCAATCATTAAGTGGCCGAATCCTCTCCTTTCCCGCGAGACCGACAGAGAGCGCGTCAAGCTCGACCGTTTCGCCTGCTACGATGTCGTCAAGTTCCGCTGCGACAACTGCGGGAATCTGCTTTTCCCTTAGTATTATCGCCAAGTGGCACAATGTGGATCCCTGCTTGAATACAAAGCCCACTTGAGACGTCCTGTGGAGTCCTAGTAGCGCTGTGAGCGCGATATCTGGCCGTTCGCAAAGGTACACAACTGCTCTATCTGAGATGAGCTCTTCACTAGACTTGTCATGATAGTGCATGTCGAGAGAGTTGCCGATCTTCGAAGTGTCCTCGACAGCTACAAGTTCACCTACTACTCTGCCCTTTGAGATTATCCCGCTAGCGATTTCCTCAACACCTAGATCTATCTCATCGGTCTCGACAGCACAATCGATGACGTAGGGAGAAAGATCTGTAGATTCGGGGTCTAGCACAAGGCCAAACTCAACTGAAGTAGCCTGGTCATCTACGAACGGGGCCAACACTCGCGCAGTCTCCATGAGTGTAGATGCAGGGAGAGTGACGCTCTGGTTCTCAGGCGCGACATCCTCTGCAACTACGAAGCCATCAATGATCCGAAGTGCCCTCTGCTGCCGAGCCTCGTTGCACAGCTTCAGCGAACCGCCGCTGGATACGACAAATTGAGAGACTGCAACAGCTCCCTTGGGTACGAAGTGACCACGTGCGAGTTCCAGGATGTAGTCATTGCCGATTCTCCGCATCACTCCAGAGAACACAGGATCGTAGATCTCTTGAATAATCGCAACTGCCGCCCAACTATCTCTATGGCAAACATCTCTCACGGATTCGAGGCACTTCTGAAGAGAGCAATGGTCTGGACTAGAGATAATCTCCCCGTTCTTGAGCTGATCTTCAATGAATTCGCGACTGCTTGCTCCACAGCCGACGAAGTACCGAACGACCTTGCCCTCAACTGTACTTGGCGAGATGACGACGACGCTATATGCCACACATTCTGAACCAATCCGTATTGCAGAGACATCAGGAATGTCATTGCTGGTTCCCCGGCAGTTCACAGTTGCGATGTAGCCTATCGACATTGGCACTCGCACTTGCTCTGACCTTAATCTCAGAGTGACTTTTCGACTTCTAACAGCATCGGCAGGAATCCTATCTTCCGTCTCCCGTGAGATCGCAAACAGCTCAGGCTGCTGGTGAAGCATCCCTGTAGCAGGTCTGCATTGTAGTAGGAAGAGCTCTCCAGACTCTTCCTCCGTGCACCACTCCACATCCACGGGGAATCCCAGTTTCGCCTCGATTGCCTTGACTTGGAGTGCTAGGTTGGCAACCGTATCCTCAGGGATTGCTGTTTCGCAGTCTGGTACTTGAATTGCTCGGGGTGTGCGGTCTTGAATCCTGAGGACAATGTCCTCACCAGCCTCTTGCCCCGAAACGAGAGCGCTTCCCATACCCTGAACAACGCTTAGCACGAGCTCCGATTTCGACTTCGTAATCGGGTTCGATGAAAATACAACTCCAGAGAAGCCTGCATGAACCCGTTGCTGTACGAGTACTCCCATTCGGCATCCATCTGCTCTACTCGACTGATCCAGGCTCGAGGCAACTTCTTCGATTGCCTCAGCAAGCTCCCGGAAGGCGTACTTGCCGAGAACCGTTTTGAAGTGGCCAGCATAGCTCTTCCCCGCAGCGTCTTCGCAAGTCGCAGAAGATCTGACAGCTACATCGTAGGCACGTTCACATCGAAACGGCTTGAGTATCGCCTTGAACTCTTCCAAGCTCTCTCGCTTGAAATCGACTATACGTTCTCTGTTTTCTAGAACTTGCAGCGCTACTGCATGCGGCACGTTGAAGCCGTGCCGGCGCAGCCATGAGAGCCAGTGCGCCTTCGCACCGAATGCCGCTATGTCGAGACGCGCGTCAATCGAATCAAACATCAGGCTCGCTTGTCTCGTCAAGTAATACTGCGATTCGGCGAGCGAGATCGAGCTCATCAACCATCTTGGCTACACAACTTGGGACGAGCTGCTCCCACTCTCCTCCGGTCGCAATCAGCTTGCGAACTTCGGTTCCTGTGGTCAAACGTTCCGACATTCTTCTTTCCCACATAACCTCTGTCTTGAGCCCTAGTGACTTCAGCGTATCAAGTTTCGCGCGCCCCCAGGAGTCGTAGACTGTGACGAAATAGAGTGCATCCTCAGGGGCATAGAACCTAAGGAGTCTGGGGAAATTGATGGGGAACGGGATGATCTCGAACTCCTTCCTAGGAACTCCGGCTTCCACCATTACTGCTCCCAGCATGAAGAGCCTCTCTAGATACGTAAGAGGGTTTGCGGCCACTGCTGAGCGGGCTGGGTTCGTGCTGTCTGGTGCCGTCTGTGTAGGATCAGAATTCGTAATCCCAATGAGCAGGAACTTGCATCTCTGTTTCCCAGCAAGCAGGTATTCCATGTGCCCAAGGTGAACGGGCTGGAATCGTCCATGGATCACGCCAACTTGAGCCAGCTTCAATGAATCCCCCACGCGTATCACCAGCCTATTGGTAAGAGTGCCACGTCGCGCGCGTTCTCCCAGACCTGATCGTAGTAGAGGTCGAACGCATCAAACAACGACCATGTCTTGTTTGTGCTGAGAACCATATGAGGGGCTTCCCATCCGAACTTTGTCTTTGAGTAACCTTCTCGGTCCGTCTTGTAGCGTGAAACCACAAGGGTATTCCCATCTAGGAAGATCAGCCGAAAGCAAGGCCATTGATTGTATAGACGGACCTCAAGGCAATCATGCTCAAGTGCAAGTTCTCGCCATATTGCGATCGGCTCCGTGCTGATTGCACCATCTCTTAACACGCGCAATCTGTCGAAGTACGGGCCAGCAGGATCGATCAGAAGAAACTGAACGACTCCCTTTCGTGCGGCCACGCGCTTTAGCATCGCTACAAATTCAGATCGAACATGAGGCTCAATAACCCACTTCGACCCCAGGATTCCCATGAAGTACAGTTTGCGCTCAGTAGCCTCCATACAACCTGATGGCTCGAAGATTGACCCCTCTAGCTGGGGTATGAATCCCTGAATGCCGAGATCACGCATAGCTTTGGCAGAAGCTTCTGCTTTCTTCTTGTCTTCACTACTGGGCCCAAGGACAAGAGGAAGGATGTAGCGCCTGAACCCCCAGAACACCCCCAAAGCAACAGGCAGAGCCACAGTGATGCCAATGAAGACGCCGAGTTCGGCCACGGCAGTCAGAAGCCACGTCACCATGGCCTGCACACCTGCTCCCAGGATCACACTAATCAGCAAATCCCGCCTTGAGTTTTCCATATGACACCTGCCCCAAATCTTGGAAGGCGGGAAGCCAAAACAGCCGCACTATCCCGGCATTCCGTATGATATACTACAACAACTCAGGTTTACGAGCAACTGCAACACTTGGCACCTGTTGCAACACCGCAGGCGATATGGCTAATCCTGAAATTGCCTGAGGCCTCCACCTCCTGTAAAGTCTCACGATAATCTTAGGCGTAAGAATGGATGGCGGAGAACTGCTGCTGGCACTAATGAAAGCCTTTTGTGAGTATGCAGAGAGAGTTTGCTGGGGCACTGCTGCGGCCACACGGGTCGGCGTTGAGACCAATGATGGAGCAAGAAGTACCAGAGCCAGACATTCTTGAGGCAGCGAATGAAGCCGGGCAACAACTGACAGAGAAGCAGGAGATGGCAGTGCAAACTCTTGACAGAGTCAGCCGAGCACTGTTGCCATTGGAGGCATATGCGATAGTAGGCTCCCTGTAGAGGACTACTGTCAAACCCGGCACAACCTCTTTATTCCATCTGAGCTTACTGCTACCTGAAAGGTCAGGTTACACACGCTCTCCTCGTTCCGCATCAGAAGAAGGCTTTCGTTGCGAAATTGTGCCCCTCGCACATTCCACGTATCTATCTACACAGAATGAGTGAAAACGGGAGGCCAACCCGAGAGAAAGTGACCGACCGGTGTGTGTACTCATGAGTCGGCTCGCGTGACACTCCGGGCTTGTCCATGACCTCAAGCAACCACCAAGCTCCTCACTCCAGAGTTTAGCTGGCTGTCTCATTATTGAGTATGCTTCTTGGCAGAATGGGCAGTCAGCGCATTTACTCAACATCCCTGCAGTGTTATCTTGATCTCTGTTGCCAAGAGGCTACTCTCTGACAGAGAACTCGTGTCAATCGTGCCGAGAACTGACGAACGGAAGTTCTCGGCACAGTGAGCGATGTAGGCGTATCTCATGGTCTATGATTCTTCGGTGAAACCTATATATGCTGACTTAGACGATTATATCTCCTCAATTGTATTGCAGATTTACATGGCACCCAGCATTTCTCTACCACTTGGGTTGACACCTAGATATTTGTGTAGTATAATAATGGAGAAATAGAAAGGAGGCAAAGAACAATGCCAATTGTCCTAGTTAATCTCCCGGTAGACGCTGTCCAATCGATTAGTGCCTTTGTCACAAGCAAGCGCTACACCAGCCTGGAAGAGTTCGTTCTCCTGGCAATTACGAATCAGCTGACATACGAGAAGGGAACCGGAAGCGGCTTGAGTAATGATGCAAATCCAAACCTGCACGACCATAACACCAGCCAAGGCCGAACTGAGACTACACAGGCTGTTTCTGTGCGCTCTCTACACAACGGTCTATATGTTGCGCGAAGCCATCCCGACGTCGCGGTTCTCGAATGTCCTCTGCCAAAGGATGAGTTGCTGTGGGGGCAATACTACAGGTTCTTGCCGCTAAAGGTTGTTCTCAGATTGCTTGAGAATACCTCTACTAATGCTTGGCCGGAACTCCATGCTTTCCATGAGATTGTCGCAAAACGCGTTCAGGAGCTCGGCGGGAAGCTCCGAGCACTTGACGAGATTGGGCTGCAATCACGGGACGGAGTGAAGCTCTCCGTTGGTTTCCCAAACGCTCGGAAACCCGAGAAGAGCACGTCGCGCTATATTGAGCAATACGTAGGGACTGTGAACCGTCAGCATGTGCCATACGGGTTCGGACCTACAATAGGTTTTATTGGGATTCAGACAGCGACCAACGAGTGCTATATCGGATTGACAGAAGCGGGTAGGCAGTTCGCGACCACTCCGAACCCAGTTCTAGATCATGACGACTACTCAGCTTCTCTGGGCCCAGATGAAGTGCACTTCCTCATTCATCATATATGCAATCAGATCCCAGCTGAGAAGCGACACATCGGTGCCACTCTTACGGCAATTGCCGAAGGACATGATACGCCGGACGAGTTAGATCAGATACTCGGTCAGCAATACAGAGGATGGTTCCCTGCTCAGACGTGGAGCTCCAAGAAGATCACGGCAATGCGGTCTGGTGTGCTCAGTCGATTGCGTGAAATGGGAATCGTTAGGCCAAAGAGGAAAGGGATCAGGGTGCGGTATGACCTGGACAACGATTGGAATGAAGTCGCAGCGCCATGTCTGAACAAGATGGACGACCTGGGCCCGAAGGCTCAGGATTACAGAAGGGAGCTTCCGCCATGACTGATATCAGGCACGCAACTAATGTGGAGGTGGTCAGCTACGCGGTCGGGGTTCTGGGTGGGGCAAAGAGACTGGTTCATACCGAACGGATCGCAGTACTTTGCCAAAAAATCGCTCCTGCGCAGTTCTCTTGGGTCTTAAAGGACTATCGAAGCAAAGGCTGGCCGGACAAAGAGGTTGTGAGGAACTCCCTAGAGGATGCGAAGAAGGAGAAGAATGACGCGCTCGTGATTGGCAAATATGAACGTGACACCAGCAAAGATGGGTGGCGCCTAACGGCAAAAGGCGCAGCTTGGTTCCTCAGCAACCGCGATCGTATGACTTCGCAACTCGAAGGGGTACCTCGCTACAAAGCTGGCAAGGGCGAAAAGCATCTTCTGAAACAGGTGCAAGACCACAGTCTGTTCGCCTCATTCGACAGAACCGGAGAGGTGCGCAGCCCAGCAGATCTGTATAGCTTCTTGGATCTTCTGAATTGCAGTCCCGATGCAAAGGACGATGTGATCCGCACTAAACTGGACCGGCTTCTGGCGGTATCTGATATCGCCGGGGATTGTCATGTGAAGCAATTCCTATTGAGGTGTGGTAAGGAGTTCCTAAGCGAATGATCTGACCAGAAGAAAGGGGGAAACCATGCGGACAAAGGTCGGACAGACGATTGACTTGAGAACGAACAAACGTTATGTGCAGCTGGCGGCCTCATATGCAATCAGTGACATATATGATGCCTTAGTGGAGCTTATCACGAACTCAGACGACTCATATCACAACCTATACCGGGAAGGGAAACGGGCCCAAGATGGCGGTGACATCCTGATCGAGCACGAGGAGAGACGAAAGCGAACGCACTCACTCATCGTAGTTCGAGACAGGGCTGAAGGGATGGATAGCGAGGTCATGGAGCGGGCACTCGCCACAATCGGGGAGTTCTCTGACCAACGGGGAAGCCGAGGATACTTAGGGCGTGGGGCGAAGGATTGCACAGCACTTGGTGATCTCACTTACGAGTCAATAGTCGACGAGCGCTACTACAGGGCAATGATCACACACACACTCGAATACACACTTGAGGTCGATGAACAGCGAGCCACAGATAAGATTCGTGATGCACTTGGTATTCCTCACGGGAATGGAACGTTGGTCACGCTACATCTCCGACAGAACCGTTCGCTACCCCGACTGTCAACGCTCCAGGATAACCTTCCTCAGCATTTCGCCTTACGAGGAATTCTCGCAGAAGACTCGGATACAAGAGTCTTGCTACGACGAAAAGGCAACAGGCACGGAGATCGGCCCAAGCGCCTCGTCTATCGCCCCCCGATCGGCGAGCTCGTTGTCGACGAGGTGTACCCTGTGCCAGGTTACGACGGTGCGAGCGCCGCATTGAGGATCTGGAGAACCGCTGAGTTGATCCCTGATTCCCAGAATGGGCGTCGTTTCGATCAGTTCGGGCTTCTAGTGCAAAGCGAGCGAGCTATCCATGAAAACTGCATACCAGCAGAAAGCCTGAGACGCGAGCACGGAATCCAGCGCTACTTCGGAATCATCCAGTGTCACTTCATTGATGATCTGCTTAGGGAATACGAGACAGCTCGCGAGGCAAGACGGGAGCATCCTTCAACAAACCCCAGTTTGCTGATTGATCCGGGTCGGAAGGGCGGACTCGAGCGAGAGCATCCCTTCACAAGAGCTTTGCTGAGCCATCCTGCTGAACGTCTACGCGAATTGCTGTTGGAAGAGAAGAGGACAGCTCGTGAGCAGCGACGAGAGATCATCGATTCCGAGACTCAAGCCTATCTCGAGCGGCTCGGGAAGCTCGTTGGCCGATTCATGCAACAACGTCTCGAAGACAGCGATTTCTCCGATGAAGACGCCGTTGACAAGGATAGCTACGTCAAGAAGGGAATCGTGTTGCTTCCCACCTACGCGACCATCTTAGTAGGGAAGCAGCGCAAGATGACCGTCTATGCTCGGAAAGAGCTGTTCGATGGAGAGGCAGCAGTTGTGGAAGTGGAAACGGATGCCTACAAAGCTGTCCGCATCAGCAGTAAGCGCATTTCCCTAGATCAGCGGGAGGAATCGGAAAGCGAGATGGTCGGCACATTTAAGGTTAAGGGGGTCCAGCCAAAGGAAGTTGTACTGATCACAGTCAAGACGCCATCAGGAGTGAAGGCGGAGGCTCTAGTCAGAGTAGTCACGATGGATCAACAAGAGCATGAGTTCTCGGATTCATTCGAGTTCAAGCACAAAGTTCACACCGTGCAGGTGGGACGTAGACGGAGCCTCAACTTGTATGCGAAGATCCCTGAAGTAGTCCGTTCTAGAGAGCTTGTCAAGGTCCGAACAACTGGAAAGGGATTCGTGCTGAAAGGGCAGTGCCACCTTAGCCCTGAAGATGGGAAAGGATTCGCAGTTGGGACGATCCTCGTCGAAGGTAGATCACTCAACGGCAAAGGAACAGTGATTGCAGAGATTGGAGGGCATACGGCCAAGACACAAGTCAAGGTTGTCGAAAGAATGCAGCCGGGATCCCCAATTCGGATCCACCCCGTAGACGAGGATTTCGTAGGGTTCCGCGCAAGGTGGGCGGACAAGGAGGGGCGTCCTAACGAGCTCCTTGTTGCCGCCAGAGACAAGGCTATTGCTCGGTACATAGGCCCCGCTGAACGCGGGTGGCCGGGACAACGCTCTCCCCTCTTTCGCGCCGTCTTGGCGGAGATCGTAGCGGAAAGCACGTGCAGGCGCGTGCTCGAGAGAGATGCGGAACAACGACCGTGGCAGTTCGGTTGGGCAGACCTTGGAAAGGATCATCTAATCGCCGGAGATGTAATCGTGCGACTCCAACGCCTACTTCGTGATTTCCTTGCGGATGCACACGCGCTTGCGGTGACTACCGCGGAGATCACAAACACCTGGGAAGAGAGCCAGTAACCCTAAACAGATTGTAGATAGCCTGCCGAATGGACCTCTTTCCATCCCTGTTGTGGCTGCCGTACTCACCGCAGTTGTACCGAGAATCGGCGGATGAAAGTTCTAGATATAGTGACCTCAGGCGTACCCGAAAGGACTCGAACCAACCGCCCTATGATTGCTCAAGACTGTGTTCTCAGGCCCAGCAGATGCTTCACCATGAACACGCGAAGAGGAACGTTTTCTTGTAGTTCTGTGAGCACCTGTCGGAATCCGGCCGCCGAAGTTGTGTAATCATTCACATCGACTCTTCCACTCACGAAGTAGTTCCCAAAGAGCTGAATTCCTGCAATGATCTTCATAAGAGTCTTTCAGGCCCGCGAGCACGTCAGGACG
>Ga0307431_1000766_pt1 | contig 20209 bp, 17 predicted proteins | sample SalMarWE160170MG_FD_202155 | JGI IMG/M metagenome (GOLD analysis project Ga0307431, IMG submission 202155) | Salt marsh sediment microbial communities from the Plum Island Ecosystem LTER, Massachusetts, United States - WE1603-170 | ecosystem: Environmental > Aquatic > Marine > Intertidal zone >...
AATGCGGTAACCCAGGTTGGTCTTCAGCCGCAGTTGATCCCTCAAATGAGCAATGATGTTCTCCTCTTGCCCCTCTTTCCCGGCAAGCAGCTCAACCTTGAGGAGTATATCGTCAATATCGCCCCTTTTTGTGACGATCGTTTCGTATTCATCACCGAGATCCGAAATGCTCCGAACCACTTCCTCGATGGCGGTCGGGGCCAAAAGAACGCCCTTTACCTTGGTGATGTCATCCGCCCGCCCCATCACGCCCCCGTCTATGAGGCGAAACGTCCTGCCGCAGTCACATTTATGACTTGACCATTGTATGACATCTTTGGAGTCGAATCGTATGCAGGGTTTAGCCTCCCGATCCAGTGCCGTGATGATCATCTTGCCCGGCTTGCCGGGTTCATCTATTATCGTGCCGGTCTCCAGATCTTCTATCTCAACCAGGAAGAAGGCCTCGTTTACATGCAATCCCCCTGGCTGCTCGGTACACTCATAGCTCCAGGCGCCGCTCTCCGTGGCTCCAATATGATCATAGACCTTGGAGCCCCATGCCTCCTCCATCCTCTTCTTGGTGGCGGGAATACTTGCGCCCGGCTCTCCCGCACAGGTGATCTTTTGGATGCTGAGCTCCTTGGCCACATCGATTCCTAATTTGCTGCGGGCAGTATCCGCAATACCCAATACATAGGTAGGTGTGGCCATAAATGCCGTACAGTTGAGTTCTCTCATCTTAAGGATCCTGGCCTGGGTATCCAAGACCCCACCCGGAACCACCTCACATCCTATCTTCTCTGCAGCATAGTGGGCGCCCCAGAAGGCGACGAAGATGTTATAGCCGAAAGGTACGAAAACCCGGTCTGTTTCCCGATATCCCTGCGCATATAACACATATGCCCACGTCTCACTATACCATTCCATGTCCTGCCGGGAATCGGCGTGATACACGGGGGTGCCTGTCGTTCCGCTGGTCTGCCGGAAGGTGGTCACTTCCCTGAGGGAGACTGAGAGTATATCTCCATAAGGGAAGGGTTCTTTCATTTGGGCTTCCCTCAGCATGTCCTTCTCAACCTTCGGGACATGCCGGATATCTTCATGGGTCTTTATGTCCTCCGGTTCAAGCCCGGCTTCTTTGTATATTCTCCTATAAAAAGGGGAATTATGGTAAGCCCAATGCAAGGCCCTTTTGAATTTCCTCAGTTGAAGCTCCCGAAGCCTCTCAACAGGCAGTGTCTCGATAACGGGATCCCAGTATTTTTCGTGAATGTTCATGCATCTATCCTCGTTCTTGGGTTATACCGGATCAAAGCCTTTGGCAGGGACTTCTTCCGTACCTCAAGGAGGATCGGTTTTGCTGCGATCTTCCCGGCAGAAAAATAGGCAATTCTTCTGTGCATGGGCAAATAAGCGTGGATATTTACCTTGAACCGCTGAACCACCATTCCTATCAGTTCAAGAAATCTGACCTCGTCCTTTTCCCATAAAAGATGCCTCTCCGTTCATTCCCATGGGAGAGCACATAATGCTTTTTGGGGACGGGAGTTACCTGTACCGAGCCTCGATCGACCTGACCAGATTTGTCATGGTGATATAATAGGGTGTGGCTATGCCCATTTCACGCGCATACTCAACAACCTTGCCGCCCAAAAAATCGATTTCCGTCTGCGTTCTGTTTTCGATATCCGTGCACATTGAATCCTTATGAATCCCCACTTTTTCCAGATAGGCCAACGCCTGGTCCAGATAATCCTCCCCAAGGTCATATCCCTGGGCCTTGGCCACGGCAAGTATCTCCTCAAAACACCCCATGGCAATCTCGCGGGTCGGAGGAAACTCCAAGGCCTGTTTGATGGTTTTATCGGTGAGAGCGCATATGGAAGCCATGGTGCATTTCATGATCATCTTTTTCCATACATACAATTTGATGTCCTCAACATATTCCGTATCCATCCCGCATTCTGTTAAAACCTCTGCAATCCGTGAACCCATCCGATCCATTCCTGGTTTCACGCCGCCCAGATGGTTCGGTTTGTTGAAAAATGCGACTTCGGCATGGGTAAGTCCATGCAAGGATACCCCAAAGTTCAGAGACATGCGGTACACGGAATCGTCCCCAAATCGTTCGGCAATGACATCTTCTGTGCCCAATCCGTTATGGGTGCTGATGATCTTCATGCCCGGAGTGAATATTCTTTCCACCTTATCCAGAATCGGATTGAGGTGAAACGTCTTGGAAGAGATGAAAACAACATTTGGCTTGAAGCTTTTTAGATCTTCAATGTCTGAAAAAAAATGTTTCACCTGAACCTTATAGGATACCTCACCGGAGACAACAAGACCATTTTCTTTCAGCTCCTGTTCCAGATTCGGCTTGAGATCAACGAGGGCGACCTCATGATCGCGACTCAGCAAGGCCGCGGCGAGCACAGCGCCGGTTGCCCCGATACCTATATTCGAAAACTTGAGCGCTTCCATTCCTCATATTCTCCTTATCTTACTATCGAGTAACTACATATTCTCTCACCCACCAGCCCATCCTCGTTCAACCGCAAAAACCTAAAACTTCGTTTTCAGCGTCCGATGGAGAATTTTTCCCGTGGCAGTTCTCGGCATCTCTTCGTCTTTGATAAACTCAATGCTCTTAGGCCTCTTATACCCGGCGATTTTGCCCCGGCAGAAATCCATGAGCTCTTTGGCCAAAAGATCGTTGGGTGCGTGACCTTCCTTGACTACCACAATGCCTTTGATGGCCTCTCCCCACTTTTCATCCGGCACGCCGATCACGGCAACCTCTTTGACCGCTTCATGGCTCCTCAAAACATTCTCCACCTCCGAGGGGTAGACATTCTCTCCTCCGGTAATGATCATGTTGGCCTTCCTATCCACCAAGGTATAGAAGCCGTCCTCGTCGCGTTTGGCCATGTCGCCCGCGGAAAACCACTCACCTTCAAAGGCCTCCTTTAAAGGTATATTGCTTTACCTTGTCCTGCCACCCCAACTTATCAGGATAGTTGAGGGTATTCGTTTTCAAAACAGTGCCTACATGGGGCCATTTAGTCCGGGCCATAAAAGCCATCCTCCTGCCTGCTTCAGATTTTCCATCGGCCATTCAAATAGCCGCCCTCAAGCGCTTCTTTGATAATCTTATCAGTCGCCGCACCAATGGGCGTCATGGTGCTTATGATCTTATGGATGCGGCGTTATGGCAACGATCGTGATTTGCTGAGGCTCAGGCCCGTAGCACCAGAATATTCTGTATGCTGCAGGCGTCGACTGTTCGGCATAGGCTTCAAAGACTTTTTCTCCATGAGGCCCCTTCAGACTCGTGAATTCATGGGTCATCAGACTTGGATGCCTAGGATTTTCAGACAAGAGCTTTATGGCTTTAGAGACGGCTTTGTATCTCTTTGAAAGACCTTTGTCCGTCTTGAGCTCAGCGAGTTTCTCTCCTACTTGGTTAGTGATGAGGATCTCAAACAATGCACATCCTAAAGTTCATCAAGATTGAGCTTTGAGACTCGGCCTTCAGCAACGTCCTTCAACCCTCTTTTAACACCCCCCAAGGCCTCTTTATTTTCAAACAGCCATATCTCGGATGCAGGGATTTCGACGACGGGCTGGATTAAAAGCTGCCCCCGTTCGTTCTTGTATAATCTCACCCGCCTAAAGTCCTTGATAAGGTCTCCTAGGGTAAGTCTTTTTCTCTCGTCAACGGTCCTTGTCCCTATCTCCTCAAATTCATCGTCTATTTTGACTAGTTCCCTCTTCATTGCCTTTGCCTCCTTTTACCCATAATATATAAAATCCCATTCGAGGTCAATGGGAAAAAACCATATTTCCCGATTTCCAATGAGCGGCTTGCTACCACTTCAATTTCTCCGCAAATTCAACAAAGAACTGGAGGGAATCAGGGTTTCTCATGGAATCAATGCTCACCAGTTTATTCTTAGGGATTTCACAGGGTATTTTCTCGATAGGCATTTCAAGCTTTTTGCCATTTAAGGTTGTGGGAGCTCCGGGATATCGTAGATCTCGTCCAGTACAGGGCTAGGCCCCGGGTTCTTTCTGATCTTCCTGTTGATCCTAGCCTTCAGGGCCATCTACCAGTTAGTTTCAAAGATCTATATTGTTACTTTTTCCAAACAGACCGTAAAAACACTGGTAGACAGCCGCCTCAGCGATGCTGTCGATTTGGTCCTGGCGGCTGTGATCGAACCAGAAGGTGATCCATGTCATCATTCCTAATAAAAAAAGAGCCGCTCGCGAAGGCTCAAGGCGTGATGATAATTTCCCGGACGATTGGAGTTCCTGAATAGTGTCGCGCAGGAGAATATAGTGCCGTTTCCACTCTTTTCGAATCTCGTCGAAGTATCCGTCTCTAATGCTCATGGTTTCATGAATGAGGATTTTTAAATCCGGATTTAGGCAGATCATCCTCGTAAACTCTCTAACCATAAAAGCTAACCGCTCTTTAGGATCTTTAATTGCAGCGGCTTTTTCAATGTACGGCCTTAGGTCCTTGTCCATGGATCTCATGTGGCAAGAGAAGAAAAGATGCCTTTTGTTTTTGAAATAATAATAGAGTGTGGGTTTGCTGATGCTTGCAGCAGCACACACATCGGCTGTCGAGGTGGCGCTATATCCCTTTTCAAGGAAGAGCTTCATGGCGACATCGAGAATGTCGTCTTTTTGGATTCCTTTTTTCTTCATATAGCCAGAAGCTTTAATCTAATTGAGCCAGATACTGGCCTCGTTTTATCAGCTATAAGCTGGTACGCTAAAAAATTAATCTGCGAATATATGTTGAACTCAGATGCGCCTTCCTGTTCCTGACCAGTATCTTGCTCTCATATCCCTCTTCAGTATCTTACCAGCGGCGCTTTTAGGCAGCGCATCAGCGAACTCGACGGATTTCGGCGCTTTAAAGCGGGCCAATCTCTGTTTGCAAAAGTCGATCAATTCCTTTTCTGTGAGCTTCGCCCCAGTTTTCAAAACCACAACAGCATGAACCTTTTCCACCCAGTAAGGATCCGGTATGCCGAAAACCGCTGCCTCCTGAACCGATGAATGCTGATAGAGCACCTCCTCGATCTCACGAGGAAAGATATTCTCGCCTCCGGAAACGATCATATCCTTTTTCCTGTCTACAATGTAGACATACCCCTTTTCGTCGTAGCGACCCAGGTCGCCGGTATGCACCCACCCGTCGACAATGGTTTCAGAAGTCTCCTCCGGCTTTCGCCACCACTCCTGCATGGTCCCCTTACTCTTGACGATCAGCTCTCCCACCTCTCCAGGCTCAACATCCTTTTCATCCTCATCAACAATCCTGACATGCACGCCGATATGGGGAAACCCGGCTGAGCCCAGGGTCTCTTGTTCCTCCGGAGGTCTGTTAAGTATATTATGCTGTCTCTTCGAAAGCATAGTCACATTGGGACCGTCTTCTGTTGCACCGTAGAATTGCATGAAGATGGGTCCCCATTTCTCCATCCCTCTCCTTAATACTTCTACCGGCATGGGTGACGCTGCGTAGAACATACGCTTTAAGCTTGTTAGATCATATTGATCTACATCGGGTAAAGCGAGGAATGCAGCCAGATGGGTTGGAACGATATGAATGTCTGTGGCCTTTTCATCCTGGATGGTCTGAAGAGTTGCCTGTGGATCAAAAGAGATCTGAGGCATGATGACATTGGTTGCTCCGACAAAGAAGTACCCCCAGAGGTTCTTGGTGCCGCCCACATGGAACAAGGGCATAATTTGGGTCTGTATGTCCCCAGATTCCAAGCTGAGAGCAATGGCAAACCTCCTTGTATCATCCATGCCCCGGCTATGCGTATATAGCGCCCCGCGGGGAATGCCGGTCGTTCCACTGGTATAAAATATGAAAACAGGGTCTTCTTCCTCCACCAAAACATCGGGCTCATCGTTCGAATAAGAGGTTAAAAGCTCATCATAGGGAATCATATCAGGAAAAGATCCTTTAAAAGAGATGAAGTGTTTGACCTTTGGAAGACGCGGGCGCAGGTCGCTGAGGGTTTGAACCAGTTCGGGACCAACAAAGACGGTGCCGGCTTCCGAATAGTTAATGATATAGTCCAGCTCTGCGCTTTGCAACCGGGCATTAAAAGGAGAGGCAATATAGCCCCCCTTCATGGCCGCGCCGTACACATCGGTGTATTCCAGGCAATTCCAGGAGAGGACCCCGAGCACCTCTCCTTTTCTGACGCCCAATGACTGAAGGGCATGAATCAAACTATTGACCCTCACATTGAACTGCGAAAAGGTTGCAGACTCCCTGCCGCATTTAAACGCTGTATCTTCAGGGTAAAGCAAGGCGTTTCTGTAGACGATGTCCGCATAGGTGCCGACATTATAGCGGGCTAATTCCTTGAGTATAAATTTTTTTGTCATCGCAGTTCCCTGCTACAAACTGGTGTAAATACCGCAAATCCCTGAGGCGGATACTCCTGAACCAAACAGACTGTAAAAAGTTAAATCGAACTTCATTCTGCTCTAATCCTTTACCACCAACTATGATTTCTCCTTGCCATCAGATCTTTTTTTCTCTTCCTTTCCAATACTCATCCCTAATCACCCTTTTTAGTATCTTCCCCGTAGGACTCTTCGGCAGCTCCTGCCTGAACTCGACCCATCGCGGCTTCTTATAGCTTGCCAAATATTGTTTGCAAAAAGAAATAATATCATCTTCATTCGCCTTTTCTCCCGGCTTCAAGACAACCAGCGCCCTGACCGACTCTCCCCAGTGATCATCAGGCACACCAATCACTGCCGCCTCCAGAACAGCGTCATGCTTGTACAAAACTTCTTCAATCTCTCTCGGGTAAATGTTTTTCCCCCCACTAATAATCATGTCATTTTTTCTGTCCACAATGTAAACATACCCATCATCATCAATGCGGCCGAAATCTCCGGTATAGAGCCACCCGTCTTTGATGGTTTTCGCCGTCTCCTCAGGAAGCCTCCAGTAGCCTATAGTCATGGATTCACTTCGAACAATGATTTCACCAATCTCACCCACAGGCAAAACCTTGCCTTGTTCGTCCACTATTCTTACTTCGTAGTTGAGCACAGGCTTGCCGGCAGAGGCAAGTTTTGCCAGTTGGCTCTCAGATCCTTCAAGAATATGGTCCTCAGGCCTCAGTATTGTCGTCAAAGGGCCTGTCTCGGTCTGGCCGTATAACTGCATGAATTGACAGTTAAATCGCTTCACCGCCTTCTTGAGTAGTTCCACAGGCATCGGAGACGATGCGTAGGTAAGCAACCTGAAGTTGGTCAAATCATACTCTTCAATGCTATCCAATTGAAGCATCGAGCTAATCATAGTGGGGACAAACTGGCAAATAGTAATCTTCTCCCCTGAGAGTATATCCAGAATCTCCCTCGGATCAAAACTGCCTTCTCTTCTGATCACAATGGTATTAGCCATCAGGATATGCCGCATATTATCTTCCCATGAAACGTGATAGAAAGGGAAAGCTATCAGTGCTCGATCATCATGCCGAAGGTTCAGTTCTATAGCCCCAACAAAAATATCATGCAAAACATGCTGGTGAGTCCGCATGGCCCCCTTAGGCCGCCCTGTGGTTCCCGATGTAAGAAAAATGCTGACTACGTCGTCATCAGCGATAGGAACTTCCGGCTCTGCCGGTTTACCCTTTTCGATGAGAACATCATATTGTTTGAATGAAGCTGTTGGTGCGCCCCCCAAAACAACCAGGTGTTCTATCGTCCCTATGCCGTCTCTTGCCGGGTCAACCATCTCTTTGTAATCCGGATCGAAAAAAAGAAATCTCGGCTCGATATATTCCATGATCTGCCTCAGTTCGGTCACCGTTAAAAAGTTGTTAATAGGAACAAAAATCCCTCCGGCCTTCGCGGAAGCATAGTATATTTCAAAAAATTCTGGGCTATTATGCAAAAGCAGTGCAATCCTATCCCCCTTCTGGAGGCCCATCTTCAATAAACTGTCTGCCAATCGGTTGATGCGTTCGTTAAATGACTTGTAGGTCATCCTTCTGGTCCCGAAGACCATTGCAGTCTTTTCGGGAAACCTCAGCGCGCTTCTCCGGATAATATCTCCCATCGGCATAGTTCAACGTCCTCCTCTCTTCATAGACTCCCTCATCTGTCTTGTACGCATAGGGAGCCGCTTCTGTCTAAAACATATTTTCTTCCTTGGCCCAAGCAGGAAACCAGCGATAATATTCACGGGGAAAAACTTCTGCTAAACCTTCGTACGTGGCCTTAGCCAGGGAAATTCCTCGTTTGTCCCGAAGAAGCTTCACCAGCCCTTTCTTTTCCAGGACCGTCAGTACTTCATCAAGTCTTTCATCTTCTATATCGAAATGGAGCTTCACGTCATCCCTGTTCATGTGGAGGCCGGGATTGACCCTGTAATCCTCAGCTAACACCTTGAGAAGGGTTTCCTCATCCACTTCCTTCTGTTTTTCGGGGAAACGACCCGCAGGGATCGGGACACCCAGATCTTCATGAATGATCCGGTAAGGCATCTTCAGTTCGTCAGCCATTTGCCTCAGACCACTCCTATACAGAACCAATCTGCATGCTTCCAACGTCCCTCCTGCGATGTTCTCGACCTTGGCCACGTTCATGATGGCAGATAGCGGATAAAAGGGGGTCAACCCATCGCCCCCCATCAGCTGGATGGCATCCAAGCTTGAGGCCACGGCATTTTCACAGTTATAGACCTTTGCCGCATTCGACTCCACCGTAATATCCCAGCCCAGATCCCAAAGGTATGCGGTGTAATAGGTCATAAGACCGGCTATCTTCAGCCTGATAATCAAATCCGCTACCTTGAATTGATTGTTGGTAAGAGTTATCGTCGGTTTCCCGAATTGCACCCTTCGTTGAGCATAGGGCACCACATTGCCGATCAATTCCCGCATCCAACCAACGGTTTGCGCACAAATCAAGGTCCTCTCGAAATTGAGGCCTGCGGTCATTACCTGCCACCCTTCTCCTTCTTCTCCAATGCGATTTTCTTTTGATATTACCACGTTGTTAAAGTCTAAGACCCCATTCTGAATATTTTCGAATCCCGCGATCTCATTGATCTTTTCAACGGTGAAGCCGGGTGTTCCCTTCTCAACGATAAAAGCCGTCAGGTGGCGATGCTTTCGCCTGTCCTCCGGGTCATCGCTGGTTCTGGCATACACCATATGTCTGCTTGCCACACCTGCTGAAACGACAAACCTTTTTTTGCCGTTTAACCTGTAGCCGTCTCCATCGTGTCTGGCCGTCATCTCCAGAGCAGCAGCATCCGTACCTGCAAACGGCTCGGTGATCACGATCGCCCCGAGTTCACCCTTGGCGATCTTGGGAAGGAATCTCTTTTTCTGCTCCTCTGTACCGAACTCGATAATCTGCCTCAGGCCCCCCAGCATGGTGCCGATAAAAACCCGGCCGGGACCAGGCATCCTGCATAAGCCATCTGCAGCAATGCAGGCGCCTGTGGCTCCTAACCCTAATCCCCCGTATTCCTTGGGAATGCCGACACCCGTGTAGCCCTTTTCACTGATCCTATTGAAGATCTCCCACGGGAATTCTCTCTTCCACTTCGTCTCTGCATCGATCGGCATCACCTCTTCCACAAAGGAATTGATCTCTTGTTGAAATGCCTTATGTTCCTCAGTCCACCACGGGTATACGTCCATACTGCATGCTCCTTTAATTCTCCTTAAAATAGTATTTAGATACGTCTTATCTCCTTCATTATTCCTCCAGGGAATGAGTATGGAGGATCTCAGGCGAGAGTCCGAAACTTCTTAAATCTTCTGAACTGCCTTTTTCATTTCATCTATTACAATCATAATTGCCAATTCATAGCCGCCTTCCATCGTTAGTACCTCATAAAACTTGGGAGTAACGTCGCTATTGAGGGAAAAATTAAGATAATCAGCATGGCACTAATATCTAACAAGACAAAGGGACCTACGGATTTGTAAATGTCCATCATGGTCGTTCCTTTGGGAACAACCCCCCTCATCACAAACAGGACCAAGCCAAAAGGCGGTGTCTTCATTCCTATTTCCATGTTGATAAGAGTCAGGAGGCCGAACCAGATCGGATCGAAACCTAGAGCCCTCACAATGGGCATAAAGATCGGAAAGGTGATCATCATAATTGAGACCTGCTCCATGAAAGTGCCCAGCACGATCATCAGGACCTGCATTACGACCACGATCATAATCTGAGGAAGGGGAAAGCTCACCACGACTTCAACCAGCCCTTTGCTGGCTCCTGTGAAAGCAAGAATCTGGCTGAATGCAGTCGATCCTGTAAGGATCATAAACATCATTACCGTGATTCGAAGCGTGGATTCTACTGATTTCGTTACCAGGTTTAAGCTGAATTTCTTGTAAAAGGCAACAATCAGAGCGGTAGCCAAAACTCCCATGGCTGCGGACTCCGTGGGCGTGGCAAGGCCGGCAAAAATGAGTCCTGTCACCACGAATATGATCAACCCAAAGGGTAGCACATGCTTTGTAAAGGCCATAAATTTTTCAGACCATGAAACCCTTTCAGGAACATAATCAGGGGCGAGAGAAGGCTGGAACGTGCATCTAAGCGCAATGTAAACTATATACATCGCAGCTATGACAAAACCTGGAAGGATACCTGATATGAGCAGTTTCCCGATAGAAATTTCCATCAGGGACCCCAGAATAACTGCCAAGGCGCTTGGGGGGATGATCATGGCAAGTGCTCCGCTCATACACGAACCTATGGCTATGCTTTTATCATATCCTCTTTTCTCCATCTCAGGAAGGAGCATGGAGCCTAACATTGCGGCCGTTCCCATACTCGAGCCACTCAAAGTGGAGAAAAGAGTGGCTCCGCCTATGCTCAGCATACACAACCGACCCGGTATTCGACCCATCCATTTATCAAGTGTATCGAGAGCATTGACAAAGGCGCCCGAGTGAAACAATAGTTCTCCCATGAGTACAAACAATGGAACGGGCAAGAGAACAAAGCTAATAGAAGAAAAGATGGAATGGATAAGTTGTACCAAGCCAATGCCTCCACCCCAAAGAAGATAGATTCCCAGGACATCGACAATGGTGAAGGCAAGGAATACCGGAAGCCCAGCTGCGAGTAAAACAAGAAAAACCCCCACGATCAAGATCAGAAGAAGCCACCATTCCATCACTTTTCCTCCCTTGGGGCTCTAAGGTGATTGTAGAACTGCCTTCCGAATTCCAATAGAAGGAAAAAGTATCCCACGGTGATAAATAACAAAAAGTAGTGTTTTCCAATAGTTAATGTCTTAGTCACCACAATGCCGTTCACATAACAATCCCATGCTGCGACTATGCTAAACCAGGTTATCACTGCCGAAATGAGAACGCCTATTCCGCATGCGAAGATTCCCAAATAATTCTGGGTTCTGCGGCCTAAACGCTCCGTGATCACATCCACGCTGACATGACCGCCCTTTTTTAGAAGCCATGGCGCGCCAAGGAAGGCAAGAATGAAGAGAATGTATTCGCACACTTCCACAGACCAGACTTGCGGTTTGTTGAAAAAATACCTCATCACGATCTCAGCTGAGACAATCAAAACAGCCGCTACGAGAAGTATCCCCGCCAACACAGCCATGAAATCGATAATTCGATCAAAGATGCCTTTTTTTGATCCCGTATTCACGCTTCATCCCCTTACATATGCCGTGAAGTCATACAAACACAAACCGCCGAGTTCGTATAATTCTAACAGAAAACGGTGCCCGCTCCCTTCTTCTTTCAAAAAAGCCCGATCGATCGTCCGGAGAATTTCTTATGATCGGGACAGCAAATTAGAATGCTGCCCCGATCATGGTGGGATTTGACATGCTACCTGATGTCTAAAGAATCGCCTCCTTGCTTCCAAAAGACTACAACTCCACTATCGTGTCCTTTTATCTTTGATCATTGCCAGGGAAACGTATTTGGAGGCAAGGCCTTTTTTGAACTGAGCTCTTTCAGCTTGGGACCGTACTTAGGTGACTTTTCAATAAGATATGCCCAGGTCGCATCGGAAGCGGTCTTAACGAATTGCTCTGCATCTGCAGGTGGAAGCTGGATAACCTTCATTCCTGCTGCTGCCCTTACTCGCATCTCCTTTTCTTCCAACATCGTATTACGCATGGAGGCAATATATTCCATATCCTGCATAATCTCATCAATCAAATTTTGCGTATCCAAAGGGATTTTTTTCCACTTGTCCATGTTGATCATGGTGGCAGGCTCCATCTGGAATATTCCTGGATCCACAATATATTTGGTGACTTCTTGAAGCCCCCAGCTGATCATACCCACGTTGGGCCACATGAAACCATCCACAACGCCCCGTTCTATAGCTGTATAAATCTCATCAGGAGAAATCGTGACAGGTGAGCCCCCCAACGCCTTGATAAAAGATATATACAGCGGCATGACCCTTATTCTCATTCCCTTAAAATCTTCGATTTTTTCAATCTTTTTATTGCAGAATATCTTGAAGGGGAGAAGGCTGTGTAATCTTCCAAGGTACTTTGCATTAATATTCTTTTCGAAGATTTCACCCCATAGTTCAAAGGCGCCTGTTTTCCGCTCTTCCCATTCAGCAAGTTCGCTCAGGCCCTTTGCCTCGCATACGGGCATAACGGATTTCATATAGCCAAACGGATAATAAAGGATCATATCGATCGTTCCCGCCTTCAGGGCTATAGCCTGATCAAAGCTTTTGATCACCTCAGGACCGCCCACCCAGTCTATTTTGATTTTTCCCTGAGCTCTTTTGTTAATCTTGTCGACTAAAATGGGGACCGGATCATTATTGATATGATTTTTGGGAAAGGCCGTCACTGCCTTCAGAATCATAGTCTGACTCTGAGCTTTGGTTACCATGAAACCAAAAATAAGGAACAAACCCATGGCTAAACATACAATCCTTTTCATACCAACCTCCTTACTCTTGTTTGAGGTGAGAGAAAAAACTCCTTGTTCCCTTTGACCTTTTTAAAAGCTATCTTCCTATCTCTTTATACCTATCACCTCCTTTCAGCGTCATTGAGCTTGATCCGCCATTTTGATTGCTAAAGGGTTTCTACTCTCTTTTGAGGATCCTATCATGACATGAAGCTTGCTAGTCATTACCCTTGTCAGAGACTCAAACCGTAGACTTGCAGCTGACGTATGGCTATCTACTTTCCTGCGTACTTGGATTTTTTTCAGGGACAACCTTATTGACTCAGCCGATGCGGTGCGCTTCATGGACATCAATGGTTTTCCCTGTGAAGAGCATTTCGGTTGTTAGTTTTATAAATATTTTATAGGGGGGCGCTGGGGTCTACCCCTCTCCCGTAAAAACCCTCGCTTTAACTTCAAGTAGGCCGAATTTTGCATTTTCAGGACAAAAGAAAAAGTTCCAGCCCAATCTATAGGCCGCATCTGTTTATCAGCCTTGATTTAACGCTTTAAGAATAGCGTCGGCGTCCTCGGTGCTGAACCCGCCTGCATGCAACCCTGCCCTGGCAACGGAGGTGTCTCCATAAGCGGTTGCCCCGCTGCAACCTATGCCGCCCATCAGTTGCTTGCCCTTTATCAATGGGAATCCTCCCGGAAACGCAGTCCACCGCTCATGGATAAATAACGGCGGGAGCTCGCCGGATTGAACGATATCACGCCAAATTTGGGTAGGTATCTTCCCGTAAGCGGCAGTAAACGCCTTGTCCATAGCAATGTTTATGCTGGCCAGCATCGCATCATCCATGCGGCCAAAGGCGATCAGGTTTCCTCCCGCATCCGCGACCGCAATCACCATGGTCAGTCCCTGCTTTTTGGCCTCTGCCATTGCAGTCTCAATCATCTTATTTGCCGTGTCAAACGTGAGCCCACTGCTATAAGATAGCCCTCCCTCTTTCCATGCAGGTGGAACCGCATCTTTGGAATTACCCATGACAATACCTCCTGTCTAAATAAAGAGTGCAGGCCTAGAGACCCTTTGTCACAAAGAGACAATTGACACTAACATTATACTTCCGTCAAAAAAGCGATTTCTCATCACCCACTCTCCGGCATGATCTTCGAGCTTCACCTCCCCTGGTGTGAGGACACAAAGCGGCAGCCCGCCACAACAAGGCCCAAGGGTATCGAACCGTTTCTCAAGAGAATTTCCTGAATAATAATAGATAGTGCTGAATCTCCTCTTTTCTTTACTCAGCAGCTTTCTTCTTTTCTCTCAAGGCCATAAGGATCTTCTCAGGGGTGACCGGCTGTTCCTTGAACCAGATCCCTGTCGCATCATGGATCGCGCTCACCACCGAGGGCGGCGAGCTCACAATTGCTCCCTCGGAGGCCTCCTTGGCCCCGTAGGGGCCTTTCGGGTCATCGGTGATAATGTCGATCACCTCAATCCTCGGCGCATCCATCGATAAGGGCATCTTGTAATCGATAAAATTAGGATTCAGTGTTTTTCCCTTATCCATCTTAAACTCTTCATAGATCGCCTGCCCGAGACCCTGTACCGCAGCCCCCTGATTCTGGGCTTCTACATTGATGGGGTTCAAGGGTTTGCCGCAATCATGGGCAAGCACTATATCCGTGCACTTCACAAAACCCGTCTCTACATCCACATCCACCTTCGAGAGCTGGGAGGTGAAACTGTACGAGGTTCCGCCGTTACCCACTCCGCGCTCAAAATCCAAAACCTCTATGCCGTAATCCGAGTAACCTTTTCCCACAATCACTGCGCCGGATCCTGAATAGCAGGCAATCTGGGCCAGCTTCCGAAACGGCATGGATTGCTCCGAAGAGCCCTTCGCGTGCACCTGGCTGTTCTTGAAGACAATATCCTCGGGATTTACATCCCACTCCTTTGCTGCGAATCGGGCCAATTGCTCCCTTACATCCCGTGCAGCCTTTTGGGCAGCCTCTCCGGCAAGCACCGTCACCCTGCTCCCGTAACTGCCCGCATCACACGGGGTTACCGCCGTATCTACCCTCTTGATATCGATATCATCCACCCTCAGGCCCAGCTCTTCGGCGATGATCTGCACCAGAACCGTGTCAGATCCCTGCCCGCAATCCGTGGCTCCTGTCAGGTAATCAATGCTTCCGTCTTCGCACAGCCTCACCACGGCAGCACAGGATTGATGCCCCCGCTGCCTGGCTCCTCCAAGATACGCAGTCCCTGATAGGCCTACCCCATGGGCTAGAGGACCTTCTTGCTTCTTCCTGTCTCTCTGCTTCCATTCAGGCCTCTCTGCCAGGGTCTTAACGCCTTCACTCAACCCACAGGAAAAAACCGTCACCTTGTTGATGGTCTCATGGGGAGCATGGATGGCATTCTTGAGCCTAATCTCCACAGGATCAATCCCCAGCTCCTCAGCCATCATCTCCATCTGGATCTCGGCGGCAAACCTCGTATGCGTCACCCCGTGTCCCCTCATGGCCGCCGAGATGGGATGATTGGTAAAGACCCGATAAATGTCATGTTTATAGTTGGGCAATTTGTAGGGCAAGGTGGTCATGAATCCGGTCAGGTACATAGTCAGGGGCCCGATCGCCGTATAGGCCCCGCCATCGGCAATGACCTTGCTCTGCATGGCCGTGATCGTTCCGTCTTTTTTCATCCCCATCTTGTTATAGATGATCATGTTGTGCCGTCGACGGCTCGTCATCAGTTCCTCTTCCATATTGTAGACAAACTTCACCGGTTTGCCTGTCATCTTGGAAAGCAATATAACGCAAAAATCCCCGGCCAGGGAGTCATTCTTGGTTCCCCCAAAGCCCCCGCCTATAAAAGGCTGGATCACCCTCACCTTGTTCAGAGGGAGCTTAAAACATGACGCCAGGTGCCGGTACACAAAGTAGGGGCTCTGCTTGGCCGCCCAAATCGTTATTCCCGATGAATCCCAATAGCCCACCGCCGCAGGCGGCTCCAGGTATCCGTGGGTCACCCGCCCTGTCTCAAAGCGATCCTCACGCACCAGATCAGATTCCCTGAAGGCCTTCTCCACATCTCCGAAATCCATGTGAAACTCCCAGCTGATATTGTCCTTCACATAGTCATGGATTTGCGGCGCTCCCTCCTTCATCGCCTCCTCAGGGTCAAACACCCCGGGCAGCTCTTCATATTCCACCTGGATAAGCTCCGTAGCCTCCTCCGCGGTTTCCTCATCTACGGCCGCCACTGCCGCCACCGCCTCAGCTAAGTACCGCGCCTTGCCCTCCGCCAGTGGAGGTTCGTCCCGCGTCTTGGGCATCCACCCCCACTTCCATCCCTCAAAATCCTTCGCCGTTATGATTGCTTTCACCCCGGTCAGTTTTTCCGCCCGGCTGGCGTCAATATGCAATATCTTCGCATGGGCATAGGGGCTCCGCAAAATCTTGCACCACAGCATCCCCGACAGTTCATAATCAGCCGCATACTTGGCCTCTCCCGTCACCTTTACCCTGCCGTCAATGCGGGGCACCCTCTTTCCGATCACGGAGTACTCTTCCATTGTCTACTCACCCCCCTTCATGGCTTTGGCAGCAGCACCAATCGATTCGACAATCTTGGTGTACCCGGTGCATCGGCAAACATTGCCCGCGATCCCTTCCCTGATCTCCTGTTCACTCGGATCAGGATTCCGATCTAAGAGCTCCTTTGCCGACATGATCATCCCGGGCGTGCAAAAGCCGCATTGCATCCCCGCCTGCTCCACAAACGCATCCTGAATTGGGTGAATTTTATTCCCCTCAGAAAGCCCTTCAATGGTGGTGATCTCCTGGCCGTCAGCCTCCACTGCCAACACCAGACAGCTGTTTACCGTCCTGCCTCCCATCATCACCGTGCATGCTCCGCACTCTCCTTGACCGCACCCCTCCTTTGCCCCTGTCAGCTTCAGATCCTCCCGGATCACTTCCAGTAAAGTCCTCCAAGGCGGGACCATCAACTCGTAGGTTTTGCCGTTTACCACCACCTGTATCCTTTTCTCTTTCATCTCATCCTCTCCTCATTGCTTAAGACCCCTCAACAGGCGCCTTTTTACCCTCTAGCGTGAAAGGCATTGATGAATGGCCCTTTTTACCAAAACCTCTACCATCATTCGCCGATAGGCGGCAGAGGCCCGGTGATCATCAATGGGCTTTGATTCCTCAGCAGCCAGGGCAGCAGCGTTTTCAATCGCCTCCTCACCCGCCTTCGCTCCAATCAGCGCCTCTTCGGCCTTCTTTGCACGCATCGGGGTCGGCGCTACCGCCCCGAGCCCAATCTTCACATCCTTAAATACCCCATCTTCCTCAATCACCATTGCCCCGACGCCGACAACCGCAAGATCCATCCTGCTCCTCGGGGAAAGCTTCAAATAGACTCCTTTTCCGCCTTCAGGCATAGGGGGCACCTGAATCTCCTTTACCATCTCTCCGGAACCCAAAACCGTCTCGTTCGGCCCGCTGAAAAAATGCCCTATCTCGATCTTCCGCTCTCCCCCTCTGCTCAGACAGATGACCTTAGCGCCAAGGCAAAGAAGGGCAGGCGCCGAGTCAGCAGACGGCACCGCATTGCAGATGTTTCCCGCAATGGTTCCCCGGTTCTGTATCTGCCTGGAGGCAATCGAACCGGCTGCCTGGAAAAGCATGGGGAAGCCCTCTCTCACAAACGGGGCCTCCGTCACCCTGGAAATAGTGGCCAGAGCGCCGATCCTTAAACCCGCCCCTTCCTTGTAGTCCAAATACTCCAGCTCCGAGATCCCTTTCAGGTCCAGCAGCACCTCGGGCGCCTTAATAAGACGCTGTTTCAGCTTCGGGATTATGTCCGTCCCGCCTGCAAATACCTTTATTTTCCCTCCATCAGAGTCTTCCAAAAGACGAATTGCCTCCTCAACTCCTTTTGGTTTCACATAGTCAAACTTAGGCAGCCGTCTGTAAAACGTCGTCATCACAATCTCTCCTTTCGTGCAATTCAGAGATATCTCTTGTTTCTATTGTGGGATTTATGATTTTCATAAACGTTACCTGTTTCTTAAATAGATGTAAGGATGAAGAAAAAAATTTTATTATATATACCGGTAGGTATACCGAACATAACTTCCAGATTATGTCAAGTTTTTTTGTCAGAAAAATTTTCAGTTTTTTCAGATTTTTTTGTTAGAGGAAAAAAATATTGACATGGGATAGATCTTCTGTAATTATAGCCCGAACGTTCGTTTGAAGAATTCAGGTGCTCCCATGGCGAGGTCCAAAAGCCTTGAGAAAGAAAATGAAATTCATCGTGTCATAGCTCGTCTTTTCGCCCACCGGGGCTATCACCACACCTCGATGCGGGAAATCGCCCGGGAGCTTGGCATGAATCAGTCCTCCCTCTACCATTACTTTACGAGCAAGGAGGACATTCTGTTCAGGCTTATGGATAACGCTATGGATGAGGTACTCAGAGAGTTAGAGGAGATCTATGCAAAGGACATCTCAGCCGAAGAAAAACTGAAAAATGTGCTTTATTCCTACATTCGTTCCTATGCCGGAGATCAGGACAGGCTCATCCTGCTGGTCAATGAGATGAGCTCGCTTGCAGAGGCCAACTGCATCCTCCTCGTTGACAAACAACGGCAATACGTGCGATTGATCAAATCAATCCTCAAGCAGCTCGCCGATGAGGACAAGATGAAGGAGATCGACGCCTCGTCCGCCGCATTCGCCTTTTTCGGCATGGTCCATTACACCATCAAGTGGTACCACAAGGATGGTCCTATTACTGCAGACGAACTGGCTCGACTGTTTGTGGAGATCTTTACCAGGGGCATTCTAACGTAACTAGCAAAGCTCAGCCTAAAACCAATAAATAACCAGTGGATAAAAAATGACCCAAATTGCTTTAGCCATGTGGCTTAGGGCGCAAGGTGCACGGCCTTATGCCTTGTACCTTGCGCCTTCGGCCTGTTCCAATATCATCCTAAATCAGTAGCAATAACCTGAAACCGAATTTGAGATCTCAACTTATATAAATATAATGCCATGATTCCGTATCGCACCTCTTACTGGCACATTGATCATGTCTGGCTCTTTTATATCCTTGCAGCAACAGCAACGGCGATCTTTTTCTTCGGCATCCTTATCCACCTCTCTATCTGGATCAAGGGCGTCAGGCGGCAAAGCATACCTTTTTCATGGAACGGCATAGCTAACCTGATCTGGGATGGTCTTCTGGGAAGGCGGATATTTAAGGGGGATATTGCCGCGGGAACCATGCACCTGCTCATCATGTGGGGCTTCTCCGGCCTCTTTCTGGGCACGGTGCTCATCTCCGTGGATTACTGGGTATATCACTTTCTCCTGGGATCCATCTATATTGCTTATTCGACCTTTCTGGAGATCGCGGGCCTGATGCTGATAGGAGGACTCGCCTGGGCCTTAATACGCCGATATCTCCAGAGGGTCACCCGTCTGGAGAGGCGTCTTGAGGATCTCATCGTGTTGGCATTGCTCGGGCTTGTGGCTCTATCCGGCTTTTTCGTGGAGGGGATGCGGCTTTCGGCACAGAGCCCTGATTGGGCAGGGTGGTCATTTGCCGGGTATTGGATGAGCCTTTTGTGGCCCGATCCTCATTCTGCCCTATCGTGGTATCCTTTTTGCTGGTGGGTCCATGCCCTTTTGAGCCTCGGGCTTATCAGCTATATCCCATATTCAAAGCTTTTCCATATGCTCGCTGCTCCGGTAAGCATCTATCTGGAAAGTCAGCCCCCCCAGGCTGTCCCGATCGAAACACGCACCCCGGATGAAGAGGTCTATTCCTATCGGGATATGATCTTCTTTGATGCCTGCACCCGTTGCGGTCGCTGCGTGGAGGTATGCCCCGCAACCGGGGCTGGAGAACCCTTTACTCCGAGGGACTTTATTGCCTGGGCACGGAATGATCTCCTGATGCGGCATCATCCCTTTAGCAGATTCGAGTGGTTTGAACGATGGAAGCGCCGCAGGGGCTCACAAACAGCAGACTTCGATTCCCACAGGGTATGGCACTGCACCACCTGTAAGGCGTGCCTCGAGGTATGCCCCGTGTATGTGGGAATACCGGATGCGATCAGGGATGCGAGAAGCAAGGAGGTGGAAGAGGGGACCCAGATGCCTGCCCTTCTGACACAAAGCCTTAAAAACCTTTATAAATACAACAATCCCTGGGAGGCAACCAAGAAGAAGCGCGCAAACTGGGCCCAAGATATGGATAT
>Ga0307431_1000767_pt1 | contig 20190 bp, 18 predicted proteins | sample SalMarWE160170MG_FD_202155 | JGI IMG/M metagenome (GOLD analysis project Ga0307431, IMG submission 202155) | Salt marsh sediment microbial communities from the Plum Island Ecosystem LTER, Massachusetts, United States - WE1603-170 | ecosystem: Environmental > Aquatic > Marine > Intertidal zone >...
GTTACTGAATTATCTACGTAAACATTCGGATTATCCAGGTGGGGGCAATATCGTTGATAATAGGAATGCGTTCAATAAGAAAAGGGATTACGCAGCTTTTAATAGAAACTTTGGCTATTATAACTAATAATAACATAAAGATAATTTCCAAAGGCAGTTCCCATAACTGGTCAACAAAGGGAATAGGAATAATGTCAATAATTTCCATTATGACGGCGAAAAAAATTAGAATTATTCCTCCTGGCGAAAGGAGAATATCGGTGGGAATTTTACTAAACCATCCTCCTTTTTTGTTTTTTTTTAGTTTCTCGGGAGCAGGTTCGGGAGCAGGTTTAGTTTGGATTGTAGGCGTTTTTTCTGGCATATTAATCTCCTAATTCTTTTTTCGCTTCTTTTATTTTAGCTATTTCTCCGGGGGAAGTAGTAATTATTTGGTCTTCGGCGTAAGAAGCCACAACTTTAATTAGAACATGCTTTGTTCCGGCGAAGAATATCCCTTCTCCTACCGGTGTGTCCAATAGAGTCATTTTTTCTTCATCGGTTAAGTTAAAGGTTTTTTTAACCGTTTCTATGGTAGCTGCATTTTGTTTTAATAAAACGGCTAAAGAAGAATTGGTGATTATCGGCTGGCCGTATTTTGACTTCATAAAATCGTTGACGTCTTGAGTAATAGTGGTTACTCCGAGCCAGTATTTTCTCGCTCTTTTTACTGTTCCAAAAAGAAAAGAAGCGCTGTCTTCGTTTTGCATCATCCACCATGCCTCGTCAACAATTAATAATCTTTTCTTTGCTTTTGAAGTAACTGTTTTCCAAATGTATCTTAAAATTATAAAAAGAGCCATTGGCCGGAGTTCGTCTTCCATATCGCGGATGCCGAATACAACCAATCTTTTACTGATGTTAATATTAGAAGGTTGGTTGAAAAAACTAGAATAAACTCCTTTGGTAAATCTTTGGAGCCGTTTGATTAAAGATTCGGTTCCCTCCATTCCCGAGAGGACTTCTTCTAAGTCCGACATTATGGGGAAAGGAAGTTCTTTGCCCCAGAATTTTGAGTCGCTTTCCGTAGTAATGTCTTTTGCGGCGTAGGTTTCTGTAATTGCCCGGTCCATAATGCCGTCCTCCTCTGGAGTGAGCCCTCCAAGCATAATTCTCGTTAATCCCACTAAATTAATAATATTTGACCTCAAAACGTCTTCTGGCTTTTCGTCTTCTCTTGGAGAGGGCAAATCAAAAGGATTAATATGGCTGGGGGAAGCCAAAGAAACATTAAAGAAAGAGCCGCCAACCGCGTCAACCAGAAATTTATATTCATTCTCCGGGTCTATGATTATACAATCTATATTCAACATCAAATATCTCAGCGCTTCTAATTTAACCGTATAAGAATTATGGACAAACATTCCCCCTTCGCCTGTTAGAAAGACCTCGTTGTCAACGGTTAAATCGTAGACATATTTTTCTTTTTTATTCTTAATTTTTTTAATTTTTATAATTGGGTCCCAAAAAAGGTTAGATTCGGCCAATGCTTTGAGTTGCTCTAATTTTTTTTCAACTTGGGGAATTCCGTTATTCAGTATTTTTTGGTAATTTTGCCAGATAAATTGAGCCGCAGTTTGTATCATTTTATAATCGGTGTTGTTTTGGAAACGATAAGTTAGGGCAGGTTGTAAGGAACGGTTAAGGTATTTTATTGCCAATCCTGTTTCTTTAAATCCTGAATGAATTACTTCTTTAATTTCTTGGAGTTGATATTTTTCGCCTGAGATAGTTTCAATTGCCCTGAAGGCATTAATAGAACCCGGTCTTACTTCTTCGTTTTTCATTACTCGCCAGCTTTGTCCTAATGTTTGCCATAATTTTCTATTTAACTCTTTATTGTTTTTGCCAAGATTGACGATTTCAGATAATTCAGGAAGTTTGCTTAAAATCCCAAAAGTAGAAGTCAAATCTTTAAAGTATTGCACTCTTTCTTTGATTTTCAGTATTATTATTTTAAGCAATTCGGGAGAAGGGTTAAACGTCCCGTTTTTTAGCGCCCGGAAATTTTTTATATCATATAACTGAAAACCAAACAATTGTTGAATTTCTCTAAAAATGCTTTGTATTCCGGGAACAACATCAACATTGGTATTTCCTTGTTTTTTAACGGTCTGTTTAAGCTTATCTTCTTTTTCTTTTGAAATAAAATTAATATCGCTAATAAATTTTTTTAAATTATCTTGCCCTGAAATTACTAATTTATAATAAGATTTTTTATGTTCCCAGTAAGGAGTTTTCTTTTTAATCTTGGAAATTCTGGCAATAATGCCGAAATAATATAGGAGATAAGAAATCTCTGAAATCAATTTTTTAGATTTCGAGCAAGCCGTTATTTCGTGGTTTTCCACTCCCCCGTTTCCTTCAAAGTAAGCCGACAAATATGAGGCAATTTGTCTTTTCTCTAAATTAAAAATAAAAGGACAAACTTTTTTTTGTTTGGATTTTCCAAAACCTCCAAGAGTTTTGACCGTCTCTATAAATACCCGGCTGGCGCTGTTAACGCCTCGGTCTATATAAAAAGAAGGGATGCCTAAGGAATCAAAGGCAGACTTAGCGCCTTGGAGAAACTCGGAATTTGTGTTGCTTATTATAATAATTTTGTCTTTTGTCGTTCCTTCGGCGACAATAAACCCCAAGATTTTTAAAAGCGCCGTCGTGACTGGAAAATTAACGGGCAACGAATATTGCCTTTTCCCGTTTTTTGAAGTAACTTTCAAATTTTTAAAATCAGGATTTTTAAAATCAATTTTAAGAAGATTCAAAATTTTCCAAAAATACTGAATAGGAACAGGCCGGCTGTCGCGATACCGATAAAGATAGCGGTCGTATTTTTCGTCTATAATAACCTTCTTGAGAATTCCATAATTTCTTTTTAGAAAATTTTCCGCGCCGATTATGTAAACTTTTTTTGAATTTTTAAGAAGATTTAACAGATTTAAATATTTTAACGGTTTTTGGCTAATAGATATTTTCCGGGGCAGAGGAATATGATCTCCTTTTTTTATTTCAGAACTTTTAGCGGCAATTATTTTTCCGTTTTTAAAAATTAATATATTATGGTCGGCAGTAGCAGTAATTTCTCTGCCGCTTTTGGTCTTAATTTCATAGAAAAAATTAGGCGCTTTTTTTCTGGCGGCTACGGTTACTTTAGACCATTCTCCTTTAAAGTTTTTATTAAAGCTAAAAACTTTAATTTTCGGATTAATTGTTCCTTCTAATTCTTCGTCAATTTGAACAAGTCCCTGTTTTTTTATTGTATTTTCAATTAAGGAGCCGATTTTCGTAAGTTGAATTTCCCCTTTTTTATCTTTTATCAAAACAGGACTGTCTCCTCTTACGCTTTTCCCGGCGCCGGAAGTGGCAAAAATTACCGAATTGGCGTTAGGCAAAGTAAAACGGTCAAATAAAACAAGGGAATTGTTATGCTTATTGATTCCGTAAAGAATCCCTTCGTTTGAGCTTAAATCAGGGGAAACAAAAGGAAAAGTGCTTGAAAGAGGAGCGGTATTCATCAAGTTAGAAACTGTTAGGACGTCCAGATTATAAGGAGAGGTGCAGGTAAATCCTTCTTTCTGCTGATAAAGGGCCGGTTTAATATAAATCAAACGGGATTCCAATATAGACCTCAAACTAGTTTCTATGTCGTCTAATTTTTTTTCTGTTTTACTGTAAACTGTGATATATAAACTGAAATGGAACATTCTTTCTTGGGCAGTTTGGAGTTTATTTCTAAGTTCTTCTAAGTCCTGAAAGGCGGTTTCCAATGTCGGGTCTTTAATTAATCCTTTTTCTTCTCTTTCTGATAACTCAGCTTGAACCTCGGTGACTCTTTTTCTCAATTTTTTTAAAATTTTTTCACTGGAGACCGGATGAAAATAGAAAGAAATATCCATCGGTATATTGAGATTGATTATCGGGGAGAGCCAGCCGGTATTTAAATATCTTGGATAAGAAAAAACGAAGTAACTTTTAGTAAAGCTTTCTCCCATCTTGATGTAATTTTGTTTGACCTCAATATAAGAAGGAGAAACAATATCAGCGATCCTTAATGGCTCTTTTTGAAAAGGTTCTTCGGAAATTTTCGCCTTTTTTTTAAAAATATCAAACAAAGAAATTTTCATAAATACTTAACCTTATGTTATCTGCTTAATTCCGGCGGGAACTCGGGATAATAACCCTGTTCTGCCTCTGATTGGTGGTAGAGCGCCCAAAAAAGCTCTATGAGCTCTAAGTTATTTAAGGGAACGGATTTGAGCCCGCAAGCCCTTAATCCTAAAGAGGCAAATTCTACCCGTTGAAGAAGCTGGGTTTTTGCTCTTTGGAAAGCTTCCTCGGTTATATTAGAAATGCCGGGTAATTTCTTTTTCCCTTGGGTCGTTCGTATTTCCGTAACAGAAAAAGGAACTATCACATAAAAGGTTTTTTGCATAACCGAACCGCCGGTCATTATTTGGTTAATGAATTTTCTGTATTCGCCGATTTGTATTTGGAGTAATTCGTTTGTTTCTCCTTCTTCAATTTTTTTCAGATTGTCCAGATAGCCGGTAATATTAAGTTGTCTTGATTGAACGAGAATTTGGCAGGAAAAATCCAGAGAATTTAAAAAATTCTGGAATTGATATATAATAGCGTTCTGTTCTTCTTCTGATTTTAGAGCAAAATTTAAAGAAGAAACCATTAGAATCATTCTCAATCCTTTGTTTTTTAGGATAATAACGCCGTTTCTGATTTGGTCAAACTCTAAAAAGTTTTGAGTAGGAATTTGCATAAATACATTACTATATTGCTAAATCTTAGGGCGTAGGATACGAACCTTATTGTTGAAAATTCACTTTTTGGTTTCTAACTTAGAGAATAGTTCTTTTAATTTTCCGCCTGAGGCGAGCTTTAAAGGAGATTCTTTTTTAATCGTTTCTTTTAGTTTTTTAACTTTTTTTTCTTTTTTTAGTATTTTAGAAATAAAGTTTTTTCTTTCCCAGAGATAGATTTTTGGCTTGAAGAGAAAAATAAAAAAGTTTTTTATAATAACGGGCAAAGGAATTTTTTTAATTTTTAAAAGAGCCAAAGCGAGAGCTCCTCCTAACAGAATTATTGTGGCAATTACGAAAAGGAACATAGGAATCGTAAAATAAAGAAAAATACAAATAGCGCCGGCAAGGCCGATAAAAGTAAATTGTTTAAAAGTAAAAGGCCCGATTATTTTTGGTTCTTTTTCAATAAATTGAGGGATAGTAAATTGCATAAACTTGTATTTAGTATTTTGTATATTTTATTCTTTTTAGCCCGTTTATTAGTTTATTAATAACGATTGTTTGTTCGGCAATTTTTTGAAATTCATCATTTTTTAAATAACCAATATCCCGAGCAATTAATAATTGATTTTGTAATTCAGTTAATGAACCTTGTGATATGGAATAAAATTGGCATTTGTCTTTATTGGTATTTCTACTAAAGCCCTCAGCGATATTAGAGGTGATTGAAATAGCAGAACGCCTCATTTGGCTTGTTAATCCAAACATTTCTTTATTCGGGAATTTTTCTGATATTTTATAAATTGTTAAGACCAATTTATGTCCTTTTTTCCAAGTGTTTAAATCGGTAAAAGATTTAATTTTAGATTTTTTATTTTCCACACGAATACAAGATACTAAATACAAACTACAAACTACTCGGTTGGTTCTCTGTAAACATCTTTTTTTACCGACTTTTTCTCTAAGGATTTTTTAAGTTGAGCGGTTTTTTGGTCCTCTTCTATTTCAATTTTTATTTTATAAAGCCCCTCCAACTCCTTTTTTAAGGGTAGAAAGATAAGTTTTGTTATTCCGAAATAAACATTTTTGGCTGTTTCTTTTTTCAATCCAATTTCTTTTTCTAATGTTTTTTTGAATTCTTCAGGAGCAATCAATCCAAGAAAGAGATGGCCGATATCTTCAGAAATTTGCGATATTTTAATTTCGTTTTTTATACCGTTTTCCTTGCAGATATTATAAATATCGTAAGACACTCTTCCTGAAAAAATAGCTTTTTTTAATTCCTCAGGAAGTTCGTCATAGAGCTCTTGGAGTTGTCCTTTTGAATATTTAGCCATAAAATTACATTGCCATATTTTTTCATTATATCATAGTTGAAACAAGAATAAAAATTATTATTAGAGCGCGGGGCAAGCCCAGTTAAATTTGCTTCGTAACTATTTAACGGGGGTAAGCCCCGTTAGAGATTTGCTTTTTTTATCTTTTCTTCCTGTCCCCAGAATCTCTAACGGGGTAAATTTTCTTTTGGAAATTTCGGGAGAGCTTTTAGCATAAAAATTTTCCAGAGATGCCCGGCTATAGTTACTGCCGGATATTCTCGCATCGGACTGTTGTCGTTGTTTCCCGCCCAGACCCCTACTGTCAGGGAAGGCGTGTATCCAATAGTCCAAGCGTCGCGAAAACTATCAGTTGTCCCTGTTTTAGCGGCTACCTCGTAATTTTCAAAATAAAGAGGCGAATGGCTACCAAACATTGGCGTTCGGGCTTTGTTGTCGGAAAGAATGTCATTAATTAACCGGGCTGGTTCTTTTTCCAAGACCCTTTTAGGATTTATTTTTGATTCTTCAATAATATTTCCTTTGGAGTCCTCAATTTTTAATATAGAAACGGGGGGAATTTTTAATCCTTCGTTTGGGAATACGCTATAAGCAGAAACCATATCAAGCAATCTAACCTCTCCTCCTCCCAGAACAATTGAAGGGCCGTAAAAAGAATCGGGTTTGCTTAAAGTGGTAATTCCGAATTTTTTAGCGTTTTCTATGCTTTTTGATATACCGGCCAGATAAACCAATACTTTAACAGAAGGAACGTTTAAGGATTGAGCCAGTGCCTGCCTTAAGGTTACCGGTCCTCTGAATCTACCGTCATAGTTTCCAGGAACATAAGGTTTCCCGCCCCAGATTCCAAAATTAGTTTTTTCATCAATAACAATATATTTATCATCATATCCATTTTGGAAAGCGGTGGCGTAAACAAAGGGTTTAAAGGAAGAGCCGGGTTGTCGCCCTATTCTATAGGTAACAACATTAACTTTTGGGTCAAACTTGCATTTCCCTGTTTTTTCATTGCATCCTTCCGATTCTGAAGCGTACCAGTCCTTTGAACCGACCATAGCCAAGATTTCGCCGGTTTTTGGATTAATCGCAACTAAAGCGGCGTTATAGGCATTATACATTTTATTTCTTTCCGCTCCTTCTTTGACGGTTTTTTCCGCTATTTGCTGAAGGTCCCAGTTCAAAGAAGTATAGATTTTAAATCCTCCTTGTTCTAAAAAATCTTTGCCGTATTCTTTGAAAAGATATTCTTCAATATAAAGAATGAAATGTGGCGCTTTAATTGACTGTAAATTTTCGGCAAGAATTAATTTTTCTTTTTCCGCTTTTTCAGATTCTTCTTGGTTTAAGAATCCTTCCTGTTCCATTCGTTTAAGCACATAGTTTCTTCTCTCTATTAATTCGTCCCTATGTTCGTTGTTTGAATAATAACTGGGAGCTTTAATTAATGCGGCCAGAACAGCGGCTTCGCTTATAGAGATGTCTTTAGCCGATTTATTAAAATAGGTCTTTGATGCGGTTTCAACTCCGTAAATGTTGGGGCCAAAAGGAACCTGGTTTAAATACCATCCTAAAATCTGCTCTTTTGAATAGCGTCTTTCTAATTCTAAAGTTAAAATAATTTCTCTTATTTTTCTTTTCACAGTTTTTTCCGTGCTTAGAAAAGTGGAACGGATAAGCTGTTGGGAAATAGTAGAACCGCCGTAAGTTAATTTTCTTATTTTTAAATCAAGTTTAACAGCGCGAATAATTCCGTCAAAATCTATTCCATAATGCCTGTAAAAGTTAGCGTCTTCGGTGGCGATTACCGCCTCTTTTAGGTGTTCGGGTATCTGGTCAAAGGGAATAATTTCTCTTTTTTCCTCGCCATAGAGTTCGTAAAGAAGGACTTTACCGCTCCGGTCGTAGATTTTAGTTGATTGTATGGGCTGTCTTTCGTTAAAATCCTCTGGCCGGGGAAGGTCTTTGGCGTAATAAAAAAATACAGACAGCGGGAAGAAAATAAAAAACGACAGGCAAACGCTGAAAAAAATAAGAATTCGGATAAATATCTTTTTTCTTTTCTTTTTTTTATAAATTTTTCGATAAAAAATTCTTTCTGCCATTGTTTACAATTTTATATTTTTATTCTACGATAAAAATGTATGGAAATAAAGAGTAAATCTCAAAAAATTGAAGAAGTTTTGACAAAAGGGGTAGAACAAATTTTTCCCAGCAAAGCCGAACTAAAAGAAATAATGCAAAAAAAGAGGATACGGCTTTATTTTGGGATTGACCCTACGGCATCTAAGCTTCATCTTGGCCACACCATCGGCTTAAAGAAACTTCAAGAGTTCGCGGATTTAGGATGCGAAACCTTTTTAGTGGTTGGGACAGGAACAGTTTTGGCCGGCGATCCTTCTTTAAAAAAAGAAGCGAGGAAGAAAATCTCTAAAGAGGAAATTCTGAGAAATATTAGAACCTGGAAAAAACAGGCGGCAAAAATTTTGGATTTTTCGAAAATAAAGATTAAATATAACGGAGAATGGCTTTCAAAATTAAAATTGGAAGACATTATTGATATTGCTTCCAATATTTCGGCAATAAAACTTTTTCAAAGAGACACTTTCCGAAGAAGAATTAAAGAAGGAGGAACGGTTTGGACCCACGAAATTTTATATCCCTTGCTTCAAGGATACGATTCCGTCCATTTAGGCGTTGATTTAGAAATAGGGGGAACCGACCAAGTTTTTAATATGCTTATTGGTAGAGAACTGGAGAAAAAAATGGAAGATAAAGAAAAATTTGTTTTGACCTTTCCTATGATTACCGGGATTGACGGAAAACAAATGAGCAAGACATCCGGTAATTGCGTTTGGATTGAGGATTCTACCGATGAGATGTACGGGAAAATTATGTCTATTCCAGACAATCTTATTTTTAACTATTTTGAGTTGCTTACAAACACCTCTTTGCCTGAAATAAAAAAGATTAGAGAGAGCAAAAAGAACCCGAAGTACTTAAAAATAGAGCTGGCTGAAAAAATCGTTGAAATTTATCATGGAGAGAAAGCGGCTCAGAAAGCGGAGAAGGAATTTGAAAAGATTTTTAAGAAAAAAGAAACGCCTTCAAAAATTCCGGCGTTTAGGACCGGGAAAAAAGAAATTTCCATTTTAAACTTATTGGTTGAAACAAAATTAGCCGTCTCAAAATCAGAAGCAAAAAGATTAATATTACAGAAGGGAGTAAAAATAGACGGGAAAATTCAGAGTGATTGGAAAGCAGTTATAATTCCCGAAAAAGGAACGATATTGCAAGTTGGCAGAAGAAGATTCGCCAAATTACTATAAGATTGCCATAAAAATAATTTACCCTGTTAGAGATACTCTCTTTCTTTAATTTATCCCTGTTCTCAGAATCTCTAACGGGGTTTACCCGTGTCCACCCGGGTTTTTATTTAACAGTGGCGTTTCTTGATTGGAGGACGTAACAGAAAGCAATGCCTAAGGCGTCTGTTGCGTCGTCCTTTCTTTTATTTTTGTCTTTTGGCTTTGCCTCTAAATTAAATAGGGATTGGATCATTTTCTGGACCTGTTTTTTTTCCGCCCTGCCATAGCCGGCAATAGCCATTTTCATTTGGAGAGGAGTATATTCATAAACCGGGATTTTTTTCTTGGCGGCAGTAAGCAAAATTACTCCTTTTGCCTGACTTACTGGCATAGCTGTTTTAAAATTTTTAAAAAAGTATAAACTTTCAACGGCCATTATTTCCGGTCGATATTTTTTAATTAACTTGTTAAGTTCGTTATTTATTATTTTTAAACGTTCTCCCGGAGATAAATCCGGACTGGTAATAATACATCCATAATCAAGGACTTTAATGCCTTTCTTTGTTTTGTTAATGATTGAAAATCCCGTCGTGGCAGTGCCGGGATCAATGCCCATTATAATCATTGTTAAATTGTTAAATTGTTAAATTGTTACCGCTCTCTCGCCAAGACGGGGTCGCTTATTGTTACAATGTTAAGTTCTTTTTAATAATTAACAATTTAACAATTAATTTTTAAGGTTTGAGTATATGTCTTGCACCGCCTCGTTTTCATCTAATGATTCAAAGAGTTTTCGGCAAGTTTCTTTTTTTGTTTCTTCTGTATCTATTGTTTCTTTAGGGGACCAGCCGAGAGAAGAAGAGTCTATTTTGACCCCTTTTTCTTCTAAGCTCTTTTTTACTTTTTCCAATTCGTTTGGTTTAGTGTAAATATCAAGAATATCATTTTGCCAAGAGATATCTTCTGCCTCTGCCTCAATCGCGGCCAATTCCAGTTTTTCTCGCCATTCACTGTTCGTTGTTCGCTGTTCGTTGTTCACTGTAATTATTCCTTTTCGTTCAAAGAGCCACCTTACAGAACCCTCGTTGGCCATCTTTCCGTTATTTTGATTTAAAATTTGTTTAATTTCACTGAGCGTTCGGTTTTTATTGTCGGTGATTACTTCAATAATAATGGCGATTCCTCCGGGTCCATAAGATTCCAAAGTAAATTCTTCTAATTTTTCACTGGTCAGTTCTCCTGTCCCCCGTTTTATTGCTTGCTCAATCTTATCCTTTGGCATATTGAGCGATTTTGCCTGTTCAATGGCCAATCTTAATTTGGAGTTAACGCCAGGGTCGCTTCCTCCTTCTCTGGCAGCAACGGCGATGAGCCGGGTTATTTTGGAAAAGGCCTTACTCTTTTTAGCATCGGCCGCGCCTTTTTGATATTTAATTGAATGCCAATGACTGTGCCCCGACATAATAAAATTTTTTCTTTAGTTTTATTTATTTTATCTCATTGGAGAGTATAAAACAAGAATGGCGCGCTCTTTGTTGGCAATTTTGCTTTAAGTGCTAATATAGTTAAATGGCAAAAAGAAATAAAAAACTGTTTTATTGGGTTTTGGCTATTTTAATTCTGGGCGCGGGGGTAGTCGGTTATAAATTTTTATTTCCCGAAAAACAATTTTCGTCCTCCATAGAGATTAATGAAAAGCAAAAAGAACTTATTAACGGGGCGTTAATAGTCCGTAAGTTAGACAAAGAGATGATTGAGCAGAAGATTGAACAAGGGAAAGAATATCTATTTAAAATGATAGATAAAGAAGAAAACGGAGTCCATAAATATTATTATGCTCTAAATGACACTTTTGAAAATAGATTACATACCACCTATACGTCAACTCTTACTTTTACTCTTTTAGAGCTTTATGATTTAGAAAAAGACGATTTGCTTTTGAATCAAGCGCTTAAATGCGCCGAATTTATTCTTTCTATGCAGAACAAAGAGAAAGGAAGCAAAGGGTATGGCGCTTTTTACTATTCGTATTATTTAGGCAACAAGGAAAAAGAAAAGAAATTTGTGGTTGGCACGACCTCAAAAACCATATATACTCTGCTAAAACTGTACAAATTAACTGATAACAGAAAGTATTTAGAGTCTGCCGAATTAGCCGCTGATTGGCTGACGACTATGCAAAAAGCGAACGGAAGCATGAAATCGTACATAAGATATAACGAAGAAGGGAAGTGGGTTCATGATACAAAAGAATCTATCCTTTATAATGGCGAGGTTCTTTCTGCCCTTTCCCGAATTTATACGGTTACCGGCAACGAAGAATATTACAAAGCGGCAGAAAAGATTGCTCAATACTTTACTAAAAAGTATGAAGACGCAGGAAGAAATTATATTATAGGAGAGTATCGCTCCAAAAACCCAATTTCAAATTCCTGGGTAGTAATGTCTTTGATGGATTTTTACAAAACGAAAAAAGATAATTATTATAAAGATATAGTTTTTGAATTAAGCGCTCAAATTATCTCGCATCAAACAAAAGACCCTAATGATGTTTTAAATTACGGACGCATAGACGGCGCTTATTCAACTAGCGGAAACGGCTGGATAGGCGAGGTAATGGCAAGCGTTTATGAATTTTGCCTTGAAGAGAAAAAAAACGATTGCGAAAAATATAAAAATGCTGTTGTTAACACAATAAGATGGCTTATCCAATATACTTATTCAAAAGATAATATCTCTCTTCTCAAAAATCCTGAAAGAGCAATCGGCGGTATTTTTTGGAACAAGGAAAATAAATATATCAGGACGGATTCGGTTGCTCATGCTCTGAATGGATATATTGGCATAATAGATTATTTGGAAGATAAAGTATTAATTTCAATTCCGAAAAATCCCTAAAAATTCTGTCTTCGCGCAATTTCTAAAAGAAATTAAAGGTTGTTTTTAAGTCCTCTTTTGAGAATTAAAATTATTATTGCCGAGAGAGCGGCGACAAGAGAGGCAATTATTAAAGGGAAGGAGGAATTAAAAAGACGAGGGATTTTCTCTTTGATGGTGGCTGTCTCCTTTTTAAGAAACCCGCTCTCTGTTGACAGAGACCCGCTCTCTGTTTTTAGTTTCTTATCCTTTGAAGATTCAATAAAGGAAGGTTCTTTTTCGGGGATAGCGTTTTTTTCACCCGGGGTTAAAATAGTACTCCAATTCCAACCAGATTCTGTGCGATTATATGATTGACCAAGTAATGCCTTTCCATAAGTTACATTGTCTAATATATTTCCATTCGGCTGTATTAATTGTAATCCATCACCACTATTATTTAGAGTAATTTTACTAACCGGACGAGCAAGAACTAAATAGCCATTAGCTTTAATTTTTGTTCCTTCAGGAAAAATATAAGTTTTGGTAGAACCTATAGTGTCCTGTATTTTCCAGCCAGAAATATCAACTTCTTGGTTGTCCGTATTTTTCAACTCCAACCATTCCTCCAACTCATCTTTTCCTTCGGGCGATGGAACTAATTCGTTTATTAAAATGCCAGAAGGATAAATAATAGGCATCGGTTCTTCTTTTTGTTCTTCTCGTTGTTCTTTAACTGGCTGTGTTTCGGGTTCGGGTTCAGGTTCAGAAAGTTGTTGTTGGATTTGGCTGTTTTCGTCCTTTGGTGTCCCGCCTGCATTCTGGCTTGTTTGCCAATTTGAAGAACCATTCCCAGGAAGAGAAGGGCTTATTTTTTCCATCGTCTTTTTAGTTTTATTATCACCAGCAAACCAACTTTCCGAACAATTAACTTCGTCAATTACTTGAGAATTATTATCCAAAAGCTGTAAATGTTCCCCACTATTTTTAAGACCATAACCTCCCCAGCTACTTGGTTCTTGGCTAGCCGGGATATCACTTATTGTTGTATCATCTGTTCTTTCAATAAGATAATAAGATTTTTCTTTAATTACTCCGGTTAAAGATTCAATCAAGGTTGTCCCCCCGGCTTCATACAAGCCCCATTCTGCAAGATTAATATCTTGATTAGTATTATTGTATAACTCTACCCATTCATCAGAACTATTGGTTTCCGTTCCCATCCAAGCTATTTCATTGATAACAACGCTTAATGATTCGGCAGAAAAGACTGAATAGAAAGGAAATAAGAGAAATAGAGATATAATGACTATTTTTAGGGTTTTTAGCACTATATTATCTAAAATTAGTATTTTCTAAGGACTTTTTCTCTTGGGAGGATATAAGTTGTGGCAAAGATGCTGAAATTCTTAGTTTATTTGTAGGGACAGTCCATTCGGAATCGTTCTCGTTAAATTATAACTAAAAGCCCGAGAGAATCCTTCGGCAAGCTTAGGACAAGTACTCTCGGGCCAATGACTCCGGGGGACGGACGGCTTGCCCGGCCGTAGTTTTAACGAAGGAGGGATGTTAGAACCTATTTGGTAAAATAAAGTTATTTATATTTCTTTGAAAAATCAGGTAATTTATATAAGATTTTAACATCCAAGGGTAATTCGGCAACAGGAATAAAATCTTTCCCTTTTTCTTTTTTGTACATCATTTTGATTTTATACCTACCTTCCCCCGCAATTTTAAATGTTCGTATGTTCACTATATTTCTGAACCTCAAAATCCCTTTAGCAATATTAACTTTATTAATATAAGAACTAAGAGAATTTCCGTCAGGACTTATTATTTCCACTTTAAATTCCAAAATATTTTCTTTATTGTGATTTTCTATAATCCAAAAGCTAACCAATTGTAAATCTACTTTAACAATCAGCCCCTCTTTTTTAAATACTTTCTCCTTATCCAGTGTCAAATTCATCTGCTCAATACAGTTAAACATGCTCAAAAGATTAGTTTCTTTATCTACAGACGATTTTTCACAAATTACTGTCCAAATATGTTTCATATTATTACGGAATTATTTAATATCGAATTTTTCTTTTTTGTCTCTAATAGAGAACTGTCCGCACTTTCCCTGAGAGGGAAAAATAAAACTTGTATGTCCTGAGCAAAAATTCTTCCTAGTATAGAAGAGTTAAAGTTTAGCTTTTCACTAATTCTAAAAAGTAAATCTATTCCTATATTTACATCGGCATTTTCTATCTTGGATACTACTTTTTGCGTAGAACTAATTTCTTTAGCTAATTTTTGTTGACTAATATCTAAGCTCCTTCGAGCATTATAAACCTCAACAGCAAGTCGTATTCTTAAATTGGCGTCTTTTGTATATTCTTGAAATTTCTTTTTCTCTCTAGCTTCATCCATCGCATCTATATTCTTATTTTTCTTATTTATATTTTTCATATAATTTGGGGTTCTTTATAAATTTATTTTTATATTCTTTTGTAATTTCTAATTGTTTATCTATCTTACGTTTTTCCTTCTTAGTATCGTAATTATCTGGCTTCTCGAGCGCATTTAAAAGCACTGTTTTATTCTCGTAGCGAAAATAAAAAATTCTGATAAGAATATTTGTATCTTTTCTATGTTTAATTTCAAAATAGTCATAACCACTTAATTTGGAAGAAATGGGTGGTGTTGGGTTTCCGCAATTTTGGACGACATGTTCAATCTTCGCATTTACATTACTTAATATTTTAATTTTATAATTTTTTTTCTTAATAGTATCTTTCTTGGTTATTCTATATTTGGCAAGATAAGTTTTAACTGGGCAGTATCCTGCGTTTGCATCATAATAATAAACAACCTCCATGCTTTACCTTGTTAGTTGTGTAGTTGGCTGACCCTGTAGACATTATATCCAATTAGATATATCTTTGTCAAGACTCCTTACTTCTTATTGCAAAAATACCCTAGACATTTGGTGGTAAGGATCGAACTTCTAAAATTAAATTCTTACCAAATCCTTTTTCTTAACTTCATTTTTGGGCACTAAACAGGTAGTTACGAACACAGAAAATGTTGTTTTGTAGGGACAATCCATTCGTCGTTTGGCGAATTTTTTGTTCCCATCCAGGCAATTTCGTTGATAATTAAAGATGAAAAAGCCCCTTGAACGGCGAGGGGCGGAAACAAAAATAAACAGAAGCGCTTTTATTTTCATTATTTTAATTTTATAGTAGTACATGCCTTTGAAAAGCGTGTGCCTTCCGGAGAACGCGCGCGCAAGCTTCTTACAGATGTATTAATTTTTGCGAACTCTTGTGTTTTATTCCTAAATGCTGATAGGCGGATTCGGTAGCGGTTCGGCCGCGAGGAGTTCTTTCAATAAAACCGAGTTGCATCAAATAGGGTTCGTAAACGTCTAAAACAGTGTCTATTTCTTCAGATGCGGCGGCAGAGAGCGTTTGAAGACCAACCGGTCCTCCTTGGAATTTTTTAATTATCGTTTTTAAAATTTTTCTGTCTTCTTCCTCAAGGCCAAGTTGGTCTATTCCTAAAAAATCCAAAGCTCGCTTAGCGATTTTTTCCGTGATTACTCCGTTTCCTTCTACCTGGGCAAAATCTCTGGCTCTTTTCAAGAGCCGATTGGCCACTCGAGGAGTAAAACGAGAGCACTGGGCGATAAGATTGACCGCTTTTGATTCTATTTCTATATCTAAAAGCTTGCTGGACCTTTGGATAATCTTCTCAATATCCTCATTCTTGTAAAAATTGAGCTGAAAAGTCGCTCCAAAACGATTTCGCAAAGGAGAAGAGAGCAGAGCCAAACGGGTGGTAGCGCCGATTAAGGTGAAATGGGGAATTTTTAATTCCATTGTCCTTGCCATCGGGCCTTTGCCCAAAATCAAATTTAGTTTGAAATCTTCCAAGACCGGATAAAGAAATTCTTCTATTGTTTTGTTTAAGCGGTGAATTTCGTCGCAAAATAAAATATCGCCTTCTGAAAGATTAGTTAAGATAGCCGCTAAATCTCCAATTTTTTCAATTACAGGTCCAGAGATAGTCCGAATATTTGCTCCTAACTCTCTAGCCACAAGATAAGACAAAGTGGTTTTTCCCAACCCTGAATTTCCGTAAAAAAGAAGATGTTCAACCGCTTCCTCTCTTTTTTTAGCCGCTCCAATAATTATCTGAATATTTTTTTTGACTTTCTCCTGACCAATATAATCAATCCAATTTTTTGGCCTTAAAGTTAAGTCAAGATTTTCATCTTCCTCGCTCAACTCAGGCGCAACAGGGTCTTCTTTTCTTGAAGGGCTTGACAAATTTTTCATAAAGTATTACAATACAATAGAAATAGAAAATTATAAAATTCTATTGTAAAAACAATTATAGGGCTGGGGGTTTGGAATTTTCTGTGGATGGGTGGTTTGGTTCCGCTTTTAGCGGGACGAGACCATACCTCGCGTTGATTCTAAACTTATAAATCCTGCAAGGTTATATAACCCCCAGCCTTATGTTTGTTTTTATCCCTAAATCATCAAATCGCTTTGCGATTTAATGATCGGGCGACCAGTCCCGCTAAAAGCGGGGCTGGTTTAGTCCTCAGAAGTTACTCGTTCTACTTCTTCAATCGTGGTTACCCCTTCAAGAACTTTTAAAAATCCGTCTTGGCGCATTGAAACCATTCCCTTTTTTTTGGCTAATTCTCTTAAAGAAGATATAGAAGGTGATTTCAAAATAAGGTTTTCTATTTCTTCATCCACTAAAAAACTTTCAAAAATTGCTTGGCGTCCTTTGTAGCCGGTAAAATTACAGTATTCGCATCCTTCTTTTTGAGGAATTTTGGTTTTTTCCGTTGGCATTGGAATTCCCATCTTATCCAAACCGACCCTTTCCAGGGCTTTTTTTATTGTTTTTAATTCCTCGGAAGAAATTGTTTTTAAGGAGCCGCACTTTTCGCAAACTTTTCTGACTAATCTCTGGGCAAAAGCCATATTTATTGCCGGAGCGATATTGACCGGATTTTCTCCTAAGGCCTGAAGCCGGGCTATTGTTCCAGCAGCGTCATTAGTATGCAAGGTGCTTAAAACCAGATGTCCGGTTAAAGCGGCTTGAAGGGCGATTTTTGCTGTTTCAAAATCCCTGATTTCTCCCACTAAGATAATATCAGGGTCTTGACGCATTAGGGCCCTTAATCCGTTGGCAAAGTCATAACCTCTTTTTGGGTCAACTTGGGTTTGAGAAATTCCTTCTAACTCATATTCAATCGGGTCTTCAATGGTAATAATTTTTACTTCTGGCCTATTGAGTTCTTTTAGAACGGCGTAAAGAGTTGTTGTTTTCCCCGAACCAGTGGGTCCGGTGACAATAATCATTCCGTTCGGCTTTTTTATTTCTTTTTTAAAGATTTCAAAAAGGTCTTTTCTTAAACCAAGTTTTCCCAAACCGATTAATTTTTTTGGATTTAAGACCCTAAGGACGATTGATTCTCCGTGTTCGCTGGGCAGGGAAGAAGCCCTGATTTCAATTAATGTATCGCCTATTAAGATAGAAAAACGGCCATCCTGTGGCCTGTTGGTCACATTTAGTTTAAGCTTAGAAAGAAGTTTTATCCGGGACAGAAGGAGACGATGTATTTTAGGGTCAAAAAACAATATGTCTTCTAACATTCCGTCAACCCTTAATCTCATTTTTATTTTTTCCTTTTCGGGTTCAATGTGGATGTCCGAAGAATCAAGATTAATCGCTCCGGCTAAAATAATTCCTAAAATCTCGGTGGTATTTTTTCCCAGAGATGATTCAATCTTTTTTTTAAAATCGGAGATAGTTTTAACTTTCAACTGAATCTCTTTGATTGTGGATTCGGGGATTTCAACTTCCCCGGTTATTTTTTTTATTTCCAGCATGATTTTAAAATCTTGAATTTTGTATTATCATTAAGATAAGCCAATTACTTTAAATTAGATTATTTTTAAAGATTAGTCAAATTTTTTATGAGACAAGAATATGCCGCCGGCAGTTTTAGAGAAACAAAAAAAATAGGCAAGAAGTTTGCCCGGGAAATTATAAACCCCGTTAGAGATACTGAGGGCAAAAAAGAAAGACAAAGAAAGCAAACCTCTAACAGGGTAAGAAAACTTCCTCCAAAAAGAGCTTTTGTTGTTGCTTTGGAAGGCGAGTTAGGAGGAGGGAAGACGACCTTTTTGCAGGGCTTTGCCAAGGGTCTGGGAATTAAGGAAAAGATTCTTAGCCCTACTTTTGTAATTTTAAAAAGATTCAAGATTTCCCGCTTGATACGGGTTTCCTCCGCAGCGGGGGAAAATTTAAAATTTAAGAATTTTTATCACCTTGATTGTTACAGGATAAGGAAAGCAGAGGAGATTTTAGACCTGGGTTTTAAAAAGATTGTTTCTGACCCCGGAAATATTGTCGCTATTGAGTGGGCGAATAAAATCAAAAAAATAATCCCTAAAAACGCTCTCTGGCTAAAATTTGAATTTGTTGATAAGAATAAAAGGAAAATAAAGCGCATATCCCGATAAGGATACTACGTGTTTAACAAATTAAGGAAATTTAGTCGTAAAAACCCGCGAGAAGGGGTTTTTGTTTTTACACAGTTTTTCCCTTGACAGGTAATTTTGATATGGGAAAATACACTAACATTAAAGTCCTGACAATATTCTAATATATCCTAATAAGGATACGTTAAAATTAATTAAATTTGTGTCTCAAAATAAAAATACAACCGAATATATTTCTCTGCCCGACGCCGCTAAATATTGTTCTTATTCGCCGGATTATTTGAAGTTAAGAGCGCGGCAGGGAAAATTTAAAGCGATAAAAATTGGCAAGAACTGGGTGACGAAAAAAGAATGGGTGGGAGAATATATAAGAAAAACAGAAGAGCATAAAGATAATTTTAAAAATAAAAAAATCCAAGAAGCAAAGAAGCGGATTATTAAAATGAGGGAGTCAGAACCGCTGGGGTCGGAACGGCCAGAGACCGCCGGGACAGTCGGGGTAAGACCCCGACCATATCGGCGGGAAACTGTCGGGGTAAGACCCCGGTTAATCCAACTAACTTCCCGGTCAGACCCTCCCGAAAATCTTCCCATAGGCCCCACTTTTAACGGGAAGAAGCAGTTTGCGGAAATCAGCTTTTCACAAATATCTTTGTTGTGGCTTTCCTGTTTCTCAGAAAAAGTAAAAACAATAATTTTATCTTTAGTAAAATATGTTCAGGTTTCCAGAGAAATTCGTTTCGGTTTTATAACAGTTCTAACTATTATTTTATTGTTTGCTGGAGTGGCTTTTGCCCTTCAAAAGGTTGATGAGGGGATTGCCAAAGCGTTTTTTAATGGAAACGATTTTCTTGTTTCAACCGGCGAAAAGATTTCTAATGAAGTTTCTAATAATATATTTGCCGGAGTTGACTTTGTCGACGAGGTTTCTAATAACTTTTTTTCTGGCCTTGGTTTCACTGCCGACACTGCCGTTAATACTGTCGCTAAAACTTCTAACAACTTTTCTTCCGGCGTTGATTCTTTTGCCGGTGTTGTTGTCAAAAGCGGCAGAGAAATTTCTAATAGCGCGTCTGTCAGCGCCCAACAAATCCAATCGTCTTTGCGCTCAGTTCATAGAAGTTTATCTTCCGCGTTCTCCGCCACCGAAAATATTTCCAAGGACGCGACAAATTCTTTTGGAGAATACTTTCACTGGTTAAACTATACTTTCAAGAATAAACTATTTACTTTCAATCAAGGAGTTTCTAACTTTAACAGAATAACTGTCAAGAAGATAAAAGGAATTCCAAAAAGCGTTTCTCAAAGTTTCTCCGGCGGAATTGAAGCCGTTGAGCAAACAGGACAATCGGCAATAAAAAAGATTGTCTGGGTTTTTCAA
>Ga0307431_1000769_pt1 | contig 20166 bp, 14 predicted proteins | sample SalMarWE160170MG_FD_202155 | JGI IMG/M metagenome (GOLD analysis project Ga0307431, IMG submission 202155) | Salt marsh sediment microbial communities from the Plum Island Ecosystem LTER, Massachusetts, United States - WE1603-170 | ecosystem: Environmental > Aquatic > Marine > Intertidal zone >...
CTGCACGCTCCGGTCCCCACAGCAGTATGGCACGGAGCAAGGCACCTCCCAAGTAACGGAGCGACGGAGCGGGGGAGCAAGGAGCAGGTCAACTTGAGGGAAATGCTTCGCAGACAACAAAACGATGTTTTGTTCAATGCGCATAACTGCAATTACATGTGGCAAAACGTTCTTGTTTCCAACTGTGCCCTTACGAACGAAGTCCCGAGTTTTTTGGTCCTACTACATCGAAATCTTTATTCTGCTATGAGGCGACTATTTTAAATAGTTCCATTTCAGCAGAGCGAAGGGCCGCAGCAAGTGATTCGGCTCGTCCTCTCTCTATACTCTCATCAATTCCCGCGCTCATGCTACGTAAGGCGCTCTCTCCTATCAAATTAACAATATGTCTGGCTGCGGTGCTTGCTATTAAGCTGTAGCTATGTCTCGTGAGCTTAAGCAACAGTTCCATGTCTTCTTTCTTAGCCAAGCCAATCATTCCAAAAGCAGCAAGTCTGATATATAAGGCTCTGTTATAAACAGATTGAATCGATAGCAAATCTCTCATTTTGTGCGTACGTCTTTCGCCACGGGAAATATATTCCCAGAACTCTTTTCTTTCTGAGATGTCCTTAAGGAACTTTGGCATTTTCTTTGTTGATTTTGCTAGTTGCTTTAACGCTGTCAGACCTAAGCCTGCATGATTCCAATAAACAATTTGCTCCTTTTCAGCAGCAATACGTTCTAAAACTAGCTTCAAGTCGTCCTGATTCCCATACTGCAATAAAGCAAGGACAATTCCACGTGACGATGTAGTTAACTTAATAGCTATAATTGCGTCACGTAAGCGAGGCAAATGCTTGAGAGATGTTGACCTAGCGATGGTCTCTGAGAGAGCACTCGCCTTTACAAACCAAGCATTCCTCCGGTAACGCCCTCTCTCCCTCGAATTCCAATCTTCATAGGAGGTTACCAGACTATCAAAATCAGATAGCGTCACTTTGCTGCCGATGGCAGCAAGTAATACCCTTGCCTCACTCTTAGACGCACGCTTAGCCTCTCCTAGAACACTTTTCATTTTACCCATCCGTATGCGTATCAAAGCTCTGCTGAAAATCTTAATCCAAAGAGCAGGACGCATCTTCAAAAGAGATTCATAAGCGGCCATTGAATCTGAATTATTGGAAGCCGATATTATTGTCTTAAGTAGTGTGAACAGCTCTAAAGCTCTATCCTTTGGTCCAATTATCTTGGGAATTGGAATATCATTTCGTAATACGATCGTTTTATATGCATCCCTACAGCTGGCGCTACTACTGCTTTGAAGTCGCCCTATCCAATCCCAATCGCCGTTTTGTATCTTAACAATGATTGCTTCCAGGCAAGCTTGCTGAACCTCCTCACGACGATGACGTAAGCCATTAGTAATTAGTCTATCTGGAACAGATATTGGATCCTCTAGAATTAATGATGCTAGTTCAGCTGACAGCCGATAGTTTCGCAAGGCTAGGTAATCCTCATCGGTAACCGGGCTCTCACCAAGCTTCCTTCTTAAGAGTACAATTGATACTTTTCCTGCGCGATCTATGTCATCTTTGCTTTCTTCGGCTCTAAGCCGCTCAAGTAGCTTGGCCGCCTCCGCATTCAGTAACCAATACAGTGCTGGGCCTCTTCCCTGTATCCACGATGAAAGGAGTAAACGCATTTCCTGTTCATTTGGTGCTATTCTCTCCTTATGCTTATATAGCATTAATAACTCTTTACGAGTAAGAGTAGCCTCCGTAGTTTGATATGCTGCTGCTTTTGTAGCTAACAATTCCCGAAATCGCTTAAATTCTCGTTCCTCCGAGTCTACGAGTGTAGAAGTAATTTGCTTTGCAATGAAATCATGACTAATCTCGTAATAATCGTCTAAATGACGGACTAGTCGGAGATCAATTAGCCTTTCGAGAGCTAATTCACAACCTAGTCTATTCAATCCAGTGTCTGCAATAATTTCATTGATAGACCTTTGAGCTTTCACTCCGTAGCTCCTAACAAGTGAAACAAGCACAAGCCTAGCATCACCTCCCGTATCTTGAGCGTACTCTAATAATCGACTAAGATATCCCCCAAGGACTCCGTCCATGCCCCCTGATTCTTGGTAATGTTTGAAGGTATATGTTCCATCCGCTTTCTTTGACGATGACCATATATGATCGACCAACATTTGAAGATATGGTGGGTAAACAGTGGACAAGCCCATCACACGCCCACTGGCAAGCAAGTCATTCTTAATTCGTCTTTCCTCATAAGGACGTAGTTTCAAATTCACTGATAGATCTTGTGCTGTCTTTACGACTCCTCGCCAGGCTTCATCAATATTAATACCACTAAGATAAACTCTAGAGAGTCCATGTGGGGAGCCACTTATTTCTTGCCAGTATGTTCCCAGTCTCCCTTCAAGGTCAGAGCGATAGCATATAAGAACATGCACTGAAGGAATCGCTAAATCACGGATAATTCTCAATTGGGATGTGAGATTGCTAACTTCTCTATCCTCACGCGTAAGTAAGATATCCTCAAATTGATCTATTATCAATAGAGCTTTCTCTTCTGTAATAGCTGCTGATACCTCAGCTAGCAAATGAAGAAGAGAGCCTCTATAGGATGGCCTTACTTCAAATACAGATGCTTGAATTTGTCTAATTATGTCCGTACAAGGGTAACCGAGCGGTCGAGTATATATAACACGCCATCCTCGATTTACAACTTCTGGGATCAATCCTGCGTGAATCAAAGAGGTCTTCCCAACCCCGGAATCGCCAAGGAGCAAGACAATGTAATCATCATCAAACCGCGTTAACATTTCCTTAACTGTCTGCTCACGACCAACAAGATAGTAGCGGTTTTCACTGGTAATAAACTCCATTCCCACAGGCTGATGAATTGTCCTTGGAGAGGGCAACATGGATGGGCGAACTTTTAAGGGAGAAGCCCCGATACGCTCAGCCAATCTCTTATATACGTCACGACTGATGAAGAATAAGAGGTCGTCATCTCCTTTGAAGAAAGTAACCGTATGCTGTAGTGCTTTTTGTTTAAGGCGTCTTAAACCTGTTTTCGCAATTTGGCTCGTCTCCCTGTGCTCATTTGGCCATGGCATAGTATCATCCACGATATAGAGCAATATGTCGCTAAGCACCCCGGAACTGAAAGCTCTTTCTGCCTCGTCAAGCTCTAACTCAACAATTGATTTGCCTGTTGCCTGATTCACAGTGCCATAACGATGTGCATAGATGCCAACAAACAGATCACAGTCCCTCACGCGCCTTACTGAGTTAACGTCCGGAGGAGCAGCCTCGCTTCCAAATGTTTCCATAATTATGAGGTCAGCTCCAAATACACCTGTGAGCCACTGCGATACCATCGCGCGTATGACAGAAAGATCGGTGTAAGTAGAGCTCAGAAACATTCTTGTTTGGGTTATGTTTCCCATAATGATAACCTTGCTACAGAAATCTACGTACTTCAATTCTAAGCTAAAACGTGATATTCAGCAAGACAAAAACAGACTGTGTAGTTATTGTTCGCCTTGAAGTATAAACCACGGGCAGTCTCGAAGGTATACAATCGTAATCTCACTCGATAGGGCGAAAGAATGCCACGGCGCAGACTAGGTCTTATTGGGGAGATGTGGTCAATTAGTCTGCACCAAGTGTATAAGTAGCGTTTCGCGAGAATCTTCTTAGATTATTGCTTGGCATATTATCCATGTTAAACGCATTAATATTACACAATCTGACGTTCTGTGTGATACGCCTGATTACCGTTGCCCCAAGCTGACTTTGGTGCACTAATGAAAATCTAGGTGGTCTTTCGCAGCGGCTAAGTTGTTTTACCTGTGTGTTGAAACAAGGAGCATGTTTCGTCCTACCGAGATTATCGCGGGCCTTTTAGAGCTGCTCTACGCCAGCTAGTATATGTAAGGTGGACTGCCCTCATCATGTGGCCTTCTTCTTTTTACCACCCTGACGTTTGGCTTCGGGAGTGGAGGAAGACTTGTACTTGGCTGCCTGTTTCATATGCTAGGACATTTTCTTGGGCTCACTTACCCTTACTTCCTCTACAACCCCTCCAGGCTCGAGATAATCATATGCCTTATCTCTAAGCATCTCAAACACCCTGATCAGGGTAAGCTTGTCCTCATCCGATAGTGGCGACAGGATTTCCTTGATGAGCCTCCAGCCCGCTGCGGTTGCCGGTACATAGGCCTTCTCCGCCTTGCTGGTCAGAGTCACAAATACTGTCCTGCGGTCCTTCCTGTCTCTTGTCCTTTTGACCAGACCAGCTTTGACCATGCGGTCGATTATCATACTGACGCTGTTCACGCTACGGTCTAACCACCGGGCTATGTCAGTTATTCTTACAGGCCCACTGATGTGTTTTATAGCCATAAGCACTGCGTGCTGCTCCGTAGTGAGTTCGTATTCACCAAAAACTCGGTCCTCACACCTCAAAACCAGGTTGTGGGCTTGGCGCAGCAGGATCCACGCTCCCTTATCTAGATTGTCGAATTTGAACTTTATCGGCATATTTATCTCCTCCTGACTATTCCATGGGACTTCTGCTTGTTTGTGCCGCTTCTATTATAACAAATCAATGTGACCCAACAATTCTGACAAATGTGCAATTACAGATTCACGAATCTAGAGTATTGACCATGCCTGGTACCGGGCTTACAATGAGTAGTATCAAGTGCTAGTGAGAGATATGTTCTCCATTTGCTAGGACGAAACAGAGGAGTGTAGAATAGGTAGAGTAAGATGAAGATTCAGGAAGAGGGTAAGACGATTTCTCTCAGCGAGCTCTCTGCTAGTGATGAAGAAAGATTGAGGGATTTATCTTTGAAGAGAAAAGAGGAATATCCTGGGTTTAGCATTGGGAACGCTCTTGAAACTTCTCTGGAGGTTGGCGGGACTGACGGGGTTGAACTAGTAGTTGAGTTTCTATGCTCAAATTGTGCAGAGCGTGTTGGAGCAATCGCTAACTGGTGGCCTCTATGCCTGTTCAAGAAAATCAAAGGTTACTACTGCCGCAACTCTTCGTGTGAATTCTACCGCAAATTCATTCCGGTGAGTAAATCATCGGACCTTCTCTTTGTCGCGTCATTACCGATCGTTCAGGCCACGTTGGAGGATACTGGCGGGGCAGACTGAGGGCGAGTAGAGCAACCTAGTCCAAAACAATGCTCCAGCACGATCTGCACAATACTCGGTTTTGTGCAGCTCACCCCCGCCCAACAAGAAGGCATAAGTTAAAACTTTGAGAACTAGCCAAATTATCGCCTCGGTGGCAGCGTCCCCAATGAAAGTAAAAAGGGGAAACCTCCCGAATCTGGGAGTTTTTATCGGTGAGACTTTTGAGAGTTAACCTATTTGAAAATACACATGGAAGTTGTCAACTACCGGAGCAGGTTACATGTAATTAGTCTTAAGGATGAGCAATAGGACTACTATAGTGGCGCATAAACGATTCAAGTAACGTCTTTCTCGCTATTTTTTGAAGGCGCTCGACTTCATTTTCAAAGTCATCTAGAGTCTCCTCTTTTTTAGCCAGTTCTTGAGAAAGCCCGGGGTGATTTGTTGTAATGTTGGTATCTTGCCTTTGGTCATAGATATCCCATAATTCCTCCGAAATACTTGAATATTCACCCTGATGGAAGAATTTATGCCGAATTCCTCTTAGATTCTTAAAACTGGTACCATATTTTTCGATGAAGTGCTTCTCAATTGACGTTCCATGAGTCTTAATATCCCTGCCACATATGTTGCAGTGTAATGGTTCTAAGCAGGTTGGCGGATCTCCGGCCTGAGACTCTAGGATGGAAATATAGAAAGCTATGGGTGCATTGTCGTTGCGATATACTTCGCTGAATTCTCTTAGGTTTCCGGCGAAGATATACAGGCGTATTTGGTTATACAGCTTCTTATCTAGACTCTTGAGATCGCAGAACAGTTGAAACGCTTCTTTATATTTAACTTCTGCCTCATATTCTGGTGCCAACTCTTCGGCACTGCTGAGTGCTTCACTCAAGGTCAACTTCTCATTTGTCGGCGATATTGATTCCCGGTCAAATGTTTCTTTCGTAGTGGGATAGACTTTGATGGGAAAATGATCAAAATCGATAGCATTGATTCTTTTCTTCCTCGACACCCTTCTATGCCGCTCATTCCCCAAATCAATCGTTTCATAAAAATAGCCCTGGTGACGCACGAAATTCAATTCTGATTCCCCATACACTCTCTTCCAAGACCGCTCTGAGTAATCATATGTTTCTGGGTCGTCGCACAGGAAAGAGTGGAACATAACTAAATCCTTCCAAATGGTGTTAGATGGGGCACCGAGGTGGTTCAAAGTCATGACGGCCGGGCGATGGTGGGGAATAATACTTCCGTACCCTTCAAACATTCTTTTTGATGTCTTCACCGGGCGCAAGGTGTGCTCACCCTGAAGCACGTACATAGTGAAAGGGATGGTATGAGTGAGTATTACATAGTACTGAGATTCCGTTTCCATAATTGATCACTTCGTCAGTGCGTATTTCACGACCAATACCCTGATACTACACCTTGAACGAATCAAACACAAACGGAATCTAGGGTTCAAGATATTCGGATTAGGCTAGCCTCTAGTGTCGCGTTTGCTATGTGGGCCGGTTCATGTGGCTTGGGCCGATTCTAAGGATACAAAATATGGTATGTGACTAAAAGTCCTCGCCAGTCTCTATCCCTGCCCTCAGAGACCATAGTAAACATACTTTGGATTGACGAGAATGTTGGATAGCTAACATTTCGACACGCGGACACAATCACTCAATTTGTTGAGTCTAGATGTGCCCTCTGGCCGCACACTTAACCGTATCATGTGGTAGAGCATTAGACAGTATCATCACGCCACCTCAAGAGGATATCCCCGACTATAATGATATAATGATAATAGCGCTACTGAGGGAGTTATTATATATAATGGCATTACCCACGGGATGGGCAACCCCTGAGGACTTCGCGGCGCTATTCCAGTACTTCTGGCACCGTGATTTTCCTATGGACCAAATGGCGACAGGTGCGAAGCGTACCGATTGGACTATCCATATTGGAGTAGTTGTTCGTAACATAGCTGACCTTATGGGGTTAGTTACGAGATTTGAAAGAGGAGGTAGGAAGGACGCTGTACTTCGGAGTACTGAGGGCGACGAAGTAGCTATAGAATGGGAATGGGGTGGCGTATGGGATAACGAATTGGAAAAGCTAAAACACCATAAGGTGTGGAGTAAAGACAAGGGCAGCGGACGGTTACTCAAATGCGCAGTGTTTATAACCTATACACATACACCTAACATAGGAAAGGTGTATGACCATGTTAGCGAAAAATGGGAAGATGCACCATGGCCACTTCTTCTCATCCTGATTGATTTAGAAGAGTCTAGAAGATTCTCCTCAGGTAAGGAATTCAAAAATATCCATATGTCCGTGTTTGATTCCAGTGGACGCAGGAGTCTTCGGGTTGCACCCGCTTTCCCGTGGAACGTTGAAGGCACTCGCTGGTATTTACAAGTGTCATGAGAAGCTACCCTAGTTTATGGTAGTTCATCACCTCTAAGCTGGTTCCTCGGTGGAGTTTGTACAGAATTAAACAATCTAGCGTTTTGTGACTCCTTAAATCCACGGTACCTTTTAGATACCGTGAAAATTCATTGACAATCACGTCGAAATCGATATAATTATACAAAACTATTGCGGATATGATGGTGATGTATCTGTGGTGAATTCACCCTAATCTTGTTTGTCTTCATTCCAGATTGCATTTTATAAGAACTGAACTCTCATAGGAACAAGGAGGTTAGATGTGAAAGCTAATGTGGTTCGCAGAGTTGTTTTCGTTATTGTTACCTTGAGCTTGCTTGTACCGACAGTCGTGGTTCCATCTAGCGTTGCTCAGGCTGCTACATTACCCGATGTACGTACGATGAGTTCCGTAACCAGCATCACCCCAACTTCTGGAACCATATGGGGCTGGATTGCCGATGATGGTGGTTCTTCAATTGTGGATCGAAGATTCGATTGGGGTACTTCTACTCCTTTGACGCAGGTGGTATACAGTAGTTCGATCACTGTCTCAGGAAATTTTTTCTGGGCAACTTTGAATGGTCTGTCACCAAGTACGACTTATTACTTCAGGGCGTGGGCTAAGAACAGCATTGGATGGAGTTACGGGAGCATCTATTCGTTCACAACAACTGCGGCCGTAACCATACCAACCGCTCCAACTCTTAATGATGTAGTTGGAACCTCGAATAGTGTCTTGCTTGGGTGGACTGATAACTCAAACAATGAAGACGGGTTTAAGATTGAAAGGAAGCTAGGGACATCTGGAACATACACACAGATTGGCACTACTGGCGCTAATGTCAATGTTTATGCAGATTCGGGCCTCCAATTTGGAAAAGTCTATTGCTATCGGGTCAGAGCATATAACAGTGCAGGAAATTCTGGTTATTCCAGTCAGAAATGTGCTACTACTCTTTCCACCCCTATATTATCTTCTCCTTCAAATGGTGCTACTTTAAATACAAACACAGTAACTCTCACATGGAATCCTGTGGTTGGAGCGAACGGTTATGCTATCAAGGTCAGCAAAATAAGTTGTGGTGGAGGTGACATTTTTAATGGTGCCAGTATTAGCTGTCAGCAGCAACTTAGTAATCTTGCAAACGGGGTCTACTACTGGCAGGTGCAGGCAGCTGCTACCACTTATCCAGGCCTTTCTGCATACTCGGCTTGCCGGTATTTCACCGTGGCCTATACACCGCCGACCACGCCAACTGCTCCGACTCTTAATGATGTGGTTGGAACTTCGAATAGTGTCTTGCTTGGGTGGACTGATAACTCAAACAATGAAGACGGGTTTAAGATTGAAAGGAAGGAAGGGACATCTGGAACATACAGCCAGATTGGCACTACTGGCGCTAATGTCCAGGTTTACCAAGATTCGGGCCTCCAGTTTGGAAAGGTCTATTGCTACCGGGTCAGGGCATATAACAGCGCAGGAAATTCTGCTTATTCCAGTCAGAAATGTGCTACTACTCTTTCCACCCCTTCATTATCTTCCCCTTCAAATGGTGCTACTATAAATACAAACACAGTAACTCTCACATGGAATCCTGTGGTTGGAGCGAACGGTTATGCTATCAAGGTCAGCAAAACAAGCTGTGGTGGAGGTGACATTTTTAATGGTGCCAGTATTAGCTGTCAGCAGCAACTTAGTAATCTTGCAAACGGGGTTTATTACTGGCAGGTGCAAGCAGCTGCTACCACTTATCCAGGCCTTTCTGCATACTCGGCTTGCCGGTATTTCACCGTGGCCTATACACCGCCTACGCCGCCAACTGCTCCAACTCTTAATGATGTAGTTGGAACCTCGAATAGTGTCTTGCTTGGGTGGACTGATAACTCAAACAATGAAGACGGGTTTAAGATTGAAAGGAAGGAAGGGACATCTGGAACATACAGCCAGATTGGCACTACTGGCGCTAATGTCCAAGTTTACCAAGATTCGGGCCTCCAGTTTGGAAAGGTCTATTGCTACCGAGTCAGGGCATATAACAGCGCAGGAAATTCTGCTTATTCCAGTGGGAAATGTGCTACTACTCTTTCCACCCCTTCATTATCTTCCCCTTCAAATGGTGCTACCATCAATTCAAACACGGTAACTCTCACTTGGAATCCTGTGACTGGAGCGGATGGTTATGCTATCAAAGTCAGTAAAATAAGTTGTGGGGGAGACGATGTTTTATATGGTACCAGTGTTAGCTGCCAGCAGCAACTCACCAATCTCTCAAACGGAGACTATTACTGGCAGGTGCAGGCGGCTGCTATCACTTATCCAGGCCTTTCTGCATACTCGTCCTGCCGATCCTTTACCATATCCTATACATCACCGACCACACCTACCGCTCCAGAAAATCTTAGAGTAACAGAAGTTGGCGAAGGATACGTAAATCTTGCCTGGGATCCTCCTTCAAGCAATGGTGGCTCAGGACTGACTGGGTATAAGATTTATCGAGGCACATCATCGGGTGGTGAGAGCTATTATACAACTATATCAGGAACCACTTTTAGTAATACAAATGTGGTCAATGGGATAAAATACTATTACAGGGTGACCGCAATCAATGAGTTTGGTGAGAGTAATTTCTCGAATGAAGTAACCGCAACACCATCAGTAACAACCGTTACCCTCACTTTGTATATTCACCAGTCTAACATCAATGGACCGATTATTTCGGGGGCTCAGGTCACTGGTCAAGATGGAGCTGGAGTTTCCTTTAGTCAGCTTACGAACTCAAATGGCTGTGTTACCATCAGTGGAGCACCAGGGGCATGGAGCTTCACTGCCTTGAAGACCGGTTACGATACCAAGTATTGGTCACAGGAAATCACTTCAATATGCACTAAGCATGCCTACCTTAGCACGGGTGAATTCCCACACTGTATTATGACGCTGGAGCAATGCCGCGAGTCAACATATGTTGGTCCCAATTTACCTCTCTGTTGGGAAATTGGTATTGTTGGAGTGGGAGAAACCTTTATGATCTGCGTAGGCGAATCAACTGCGAGTAATGGTATCAAGGAAGTGCGATTTTCCTCAGATGACACACAGGACGGAGTCCCATCCGGTCAATGGACAGAATGGTATGATTGGAATACTTCTTCCGGCGGTTGGCATGCTGCAGGTAAATGGATGAGCTGGTCTTTTGCAACAGGTGGTAAGAAAGAGGTCTGGGTAGAAATTAGAGACACAGTAGATCAGACTGATCGGTGTTTTGCCAATATCGCTGCCGTAAGTCTTCTTCCAGAATATGAACTAATCGTTGAGATAGATTATATGTCAGGACATAAACCAACAGAATCTGCACTCGAATACATCAAGGGCTACTACGAGCAGGAGGATATAACTGTAACATTCCTAGTTGACGATGAAGTTCCTATGGATGAAGAAGTAACCAATGAGGAGTTCTGGAGATACCAGAGTGAATATAATGACGGGGATAGCTGGCTAGAGATTCTCGGATTTACTAGAGAAGGTAACCCAGAAGTAGACGAGGACGAATATCAACAAAGACTCGCATCCAAACACAAATGGGTCTTGTATGGCTCGACTGTTGCCTCTTCAGGAGCTCTCGGGTATTGCAACACATATGACACGGATACTACCAAGGGAAATTACATCTTTATGGCAGATAATGATATTGGTCAGATGGGATCTAGTAAATTTTGGAAGGTTCTAACATTTGGAGGATGTACTACTGAGAAAGTCGAGACAATCGTACTAATGCATGAACTGGGCCATGCAATTGGTATACTTAAGCTGGACCAAAGTGGGAACGAGGATTACGATGACGACACATCATCAGTAATGGCTGAGGTGACTGGGGAAAACCTCTATCCGTGGGTTAAGCCTCATTATAGCCCCGAGTACTGGGGGCTAAGGAATATGATATTCTATTCGGAGTTGTATACGGACTAGGGATATAAGATTGCTGGCTCAAAAACAATGGATTGAATAGTGTTATCTTCTGAGACAAGTATCCCCACTATCTCAGCACCTTCTATTTTGTGTGTTATTTCTTTGGAGGATTCCTGAAATTCGGCACTTATTGTATAGTTACTCCCACACCGCAAAGTAAGACTTGCTACCCCGTTTTCATCGGTAAGCTGCATCCATGAGCTTCCTACTGTTGTTTCCGTAAACAACACTTTTATACCTTGTATGCCTGTACCATCTTCATAGCTGCCTACTATATGAATGATAACTTCTTCACCGTCTTCTGGTATGGGAGGAAGCTGAGGAAGGGAAATATTGAATCCGCCGGATTGTTTCTCGCAAGCCAAATTCACGATGAATATCATAGCAAGTGCAATTATGATCAGGGTAACTCTGCTAGCGGTTATCTTATCCATACTGATATAAAATCCTGCTGCACATTATGCGTTCTTGCAAGACCCTATCACACGCTGCAGCATAATGCAATGGAGTGAGCGAGTTAACTACGAGCAAAAATACAATCGATGGTAATTCCTAGAACAAGTCGTATTTTATCGCAAGGTGGTTGAAGCTACGGGAGATATGTATTGGACGCAATAGCAAAAGGCCGTCCATGCCGTTCAATATCGGGTATGGCCAACCTGTAAATCTTGACCACATTCGCAATCAGTCTATAGACAGTAAAGCAAATGCACATATTATGGGCGATGGTGAACCTGCACAATCACTTGTTTTATTACCTCAAACACACACGCTGAATGGTAAAAGTTTTATGTTATTGTGTCCCCGCAATCCCGATTGCGCCACACTGCACAAACTAGCGAACTGTCATCTAGTACAGACTTGTCCCCGCAGGTTGCCATTTTGACAGCATCATGGGACCCGTGCGAAAATGAAAGCAAGCAGAGGAGTTCCTGCTACGTTATGCTGGCATAAGTGCCCTCAAGCTCCTTACCTAGAGGAGACCTTAGAACACGATAATGAATTTATATATGGGGGTAGATGGTAAAATACGAGAACGCGTTGCAATAACTCTGGTTTGGTCAGCAACTTGGAGGTTCGCGCGAAGTGGTTAAGTTTCCAACTGGTAGTATTTTGTTAACGTTGGTGATCCTAACCGCTAGTGGATTCGGTAGCTTATTCCTCAGAAGTCACGCGGGTGACCAGGATGCATTATCGTTCGTATCAGGATTTCAGATCATCACTACATTTATCACAGGGTTTTGGTATTACGTCCGCATAGTCGGCACTGAGAGGCGCGGCGGAGTTAGCTCGAGTATCGTTGGGGTCTTTTTTAGCGCGGTCATTGCAATTACTTTCATAATCTGTTTCTTCGTAGCTGGCACACTGTGGTGGTTTATCCTTACTGCGACCGTGCTAGCTCTGGCGATAGGGAAGGACATCGAGGCAATTATCGGCCAGCGTAGATCTGTGGGTGGCGGCGAGCTTGAACATCGCTGGCGAAGGTACATGACTACGCATCATTGGTACTCTGTCATTAGAGACCTATCCATGAGCTTTTGGTGGCTGTTAGCTGCCTTCTTCACCTATGGCTTTCAGACTCCAATCAAAGCAACATTTTTCTTGTTCGCAGTTCCGTATGTTGTCTTAGTGATTGGGTGGATTCTTTTAACAGAGTCAACATACAAGAAAGAGGATACTCTTCTGGAATTGGACGACCAAGCGAGAGGAAAGAATGCAGACAAATAATAATGGGACTCCAAAACCAATTACGCCTAGCCTAATGTCATCGAATGGCTTTGGGATTGGGCCATCATCCAGCTACTAACAGAAGTAACCGGGACGATTAACATCATATTTCGTTTAACCCTAATAAAGAGGTTGTGTCTAGTAGGAGCATCGACTTTTCGCCGCGGAGGAATAGAGGCGGTCGTCATTTTTCAATAATTATCTGTACTAACGATATATGCAACTGGAAGGCTGTCTGAACGATTATCCATAATGTGCAGCCCGGGCAATAAGAGCCAGCTTTGTTATCTCATTATATAAAGTGGAGATATTGTATTGTGGCCATGCCAAACTAAACACGCACACTGAACGGTAAAAGTTCTATGTTATTGTGTGAGTGCAATCCCACTACTAATTCCCTGAAATCACAAGGTCTGAAAGGATATTCTGTGTAAACTCGCGATAGTAGTCCTCAGATTTAAGTGAGTTAGACTTGATGTCTGAACACAGCAATTCAAGCACTGATTTACATATGATTCTAAATTGATTCAACTCATATATACCAGCAGCTGCGATATCATCCTGACTAAAATGAAGAGGGTCAAGGGGAGAAGTCGAGTCGTATAAATTGCATATAGCTGCAACTACGTTATCATTAAGAAAAGGGATTCTAATGACATCCCAATATCCGACGGCGAAGCTTCCACCTTGGCCACCGACAGCCAATCTACTGAAAATGCCTTTTATTCGCAAGTAGTTTAGAAACTGACCAAGAAATATACTTCTTTTTAAAGGTATGTTTGAATTCTTGGGAGATATGATTGTGCCATGGAAATTGGTCGTAAACTTCATGTCGTCACCACAGATTACGAAAGTCTTTCCGACAGTCCCCTCGGCAGCAAAGAGGATACTTTTAGTCTCGAGAAACCAAATAGGATTACGGGCTCCTATGTAATTTGTTCTAAGAAGGTAACCACCTTCCGAGATATCACTTGGATAGACCAAGACCTTGAAGTTCCGCTTATAAGTAGGGCTCTGTAGAGAACGTCCAAGGTCACGTTTAGCAAGATTCGGGCCTCTCTTTAGAACGAAACCAAATTCATCTAAAGAAGCATCACCGCCTGAATACCTTGTGATGTTTTCTAGAAGGGCATGTACCTCGCGAGAATATATAGCAGCATCGATTCGCTTCATGGCGGATATTTGAGAAATTCGCGGATAACTATAGCTCACAGGGTGCACCATTAACTCAGCGTCTATCAGGTCGACAGTCTTAGCAGTCTTCTTATGGCACCAGTGCTCGGAGTACGCGATATTCTTCACAAGTTGTTCTGTGATGCGGTAGAGCCAATCTGACGATTGAGGAGGCAAAGGAATGAGACAGTGCAAAAACCTTTCACCAGCATGTCTGATTGTAGAACCACGTGGCGTCTTGATATCAAGTTGGTTCAGGAAATAACTATCCTTAAGTAGAGCAAAGCAATAATACTTGAACTCTTCGGTTTTGAAGTTCAGGTTTACAATTCCTGAAGAGATGGTGAAAACAGAGCTTGTTTCTCCATCGATGAAAATACATGATTCGCCAATATTCGCATCTTTGCAGAGGAGTATGTCCAGAGTATTGACCATATTTTCAAAGCCATATCTAGGATTTAAGAATATCACCTTATTGGGTATGTGATTCATGTTAAAGTTATCAATGCAACTATTCCGAACAAAGCAAATAGCTGAGTTCTTCACATACGCTCCTGCACCTGGCTCGATTCCCTGCAAGTAAGGAGATGAGTCATCAAGAAAGTATTTAAGAGGTCTTGTGTCAGTGTTAGTAATCGAGATGGTAGCGTAATTATTTGGGGATAGACAAAAATCGGAGTCAGAGATATCTAGGATGCCGACTGAATGTGCACGCACGATATCGGTCATCATCTACTCCAGAAAGAGTCCCTTGAGCTCCGTCTCCTGGAACATACACCAGTCATGAAAATCTTTGATAGTCTTAGTGAACTCCTCCTCAACAATTGACTCCCCTATTTCGTTAATGACCGTTTCAAAAGTCTCTTCATTGAGTCTGTAGTCTGTATCGAAGACTACGTTTCGATTTACAGTTTTCTTTGTATAGCCAACTTCCTTGATATCGCGAACAAACACGGAATAGTTAGATTGACGAAGTTGAGATAACCTTTTATTATCCGGTTTATAACCAACGATTACAGTTGTATTGACGCCAGTTTCGGCAAACACATTAGCAGGCAGGTCAAAGGTTGCTACAATTCTTACCTTACTGACTAGCCATTTCCTGACAAATTTCCAAGTATTATTTGAAGCAATGCTATTACTTAGGACAATCCCGAATCTACCCCCGATGGTAATTTGATGGACTGCGTTCTCTAGAAATACAACACCCAAGTCAAGCCCTACCTTTGGGTTTTCTTTCACATAAAGGTGGTAAAGCTCATATAATTCTGCAGCTTCTCTATCAGAACGTTTACTCAAGTCCAGGCTTCGGCCTTTCCCAAAAGGAGGGTTTGTAAGAACAACGTTGTATTTCATCAATTCAGTGTTATCCGGCCATGAATCCCAGTTGCCGTTAGCATGCTGGCTAGAATTCAAGGTTTTCAATTCACCGTTGACAGAGAGTTTCTGGTTAATCGAACCCTTATCGGGAGCGAATCTTATTACAGCGTTACCATCACCATTAAGTAGCATGTTCAATTGAGCGAGTAGAGTCATATTGTAGTCATTATCAAACCCGTATAAGTTTTTATCATCTAGTTTGGCGTTAGAATTTATGTAGCTGAGTGAGAGGAAATCAGCAATACCACAACAAGGGTCGCAGACTGTTTCATTCCGGCGTGGATTGACAATTTTCACCATGAATTCAATTATGGGTAGAGGTGTAAGAAATTGAGCATTTTTGTCCTTCTTAAATTCAGTTGCGAAGTTATAGAATACAAGTTGATAGAGGTCACTTTTATTCGACCTGATTAACGAATACTTTTGGAACTGCGAAACGACTTCGGTTACTAATCTGACGTGCCGAACATTCTTCCAATCTATTCTATTCTCGTATAATATATGCCTATAGTATCTCTTGGCTTCAGCAAATAGACCTTGGAGTCTACTTAGAAACTCTTGAACAGGCTTTGAGCCAAGGTCATCGTGGTAAATCTCCTCTGATTCAATATAGAATCTCAGCTTTGTGCCAAAAGAATCCGATTGTTTTTCGTCAAATATCTTCAATGCTAGTAGTTGGATTAGAATTAGATAACCAGTTTCATCATACATACTGACGGAGTCCATGGTTTTTAGAATCTGACCGAGAGAGGCTTTGATGTTTTCATCGTTGATAGTAAAGACTATGTCGAGGTCCTCCACCTTAAGGTCAGCGAATCTGATTTTAGCCTGCTGTTCAAGGAACTTCTGGATGTGTGATAAATCCGGAATTAGATAGTAGGGGTCTGTGATTTCAAGCTGAAATTGCTCAAGTATCCTTTGACTGTAGGCATAATTCTTGGTGTTATCGTATCTAGTAATAATGCCATTAAGCTTCTTAAAAAGATAAAGCCTTCCAGTGTCGTAATATATGCCTAGTACAAAATCGCTGTCTGGTTCCTTAAGGGAAGCCTTGATTTGCGAATTGAAAACTTGCTCAATCTTCTTATCGCCTTTTTTGAATTCGACCACTCCAATAGCTAGCCTGCGAATTTGGTCGAGCGCATCCTGATCACCTTCTTCACGATATCTTTTATATAAGTTCAACCATTGAGTATCACTGAAAATGACAGCGTCTATCTTGATAGGTGATGACTTTCTGTTACCCTTTGGGAAATAAACCTCTGTCCCAATATAGTCAGGAGAATATAGGTCAGCAGCAATTAAGGAATAGATAAACTGCCATTTATAATATTCCTCGTTTGGCAGATTATTTGAATCCTTGATTGGGATATCATATGCGAATTCGCCGTCTACGGTGACTAGTGACCTATCTAGCCTCGGAATGCGCAAGTATTTGGCATCAAACTGAAGTCTAGCTTCTGAGAAGTTCATCAAAGGCACTCCATCGATTCTCTCATATAACTATAGCAATATTACTACTAACGGACATGGCAGGACAAGAGGAAGAATGCAGTAGGTTTGATTCTCTCTGCTATCGCCACTTTGACATAAGGTTTTATACTGGTGAATAGCTGTAGCTTATTTTACAGCGTGGATACCCAGAACATAGGAAGATGGTGACTTCACTAACAAAATGGGTTCCGGGCATGTTTACCTAATTTTGCCGCAAAACAAATGTGAAATGAGCCCTGTTGTTGTGACTATGCCACATTAGATGCGCACACTGAACGGTAGAAGTTCTATGTTATTGTGTGAGCACAATCCCCGACACTATACTCACTCTAAAATAAGGAGGCTATCATGAAAAGATTAGAAATCAATGAAACTGACAATGATCACCTTACGGAAAACGAGAGACTGCAACTTGGGGACGCGCTGCACATATTGGCAAGAATGATTACCAGAGCAGTATTAGATGAGAAGTCTCTCATGGAAAAGTCTCAGCATAAAGAATGCGGTGATTCCTCGCTACGCCCCTATCAGGTCACTGAAACGGAAAGCTTTGATGAACCCTTAACTCTAAGCGTCCAGGCAACCGCCAGAATGTTAGGGTTGAGCCGGGCTTCAGTATACGAAGCCATACGCACAGGGCAAATCCCTAGCATAAGGTTTGGGAAGAGAATTGTTGTACCGCGTGTAGCATTGAACAAGATTCTCATACGGGCAGATAACGACAAGTCGGAGTATAGATAGTATTGCGGATCAACAATCCTGACAATTGTGCAGTCTCTCCCCAACAAGAAGTCACCGAGGCGAGCTGGAAGTGGTCACTACTTAGGCAAAAAATCAAGGTATGTTAGCAGACTACCGCTCCATCGTAGGCAGTCTAAAGCATCTTTTCGTTCGGTCCCATACGCATAGCGTTCTAGCCTACCCTGGGTATCCTTCGCTTCCGAAACCCAGTCACTGAATTGTTTGATTCTGAGATTGCGAAATCTTATAGACTCCGAACCTGGAGGCTCTCCTGGGATATACGGTACCTGGCGTTTGAGTATTGTATGCTGGCCATCGGTTAATTCCGCAATGTAGTCGAGCCACTTGGACACCTCAGCTCGTTTGTCGTTTGGCGCGGCGTCTTTGATTCTCGTCGCAATTTTCGGCCATTGGGAATCTATCAATTTGTGCAGTTTAGTCTCGCTCCTATGCTGGTCCCACATGACATTAATGTAGTGGATATAATTATTGCGGAGCTTCCTAAGATGATCGACAGTTCTTGCTCTGTCCCATGAGATTATGCCATTCTTTCTTGCAATCGTGATCAACTGCTTCTCGCCGGGATACCTATTATTGTTAGCGGCAATTGCTTGGCTCAGTGCATGTGTGCCCAGCCTTATAAGTAACGCCTGCTCGACTGCCGCCCAAGCATAGAAGACAGCCGCGTTATCGAACACATAAATATAGGCAGAGATTCCGTCTACGAAGAAGCGAAGAGGGTAATACTGATCAGACTCGCTTACCTCATCCCAGTTAAGGCTGTCGAGCTTCAGTCGTAGTCTTTTGGTCTCCCTCTGCCGCTCCTTCATGAGCGGTAAGGCTTTTCGTATATCCTGTTCTATATCATCTATCAACAATGGACTCTCCGTGTCGGCCAGCTTCAGGACGGTCTCCTCAGTTTCTAACGAACACCTATTCTGCGATCCATTGACCCAAGGGAGAGTCAATCTCATACCCGTCCTGCGCCTGCCGTCCCTTACTGTCTTCAGAGTTCTCGTGTACGGCCGCATTATAGTCCTACTTCACGCTCGCAAGCAACAGCATTGTCCCCGAAGCATCTGGTAGGTAACAAATTAGCGTTTTGTTCAGCTTAGGAAACAAAAGCATGGAAGGTATCCACACTTTCATTTTAAAATCATACATGCTGCGCAACTAACCCCTCTGAAATCACCTCTAAAGTGCATTTGACGGACTGTCTGCAGAGAAATAGAATAGAGATAGGGGGTGAGGCGTGAAACTGAATAAAGAGATCGCGCTACATTCAGTCATACGCTCAATGCTACATTCAGCCATATGTTCAATAATTCTTTTCATTGTGATGATGGTTTTCATTGAACTGAACTACATAGGTTTTCAGACTATTAAACAAATATACCTTCCCATATGGGCTACTGCAATTATAGCGATTGTGTTTAGACAATATATCTTCAGTTATATTTTCGTTTCGTCAGCAGCACTTGGATTAATAGTTGAGTATATAATTCATTACTATCAAGCGGAACCTTCAATGAAAGGTGCTGTCGTTAATACCCTGATTATCTGCTTGGGATTTGTGATTGGAGTTGTTGTGCAGATAGTAGTTATAAAAAGTAGAAGGCATAGTGTAAGCAAGCCGACGAAATTATAGAAATTGGGCTACTCAGATTCTTGAGAACAGCCCAACGGCTTGACGGAGCAAGGTTTAGGAGTCCTGTGCTTTTTTCGACAGGTATTTTTCACTCATACTTGAAATACCCTTACTGTAGCTCAGCCAACCAATGTTTTCATTACGTACCTAGTTATGCCGTTGAACAATAACTTGGATTGCATAGTAGCACCTTCAAATCGAATATGGCTGAAAATTTTCTCGACATAGGGATTTAGCTTTAGCGGAAGCGTTATAGCATATATGCTAAACATTCTAATAAGAATGGTTTGACAAACTCCGTCCATTCCTGTAAAATAATTATGCTTGGATTAGCCAAATTCGAGATTTGAACCTTAAAAACTAAATATAGCCGAAGCTGATGCTATCACGTCCAGACTAAAAAACTGGGGGTGTAAAATGCAAACATTAGTAGAAAAACACAAGCTAGCAAAGGT
>Ga0307431_1000773_pt1 | contig 20083 bp, 20 predicted proteins | sample SalMarWE160170MG_FD_202155 | JGI IMG/M metagenome (GOLD analysis project Ga0307431, IMG submission 202155) | Salt marsh sediment microbial communities from the Plum Island Ecosystem LTER, Massachusetts, United States - WE1603-170 | ecosystem: Environmental > Aquatic > Marine > Intertidal zone >...
CCTGCCAGCTTATGCCACAACCCTTAAAGCTCCATCAGGGCTCCTCAAACACCTCATGAAGATAAAAAAGCGCCGGCTTTATTTAAAGCCAGCGCCGCTAAATAGCTGGTGGAGACGGGGGAGAGTCGAACTCCCCGTCCAAGAGAAGCTGCCCAGAATATACTACAAGCTTAGTCAGCTATTTAATCTCGCCCGGCTAACCTCTGCTGACCGAGTTTGGCCGGGCCAGTTGATAGCTCTTTCACCACCCTTATCAACATCGGGGTGGCGGCACCTCAATTTAACGTCGCCCGGTCCCAACCCATTGAGGACAGGTCAGGCTGAGCGCGTAGCCTATATTTAACTAGGCTGCGTAAGCGAATTCAGGTTCGCCAATTGTTTTTTTCCGCCGGTTTTATGAGGTCAGCGGCACCTCAGCTTGCAATCCTGCAACATACTTCCCCTGTCGAACCCGCGCGTCCCCCTGTTCAATTGTTAAAGTCCCGGCGGGCTATCTTCCCCCCACATTCCGCCTCTTTATCGCCCGCTCAATCTCCCGGTCCGCCTCGTGGCGGGCTATAGCTGCCCGCTTATCATAAAGCCTCTTACCTCTGGCTAAAGCCACCTCGACTTTAGCCAGGCTATCTTTAATATATATCCGCAGGGGCAGCAAAGTAAAGCCCCTCTCCTGCACCTTGCCGGTAAGGCTATCAATCTGCTTGCGGTGAAGCAGCAGCTTCCGGGGCCGGGTTGGCTGGTGACTCATATAGCTGCCGGCGTCATAACGGGCTATGTGAGCATTCATCAGCCACAACTCCCCACCCTCAGGCCGGACATAGGCATCAACCAGGCTCACCCTGCCGGCTCTTATAGACTTTATCTCGGTACCGGTAAGGGCGATGCCAGCTTCCAGGCTATCGCCGATATGGTAGTTATGATACGCCTTACGGTTGGTGGCTACTGTCTTTATGGTCACTATTAATTATATCACAGCTACAAGTCAGCCCCCAAGGCAAGCCAAAATCGCCAATATTGTTGCCAGCAAGCCAGTATGCTATACTGTTAAACTGACTATAAATGCTAGCTTAATAGCAAGGAAAGGGGTTAAAAGCTTGCCAGATACCACTACTATCAAGGAGCTTTTAGAAGCCGGCGCCCACTTCGGGCACCAGACCAGCCGCTGGCACCCGGCGATGAAGAAATACATCTTCACCAAGCGCAACGGCATCCACATCATAGACCTGGAACAAACCACGGCTATGCTCGATAAAGCCTGTGAGTTCGTTCAGCAGACAGTCGCCGAAGGCGGCACCGTCCTCTTCGTCGGCACCAAAAAGCAGGCCCAGGAGTCAATAGAACAGGAAGCCCAGCGCTGCGGCATGTTCTACGTTAACCAGCGCTGGCTGGGAGGGGTGCTGACCAATTTTGCCACCATCCAGGCCCGCATAGACTACCTGGTCCGCCTGGAAGACCAGCAATCCAGGGGAGAATTCGAGCGCCTGCCCAAAAAGGAAGCGATGAAGCTGGGGGAGAAAATCCAGCGTCTCAACCGGAATATGGGCGGTTTTAAGGAGATGACCAACCTACCGGATGTCCTCTTTATCGTCGACCCCACCAAAGAAAAGATTGCCCTGGCCGAAGCCAAACGGGTGGGAATTCCGGTGGTAGCCATAGTTGATACCAACTGCAACCCGGCTAATATTGACCACATCATCCCCGCCAACGACGACGCCATCAGGGCCATCAAGCTGATATGCGGTAAAATCGCCGACGCCGTTCTCGAGGGCAAAACCGGCGGGGCGACTATGGGAGAGGGCACGGCGCTGCCGGAGGGTATGGAAATCGGCGAACCGCTTATTTTCACGCCTGACGATGAAGCCAAGGATGAAGCCAAGGAGGCAGAAGCTTGAAAATCACCGCCGTCATGGTAAAGGAGCTAAGAGACCAGTCAGGTGCCGGCATCATGCAGTGCCGCAAGGCTCTTATGGAATGCGATGGAGATACCGATAAAGCGCTTGAGATTTTAAGGCAACAGAGCCTGTTCAAGGCAGCTAAAAAGGCGGAGCGCCCGACTGTTCAGGGCCTGGTTGAAGCCTATATCCACACCGCCGGTCGGGTGGGCGCTATGATTGAGCTGAACTGCGAGACCGATTTTGTCGCCCGCACCGATGAGTTCAAGCAACTGGCGCACCACCTGGCAATGCAGGTAGCCGCCATGAACCCCCGGTTCATCACCGAGGAAGAGTACAAGCCGGAAACCGAAGAGGAACCCCAGGCTGCCTGCCTGCTGCTCCAAGCCGATATTAAGGAACCGGATAAAACCGTAAAGGAAATTATTACAGAAGCCATCGTCAAAACAGGAGAAAACATTAAAGTAAGCCGGTTTACCAGATTCGAACTGGGCGAACAATAATGCCAAAAACAAGGGCTGCCAGATACAAGCGAGTCCTGCTTAAACTGAGCGGCGAAGCCTTCAGTGGCGGAGCCCCCTACGGCATTGATGCCGCCACCGTGGCTAAGGTAGCCAAGCAGATTAAACGGGTACTGGCGATGGGGGTAGGAATCGGCATTGTGGTTGGAGGCGGCAACATCTGGCGCGGAGCCAAGGCGGAGGCAAAGGGCATGGACCGGGTCACCGCCGACTACGCCGGCATGCTGGCAACGGTAATAAACGCCCTGGCTCTCCAGGACGCCCTGGAAAGAGAAGGGGTAACCACCAGAACCCAGTCAGCCATAGGCATTCAGGAGGTAGCCGAACCCTATATCCGGCGCCGCGCTATCCGCCACCTGGAGAAAGGCCGGGTGGTTATCTTCGCCGGGGGTACCGGCAACCCCTACATGACCACCGATACCGCCGCATCGCTGCGAGCTATAGAGATTGAAGCCGAGGTACTGCTTATGACCAAGCACAATGTCGACGGCATCTACAACGCCGACCCCCTCAAAGACCGCAGCGCCAAGAAATTTGATAAACTCAACTACTTCGAAGCGCTCAATATGCGCCTCGATGTAATGGACGCCACCGCCCTCTCCCTGTGCCTGGAAAACAAGCTGCCGATAATTGTCTTTGACCTCCAGGCACCCCAGAGCCTGGAGCGGGCGGTAAGCGGCGAAAAGATAGGCACCCTGGTCAACAGCGGAAAGTAACATGGTCAGTCAAGCTCTATGGAATATTGAGGAAAAGATGAAAGCCTCAGCCGAGGGCTTAAAGGTAGAACTGGCCAGCATCCGTACCGGGCATGCCTCGCCGGCCCTAATCGAACACCTCAAGATAGACTACGCCGGCGTTCCTACCCCCCTCAACCAGATGGCCGCCATCTCCACCCCCGAAGCCACCCTCATCGTCATCCAGCCCTGGGACCGGAGCACCATACCCAGCATAGAAAAGGCCATCCTCAAGTCTGACCTGGGCTTAAACCCGGTCCCCAGCGGCAATCTAATCCGTTTAAGCCTGCCCCCTTTAAGCGAAGAGCGGCGGCAGGAGATGACCCGGCTGGTGCGAAAGCGGGGGGAGGAGAGAAAGATAGCCGTACGCAACCTCCGGCACGAGGCGATGAGTGAACTCAAGGAGATGGAGAAAAACAAGGATATATCACAGGACGAGCACAAGCGCGCCCTGGAGCAGCTACAGAAGCTCACCGACGGCTTCATCGCCGATATCGAGAAGATAGCCCGCGATAAAGAAGCCGAACTCATGGAGGTCTAGCCAGCCGATACCAGGGGCGGCTTGCCCCACCCCGATTATTCAGTTAGTATTAGTGGCATAATGGCAACTACCCCACCGACGAAGAAAAAACTTACTCACCTGCCCCAACACGTCGCCATTATTATGGACGGCAACGGCCGGTGGGCAAAACAGCGCAACCTGCCCCGGTTTGAAGGGCACCAGGCGGGGGTGGAGAATATGTACTCGGCAATCGAGTATTTCAACCAGCTCAAGGTGAAATACCTCACCGTCTACGGTTTTTCCACGGAAAACTGGAACCGCCCCGAAGAGGAGATTAACGGCCTGCTCCACCTGTTGAAAGAGATAATAGACGAGGAGGCTCTAAAACTTCACCGCAAAGGGGTCAGACTTCGCCACCTGGGACAACCCGAGCGGCTTGCCCAAAATCTACAGGTAGCCATAAATAAAATTGTAGACCTGACCAAAAACAACACCGGGCTTAACTTCAGCTTCGCCTTCAACTACGGGGGGCGAACCGAAATCGTAGACGCCGCCCGCCGCCTTATCGCCGAAGGCATACCGGCGGAAAAAATCGATGAAAAGCTGTTCAGCCGCTATCTCTATACCGCCGATTTGCCCGAAGTAGACCTGCTTATCCGCACCGGCGGCGAACTCCGCGTCAGCAACTTTCTCATCTGGCAGGCGGCTTACAGCGAATACTATTTCACCCCGGTGCTATGGCCCGACTTCGATAAGAAAGAAATTGACCAGGCACTGCTGGCTTACAGCCAGCGGCAGCGGCGCTTCGGCGGGTTGTAATTAAAGGCATGCTAAAGCAAAGGGTTATCACCGGGCTGTGGGGTATTCCCCTCTTAATTTTAGCGGTCTGGTTTGCCCAACCCCTCCCCTGGTTTACCGTGCTGGTAGCTATCTGGGGGCTGCTGGCGGCTTACGAATTCTACAAAATAATAGACGGTAAGGTACCGCCGCTCATCTGGTTCGGGCTAATCTGGACGGCTTTATTTATCATCAGCCCCCACTGCCCCTATGCCCCCACCCTCCCCCTGCTGCTGACCTCGGCCGTGGTGCTATCCCTCATCTGGCTTTTATTGCGCCCTCGTAAAGAAGGGGCTTTCTTAAGCTGGGCGTGGACTATCGCCGGCATTTTATACATCGGCTGGCTGCTCAGCCACCTGGTAGCCCTCCGGGGATTAGACGACGGCCGCAGCTGGGTCTTTCTGGCGCTGCTGGCTAACTTCGGCTCGGACACCGCCGCCTACTTCGCCGGCAGGGCGCTGGGCAGGCACAAACTGGCCCCCAGCATCAGCCCCGGCAAGACCTGGGAAGGGACTATAGCCGGCTTTCTGGGAGCTGTTATCATCAGCCTGCTCTTCACCATACCTTCGCCGCTCAGCCTGCCCCTCGTCTACTGGCAGGCGATAATTTTGGGACTGCTAATCAGCGTCTTCGGCCAGCTCGGCGACCTGGTCGAATCCCTGCTCAAGCGCAACATGGGGGTAAAGGACTCCGGCAGGCTGCTCCCCGGACACGGCGGGGCTCTGGACAGGATAGATAGCGTTGTCTTTGCCGGCGTGGTAGTATACTATTACGTTATATGGCTGATATAAAACGGGTAGCCGTTCTGGGCTCCACCGGCTCAATAGGCCGCCAGACACTGGAAGTAATCAGCGCCCTGCCCCACCACTTTAGCGTTATCGGGCTGGCTGCCGGCAAGAACACCTCTTTACTGGCCGAGCAAATAAGCCAGTTCAAGCCCAAATTTATCTACTTCCAGGATAAAAATCCCCCAACCGGCGCCAAATGTGAATTTCTATCGCTGGAAGAGATGGCCAGCCACCCCGAGGTGGACATCGTGGTTCTAGCCACATCGGGCAGGTGGGGGCTAAAATCCACGCTGGCGGCGGTAAAAGCCGGTAAGCGCCTTGCCCTGGCTAACAAGGAATCGCTGGTCATGGCCGGCGAGATTATCACCAAAGAGGCGAAGTTAAACAAGTCACAGATTTTACCCGTTGACAGCGAACACAGCGCTATATTCCAATGCCTGGAGGGGGAAAAACAGAAGGCGGCAAAGATTATCCTCACCGCCTCCGGGGGGCCCTTCCGCGGCTATTCCCCCACCCAACTGGCTAAAGTAACCCCGGAGCAGGCGCTGAAGCACCCCTCCTGGCAGATGGGGCAGAAGGTGACTGTAGACTCGGCAACGCTGATGAACAAGGGGCTGGAGGTAATCGAAGCCGGCTGGCTCTTTGATATGCCCTTCGATAATATCAGGGTTCTAGTCCACCCCCAGAGCATTATTCACTCTATGGTCGAGTTTGCCGACGGCTCGGTAAAAGCCCAGATGGGCATGCCCGATATGCGCCTGCCCATTCAGTACGCCCTCACCTACCCGGAGCGTTTAGAAAACACCACCCTCCCCCGCCTCGACTGGGATAATATCAAAGAGCTAAACTTCGAGCCGCCCGACTTTGACAGCTTCCCCTGCCTTAAACTGGCTATCGAGGCGGGAAAGAAAGGCGGCACTTATCCAGCGGCGCTCTGCGCCGCCGATGAGACAGCCGTGGAGCTGTTTTTATCAAAGCGCATTAAATTCACCGATATCCCCCGGCTGGTCGGGCAGGCGCTTGCCGAGCATAAATCTACCACCCAACCCACCCCGGAGGAGATTCTGGCAATTGACAGTCAAACCAGGGAAAAGGTTAAAAAAATGGTCGGTGATAGCCTGTGAGCATGCTCGTCACCATATTAATCTTCCTGGGCATTCTGGCGGTGCTCATCCTGGCTCACGAACTGGGGCACTTCGCCACGGCTAAAGCCTTCGGCATAAAGGTGGAAGAGTTCGGGCTGGGCTTCCCTCCCCGCCTGTTCGGGATACAAAGGGGGGAAACGCTCTATTCATTCAACGCCATACCGCTGGGCGGCTTTACCAAGATGGCCGGCGAGGAAGACCCCGACGTGCCCAGGAGCCTGGCCAGCAAGAGTGTCGGCACCAAGGTGATAGTCTTAAGCGCCGGCTCAATAATGAATTTCCTGCTGCCCCTGCTGCTCTTTGCCATCGCCTTTATGGTCCCCCACAACGTGTTAAGCGGCGATGTGGCGGTGGCGGAGGTCGCCCCCGATTCACCAGCGGCAACCGCCGGCATTGAGATCGGAGATATCATCCTCAGCCTTAACGATGAGCCGGTGCGCAGTATCAGCGACCTGCACATCTATACCCAGCTCAACCTGGGCAAAGAGGTCAACCTGGCACTCAGGCACAGCGACGAAACGGTCGAGGAAGTCCGGCTGATACCCCGGTGGAAGCCCCCGCCGGAAGAGGGGGCGATGGGCGTTGCCGTCAGCATGCCGGATGCGACCATTACCCGCCAGAGCTACCCCTTCTGGGAAGCGATACCCATGGGCGTCAGCGAATGCATAGACACCTTCGTCCTGTTCAAGAACGAGATATTAAAGTGGTTTATCGGGGCTACCCCGGTTCAGCTAACCGGGCCGGTGGGCATCGCCCAGCTGACGGGAGAGGTGGCCCGGGCCGGGCTCAGCCCGCTATTGCTGTTTGCCGGCTTTATCAGCATAAACCTGGGTATCATCAATATCCTCCCTCTCCCCGCCCTGGACGGGGGCAGAATCGTCTTTGTCCTCCTGGGCTGGGTACGGCGGGGCAAGCGCATCTCGGCCAAAACAGAAGGGCTGGTGCATGCTATCGGCTTCGCCTTACTGATTGCCGCCATGATAGCCATTACCTACCAGGATATAATCCGCATTATTGCCGGGGAGAGCTTGATACCATGAAACCAAGACGCAAATCTAAACCCATTCAAATCGGCGGGGTAACCGTCGGCGGCGGCGGCCCTATCGTGGTGCAGTCCATGACCAATACCGATACCCGCAATGTCCAGGCAACCATCGACCAGATTAAGGAGCTTGAGGACTGCGACTGCGAACTGATACGGGTAGCCGTCCCCGATATGGAAGCTGCCGGGGCAATATCAACCATCAAAAAGGGTATTAAAATACCCATAATCGCCGATATTCACTTCGACTACCGTCTGGCCCTGGCGGCGCTGGATGCCGGGGTTGATGGACTACGCCTGAACCCGGGCAATATCGGCGAGCCGGAAAAGATTAAAAAGGTAGCCTCCGCCGCCAGAGAACGGGGCGTCCCCATCCGCATCGGGGTCAACGCCGGCAGCCTCCCCCCACCCAAAAACCCCAAACTCTCCATCGCTCAGCAAATGGTTGAAGCGGCTCTGGAGCAGGTAAAACTGCTGGAAAGCCTGGACTTTGACCTGATTAAGGTCTCGCTCAAGGCCTTTGACGTCCCCACCACCATCGAGGCTTACCAGAACATCGCCAAAAAGATACCCTACCCCCTGCACATCGGCATCACCGAAGCCGGACCCCCTAGCACCGGCATTATCCGCAGCACGGCGGGCATCAGCACCCTCTTATATCTGGGTATCGGCGATACCATCCGGGTCTCTCTAAGCGCCCACCCCCGGGAGGAGGTCATCGCCGGCTACGAAATCCTCAAGAGCCTTAATCTGCGCCAGCACGGCCCGGTGCTGGTCAGCTGCCCCTCCTGCGGCCGCGCCGAGGTTGATATCGTAAAACTGGCTGAAGCCGTAGAAAAGGAATTATTAAAAATCACCAAGCCGATAAAAGTTGCCGTGATGGGCTGTATCGTCAACGGCCCCGGCGAAGCTAAAGACGCCGATATCGGCATCGCCTGCGGCAAAGGCAGAGCCGTTTTATTCAAAAAAGGCAAAAAAATCAGGACTATAGAGGAGAAGGATTTTATAAAGGTATTGATGGCGGAGATAGAGAGGTTCTAGTAATGTGATGGGGGTGAAACCATGGATTGGACATGGGGTTGGACAGCAGTAGCAGCCATAGCCACTTGTGTCTTGGCAGGAGGTGTATTTCTTGCTGTGTGGCAACAATGGGAATCACGACGGCGAGCAAAGCTACAATTCACTGAAAGAAGACTTGAGATACTAAATACCCCCGATTTTAAGGAAGGACTGGAAATAATATATAAAAAAACACCTTCAAAGTTAAGCGAGCTGAAAAAGGAAGACCTAGATAAAGTTGTGCCAGTGCTTGAACACTTGCACACGTTAGGACTACTGGTAAAGGAAGGTTATGCCCACAAGGAGCTAGCTATAGAAGCGCACCGTGGAAAGTTTATTAGGTGCTGGTATAAACTTATGCCATGTATATGTTATGAACGAAAAGAAAGGGGTAAATACGGTGAAGGAATCGAATACTTGGCAAAAGAAGCGTACAAGTATCAAAAAAAGAAGCTCCGCAAAGAGGCACGGGTAAAACTTGACGGCAAAGTCTGCGAAATAGATATTTCTAAGTCCTGTTGAGATAGTGAGGAGTAGCAAGCATAAGTATCAAAGCTATTCATGGGGTAGCCTGAAGGGGCTTTAGCCCCTTTAAAAAATCCCTCCCCCTCTCCTTGATAGGAGAGGGGGACACAGGGGGAGAGGTAGATAAAAACCTCTAAAACCACTGGAATAAACCCGCCCGATATGATTTAATGGTGGCAGTTCTTTAGCTACCCCCAGCCCGAAAAATAAAGGAGGTAAACAAAAATGGCAGTTTCATCCAAGTCAAGACTGGCCGTAACTCTTTTATGCATCCTGCCCGCCTATTTATTTGCAGTAGCCGGAATTCATCGGTTCTATCTGGGCAAAATCTGGACTGGAATTATAATGCTTATCACCCTCGGCGGCTTGGGCATCTGGACCCTGATTGATTTTATCTTCGCCGTTTCAGGAAAAATGAAGGATAAAGAGGGCAACCTTATCGAGAACTGGTAAAGCTAATATAACTTAATATGCGCGTATCAAAATTATTCGGTAAGACCCAAAAAGAAACGCCCGCCGAAGCGGAAACGGCCAGCCACCGGCTGCTGCTGAGGTCGGGCATGATTAATCAGGTAGCCGCCGGCGTCTACTCCTACCTGCCGCTGGGATTAAGGACGCTCAAAAAGATAGCCGATATCATCCGCGACGAGATGAATAAAGCCGGCGGGCAGGAGCTGATGATGCCGGTACTCCAGCCCCTGGAGCTCTGGCAGGAAACGGGCCGGGACAAGGCTTTCGGCAAGGGGCTTTTCACCCTCTTCGACCGCCGCGAGCGCCGGCTGGTGCTGGGCCCCACCCACGAAGAGGTCATCACCCAGCTGGTCAGCCACAATGTCCAGAGCTACCGCGACCTGCCCCTGCTGCTCTATCAAATCCAGACCAAGTTCCGCGATGAGCCCCGCCCCCGGGGCGGGCTGATACGGGTCCGCGAATTCTCCATGAAAGACCTCTACAGCTTTGACACCGATGAAGAGGGGCTGGATAAAAGCTATAATAAGATGCTCCAGGCGTATAACAATATCTACACCCGCTGCGGGCTGCCCAGCCTTCAGGTTGAAGCCGACAGCGGCGCTATCGGCGGCAAGGACTCCCACGAGTTCATGGTCGTCACCGAAGACGGCGAGGACGAGGTTATCTACTGCGAAAAATGTAAATACGCCGCTAATGTGGAGAAGGCTCAGAGCGTCAAGGGCAAGGTAGAAGGGGGGGAGCCTTTACCTAAAAAGGAAGTCGCCACGCCGGGCGCCGGCTCCATCGAAGAGGTCGCCGGTTTCTTTAAAATACCCGAAAGCCATACCCTCAAAGCGGTATTCTACGTTGCCGACGGCAAGCTGGTCTTCGTCGTCGTGAGGGGAGACATAGCCGTCAACGAGATAAAGCTCAAGAACGCCCTGGGCTGTACCGACCTCCGTTTCGCCACCGAGGACGAGGTTATCAAGGCCGGCATCGTGGCTGGCGCTGCCTCCCCCGTCGGTATAAAGGGCTTTAAGATTATCGCCGATGACTCTATCACTTCGGGGGCAAACTTTGTCGCCGGCGCCAATAAACCGGAAACCCACCTTAAAAACGTCAACTACCCCCGGGACTTTAAAGCCGACATAGTTACCGATATCGCCCAGGCTCACGCCGGTGAGGAGTGCCCCCGCTGCGGCGGCAAGCTTTCCTCCACCCGCGGTATTGAGGTAGGGCATGTCTTCAAGCTGGGCACCTTCCTCAGTGAGAAACTGGGCGCCCTCTTTGTCGACGCCGAAGGCGTCTCCCGCCCCATCATTATGGGCTGCTACGGCATCGGCCTCGACCGCCTGCTGGCGGCGGCAATAGAGCTTAACCACGATGATAAAGGCATTATCTGGCCCCTGTCTATCGCTCCCTATCATATCTATCTATGTGCCCTGCACACGGAAGACCCTGATGTCGCCGCCGCCGCCGAGAAGCTCTACAACGATTTAGAAGTGCAGGGCTTAGAGGCGCTCTTTGACGACCGAGCGGAGTCGCCGGGGGTAAAGTTCAACGATGCCGACCTGCTGGGGATGCCCATAAGGGTTACCGTAAGCCCCCGGACTTTAGAGAAAAGCAGCGCCGAAATCAAAAAGCGCTCGGAAAAAGAGTCCCAGATTGTGCCGCTGGAAGGCATAACCGAAAAGCTCAAAGCGCTTATCGAAGAAGCGGGCTAAAACCCTTTTTACCCCCCCCCTTTTAACGGTTCTTTATTCTCCCATACCCACCCACCCTCATAAGCTGCACTTCTAGCACTTTTTTACCCCACCCCCAAAGCGAGGGATTAAGGGCACAGCCCTATAGGGCGGGTCAGGGTGGGAAGAAAAACGCCCGAAAGCAGGGGAGAAGTGGGGCAAAACCCCTAAAGAGAAATTGATAGAAGTATCACTTCTGTAGGGCGGGAGGGTGGGAAGAAAAACAACTGTTAAAAACAGGATATATAAACCGTTAACCAGGAACTAGCCCCTCAGGGTGGCGCCCAACTCTTTAGCCAGCTTATCTATGATTTTCTGCTGGACCTGGTTAGCCGCCTCGTCGGTCAAAGTTTTAGATGGGGACTGGAAGGTAATTCTATAAGCCAGTGACTTCTTGCCCGCCGGCAGTTTCCCGCCGGTATAGAGGTCAAAGAGAGCCACTTCAGTCACCAGGGGAAATCCGCTGATAATATCCACCACCTGGCGGTGGGTTACTCCCGCATCAACCACCAGGGCAATGTCCCTGACCACCGCCGGAAAGCGCGATATCGGCTGGAATAGTTTATGCTCCAGGGTAAAGGGCAAAAGATCGGTCAGATTTATTTCCAGCAGGTAGACCTTCTCGGCAAGGTCAAAGGCGTCGGCCACCTTGCGGTGTACCTCCCCGACCACGCCCACTCTCTTACCCCCGACGACTATCGCCGCCTGTTTAGCCGGGTCTAGGCTCTCGTCATCTGACGGCTGGAAATCGGCGGCTACACCCAGCCGCCCCAGCAACCCCTCGACCACCCCCCTGGCGTCAAAGAAATCCACCGGCTCATCACCGCCGTGCCACGACTGGTCGAATCTGGAGCCTGCCAGCAGGGCGCACAGCATCTCCGGCTCATCGGGCAGGTCATTAGGCCGCCGTACGTATACCCTGCCCAGCTCAAATAGCCTGATACCGCCCTCTTCATGCCGCCGGTTTGCCTCCAGCGCCATCAGCAGGTTAACCCGCAGGTTAGGGCGGAGATACTCCTGCTCGGCGGTCATCGGCCTCAGCACCCGCAGCGGCTCCGGTTCCAGGGGGTGAACCTCGGGCAGCAACCTGTTCAGCAAGTCCAGGCCGGTCAGGGAATAGGTGACTACCTCATAAAAGCCGTAGCCGGCAAGGTGACGCCTCACCTCACGCTTGAAATCAATAATAGGCGCCGGGTTCTGCCGGGGCACTTCCCCGCCGGGCATGGTCACCGGAATCCGGTCATAGCCGATAAGCCGGGCGACCTCCTCCACCAGGTCCTCCGCCAGGCTGATGTCGCTCCGCCAGTACGGTGCGGTCACCCGAATCTCTGAAGCCGAATCCGCCGGCTGGCAGTCAAAGCCCAGAGAAGTCAGCGCCTCTTTCATCTGCTTAATACTGAAATCAACCCCCAGCAGGCGCTTCACCTCCCCCGTCGAAAGCAAAATCGGCTTCGGCTCCTGCCGGCCGGGATAGACATCGACTACACCTTTAGCCGCCTGTCCGCCGGCCAGCTCGATAATCAATTGTGTAGCCCTTTCGAGCGCCGGGAGCGTCAGCTCAGGGCTGATGCCCCGCTCAAAGCGCATCCGTGCTTCGCTGGGCAGACCCAGGGTAGAACCGGTATTATAGATACTCGCCGGGTTAAAATTAGCCGCTTCCAGCACTATGGCCGTGGTCCGCCCGGTCATCTCGCTGTCGGCACCGCCCATCACCCCGGCCACGGCTAACCCCCGCTCGCTGTCGGCGATAACCAGCATATCTTTAGAAAGCAGCCTCTTGTTCCCGTCCAAGGTAACCAGGACTTCGCCCTCTTCCGCCCGCCGTACCATAATCCTCTGCCCCCTCACCCGGTTATAGTCAAAGGCGTGCAGCGGCTCGCCGTACTCCAGCATGACAAAATTGGTAATATCCACCACGTTATTTATCGGGCGCATACCGCCCGCCAGCAGACGCTGCTGCAGCCACTGGGGAGAGGGGGCTATCTTCACCCCGGTAATAAGGCTGGCGCTGTAGCGGGGACACAGGTCGGGGGCGGCAATCTCGATTGAAATCTGCCGGTCTATAGTCTCCCCCGCTTCCTCGTAACCGGCATCGGGGAGATGCACCTCCCGACCGGTCAGGGCGGCAATTTCCCGGGCAATGCCGATTACCGACAGGCAGTCGGGGCGGTTAGGGGTCACGTCCAGGTCAAAAATAACATCGCCCATAAAATCAGCCAGCGGGGTGCCGACTTTAGCTTCGGTAGCTAAAACCATGATTCCCTGGTGGCTATCGGATATACCCAGCTCCTTCTCCGAGCAGACCATGCCGCTGGAAACCACCCCCCGAATCCTGGCCGTCTCCAGCTTGATTGCCTGGCCGCTGTGCCCGTCGATAAGATTAGCGCCGACGCGGGCAAAGGCGACCTTATCGCCGACTTTAAGATTGGGCGCCCCGCAGACCACAGTCGGCTGCTCGGTGCCCAGGTCAACGGTAGGCAGCGTAAGGCGGTCGGCATTGGGGTGAGGGTTGATAGCCATAATCTGCCCGACCACGATATTCTCCCAGTCGCCACCGATAACCTGCCACCCCTTGACCTCGGTGCCGGCCATGGTCAGTTTATCGGCCAGCTCAGCCGGGGGCAGTTCTATATCCACATACTGCTTAAGCCACTTCAGTGAAACCTTCATCAGAACTGCCTCAAAAATCTAAGGTCGCTGCCGTAGAACAACCTGATATCATCAATACCGTAGCGGAGCATGGGCAGGCGGTCTATACCCATGCCGAAAGCAAAGCTGGTATATTCCCTGGGGTCAACACCGCTCCGCTCCAGCACCCGGGGATGGGTCATGCCCGCCCCGAGTACCTCAATCCAGCCGCTGTTACCGCACAAGCGGCAGCCGCTGCCGCCGCAGACCAGGCACTCGATAGCCATCTCCACGCCCGGCTCAACAAAGGGGAAGTAGTCACAGCGGAAGCGCACCTTTCGCTCCTCGCCGAAGAAACGGCGGGCAAACTCGTAAAGCGTCCCCTTCAAATCAGCCATGGTAATGTTTTTATCCACCGCCAGGGCGTCAATCTGGTGGAACATAGGGACATGGGTAGCATCACTGGCTTCGTAGCGATATACCCTGCCCGGCATAACCACCCTTATCGGCGGGGTCATCTGCTCCAGAACCCGGGTATCACAGGCGGTGGTGTGGGTGCGCATCAGCATGTTTCTTTCGCCTTTTTCGGTCTCGGCGTCAACCCAGAGGGTAGCCATACTTTCACGGGCCGGGTGGTGCCGGGGGATGTTCAGTGCCTCAAAGTTGTAGTAGTCCCACTCCACCTCCGGCCCCTCCACCACCTGAAAGCCCATTGAGGCAAATATGTCACAGATTTCAGCAATGGTCTGGGCGATTGGATGCAAACGGCCGGTGGGGTAAGGACGTCCGGGCAGGGTAATATCGATGCCCTCCCCGGCAGCAGCCAGCCCCACCTGCTTAAGGAGCCGGCTTTTCTGCCCCAGGTTCTCCTCAAGGCCCGCCTTAATCCGGTTAGCCAGAGCACCGACCTGCTTCCTCTCCTCGATGGGCAGTTCGGCAAGGCCGCGCAGGACGCCGGTCAGCTGGCTTTTCTTGCCCAGGTAGCGGACCCGCCACGCCTCCAGGTCTTTAGCCTGGCTGACGGCTTCCAACTCCTTAAGGGCGGCTGACTTTAGCTCGTTAAGCTGCTTTAGCATAGCTGTCTTGGATTATAGGTTATCAGCAGTGGGGCGGTCAAGGAAATAAAAAACGGGGGCTGACGCCCCCTCTCTAAAAACCTTCCCCCTTAATAACTAGCTTTCCAGCTTGCCTTTAGCCGTGGTCACCAGATTGGCAAAGGCTCCAGGCTCCCTGACCGCCATATCGGCCAGCACCTTGCGGTTTATCTCAACCCCCGCCTGCTTAAGGCCGTAGATAAACTGGCCGTAATTAAGACCCTGAGACCGGCTGGCGGCACTAACCCGTACAATCCACAGCCGCCTCATATCACCCTTCCGCTCCCGGCGGTGGGCGTAGGCATAGCTCAGGGCATGAAGCATAGACTCGTGAGCCCGTTTATATAAAGCATGCCGGGTCGCCCGGTGCCCCTTGGTCATGGCAAGCACCTTCTTGTGACGGCGGCGGACGGTTGTACCTCTCTTTATTCTGGCCAAGATATCTCCTCTTACTTTACCCCGTAAGGTATAAGCCTACTTATCCTTTTGCGGTCACTGGGATGCAGCGGTATCATCTCATCAAATAGACCCCTGGTCCGCTTCGACTTGCGGCGGCGCAGATGGCTCTTGCCGCCCTTCATTCGCATAATTTTGCCGCTGCCGGTGATATGGAAGCGGCTCTTAGCTCCCTTATGGGTCTTTATTTTAGGCACTTTAAGACTCCGCTACTTTTCCTCTTTTTCAGGCTCTTTTTTTATCTCTTTTTTAGCCTCGGTCTTAACCTCGGCTTTAGCTTTAGCTTTTGTTTTGGCCTGCTGGTCAGTTAACGGCAGCAGGATGACATTCATGTTCCTCTCCTCTATCACCGGTTGCCGGGCGATAGCCGCCATACCCTGCATCGACTCCGTCATCCGCTGTATCAGCCTCCAGCCAATCTCGGGGTGGGTAATTTCGCGCCCCCGGAACCTCACCGTCACCTTAACCCTATCCCCTCCACCCAGCAGCTTTTTAGCCATCCTTACCTTGGACTCAAAGTCGTGCTTATCAATCTTGGGCCGCAGCCTGACCTCCCGGAGCAGAGAGACCTTCTGGCTCTTCCTCAGCTCACGCTCCTTCTTGGCCTGCTCGTACTTGTACTTGCCATAATCAAGCAGGCGGCATACCGGAGGCACTGCGGTAGGAGCTACCTCAACCAGGTCGAGATTATTCTTCCTCGCCGTCTCCCGTGCCTGGCTGACAGGCATAACACCCAACTGCTCACCCTTCTCCCCCACCAGGCGGACTTCCCTGGCGAGTATACCCTGGTTAACCCGTAGTGATTTAACTATGTCCCGTTTACCTCCACCGAGCCCGAGTTGGGTTACGACCACAAACTATAGCATAACATCTCAAAACCAGTCAAGTTACAGCTTTAGCTCTTTAGTCCGGTTTATCATAGACTGCTTAACGCCCTGTTTAAAGCTATCCAGGGACTGCGCAGCCAGCTGCTCGCCAGTGCGCAGGCGGACGGAAACGGTAGACTCAGCCGCCTCCCGGTCTCCCACCACCAGCATATAGGGAATCTTATTCAGCTGCGCCTGCCGTATTTTGAGGTTCACCCTCTCCGAGCGGCCGTCAACCTCCGCCCTCACCCCGTCGGCTTTAAGCTCAGCCTCCAGCTTGCGGGCAAAGTCCAGGTGGCGGTCGGCAACCGGAATAATCATCGCCTGCACCGGCGCCAGCCAGACCGGGAAGGCGCCCCCGTAGTGCTCCAGAAGCGAGGCAAGAAAGCGCTCCATGCTTCCCAGCACGGTGCGGTGCACCATGGCAACCATGTGTTCCTTACCGTCCTCGCCGATGTAATTAACATCAAAGCGCTGGGGAAGGTTAAAATCAACCTGCACGGTAGGCCCCTGCCAGTCCCTACCCAGGGCATCTTCAATTTTGGTATCTATCTTGGGCCCGTAGAAGACGCCCTCCCCCGGGTCGACCTCATAAGCAATGCCAGAGCTCTCCAGGGCTTTCCGCAGAATTTCGGTAGCCTCCTCCCAGACCTCCAGGGCGCCGGCGTATTTCTCGGGCCGGGTAGACAGTAAAACCTTGTGATTGGTAAAGCCAAAGGTATCCATCATAAAGCGGGTCAGCTCCAGAACCCCCACCACCTCCTCCTCCAGCTGGTCAAAGCGGCAGAAAATGTGGGCGTCGTCCTGGGTAAACCCCCTCACCCTGGATAAGCCGTGCAGCACGCCGGAGCGCTCGTAGCGGTAAACCGTGCCCAGCTCGGCGTAGCGCAGCGGCAGGTCACGGTAACTGCGCTGGCTGGTCTTATAAATCAGTATGTGCCCCAAGCAGTTCATCGGTTTAATAACATACTCCTGCCCGTCCACATCCATCGGGCTGTACATGTTCTCGCGGTAGAAGTCCCAGTGACCGCTGGTCTGCCACAGGTCGCGCTTGGCGATGTGGGGAGTATATATCAGGTCATAGCCGCGCTTGATATGCTCGTCCTTCCAGAAATCCTCGATGACACGTCGTATCACCGACCCCTTGGGGTGCCAGTGAACCAGCCCCGGCCCCGCCTCCTCATGAATGCTGAAGAGGTCAAGCTCTTTGCCCAGCTTGCGGTGGTCGCGCCTGGTCGCCTCTTCAATCTTTTCAAGGTGCTCATCCAGAGCTTCTTTAGTATCAAAGGCGATGCCGTAGACCCGCTGCAGCATGGGGCGGTGCTCATCCCCCCGCCAGTAGGCGCCGGCGATGCTGACCAGCTTGAAGGCTTTTATCTCACCAGTAGCGCTTACATGCGGCCCCCGGCACAAATCGAGGAATTTCCCCTGCCGGTACAGCCCCACCTTCTCATCGGCTATCTCCTCTATCAGCTCCAGCTTGTAGGGCTGGGCGGCAAACAGCGAACGGGCTTCCTCTTTAGAAACATCTTCCCGGCTAAAGGGGAGGTTGGCGGCGACTATCTCCTTCATCTTAGCTTCGATAATCGGCAAATCTTCGGTGGTCAGCGAGCGGGGTAAATCAAAGTCGTAGTAAAAGCCGTCTCTGGTAGCCGGCCCTATGCCGAACCTGGCATCGGGGAAGATAGACTGCACCGCCTCGGCAAGGACATGGGATGCGGAATGCCGCATTGTCTCCAGCTTATCACTATCGGCTGCTTTGGGTGGTTTAGTAGAAGCCATGGTCAAATTATATCAGCTAGCCGTGGTATGCGCAATTGACCGAAAGATAATGTTGACGGCTGGCAGAGATAACGCCAGCTACTGCGTCTTCTGTCGCTGCCGGTAGGCATCAATGTAGCGGCGGGCGCGCTTATCCTGAGCCAGCACCAGGTCGGCCGCCAGAACGATGGGGCGCACCTTGGCCACATTGACGATGAGGCTGGTGGCGCCGGCGGCAATAACCACCGACATAAAGGCATAGTTGATTAAATCACGGTCGGGCAGGCCGAAGGATATATTGCTCGCCCCCAGGGTCATGTTCACCCCCAGCTCGGCTTTAACCCGCCGGATAGTTTCCATGGTTACCCGCCCCGAGTTGGTATCGGCGCCCACGGCAAAAGCCAGGCAGTCAATCACGATGTCCTCAGGGGGGATACCGGCCTTCCCCGCCCGCTCCACAATCTTGTGAGCGATGGCCACCCGCCGGTCGGCGTCAGTGGGGATACCCTCGTCGTCCTGGGTCAGACTGACCACGGCCGCCCCGTACTCTTTGATAACGGGCAAAATCCTGGCCAGGGAGTGCTCCTCGCCGCTAACCGAGTTGACCAAGGGCTTACCCTTGTAGACCTTGAGCGCCGCCACCAGGGCATCAGGGTTAGAGCTGTCAATACATAAAGGCGCGTCCACGGCTTTCATGGCAATTTTCACCGCCTTGGGCAGCACGTCTACCTCATCCACACCGAAGGCACCCACGTTGACATCAATAATATCGGCGCCGGCTTCAACCTGGGCTTTAGCCTCGCTGCCGATAATCTCCAGCTGGCCCGCTTTCAACGCCTCCGACAGCTTCTTCCGGCCACTGGGGTTAATCCGCTCCCCGATAAGCACGGTGGGCCGCCCCTCACCGATTATCACTTCTTTACTGGCGCTGGTTATCCTGGTCTCCATCACTCATTCTCCTTATGTCACATCAACTATTTAGTATCTTTATATGTCCCCTTCCAGAACTTATCCCGCAGCTCACGCTTCAGAATCTTGCCCGAAGGGTTCTTGGGCAGGGCATCAATAAACTCCACCGACTTCGGCGTCTTATAACCGGCCAGCCTCTTTTTACAGAAAGCGATAAGCTCTTCGGCGGTAGCTTTTTCTCCCTTCCTGGTGGTAACTACAGCGTGAACCTTCTCCACCCAGTAATCGTCGGGGATGCCGATGACCGCCGCCTCCATAACCGCCGGATGCTGGTAGAGAACCTCCTCCACCTCCCGGGGGTAGACATTCTCGCCGCCGGTGATAATCATATCCTTCTTCCGGTCAACGATATAGATATAGCCCTCCTCATCGTAGTAGCCGAGGTCGCCGGTATGGAGCCAGTCCTTGACCAGGTTAGCCTTGGTATCCTCGGGCTTATGCCAGTACTCAACCATGACCAGCTTGCTGCGCACTATTATCTCACCAACTTCACCCGGCTTAACATCCATACTCTTATCGTCAACAATCCTCACCTGCACCCCGATATCCGGCCGCCCCGCCGAAGCCAGCTTCTTCTGTTCCTTCTCCGACCTATCCAAAACATTGTGGTCATCCTTGTCCAGGTGGGTGATAGCCGGACCGCTCTCGCTCTGCCCGTACCCCTGGGCAAAGATAGGCCCAAAAAGCTTCATCCCCCTCTTCAGCACCTCCTGGGGCATTGGTGAGGCGCCGTACCAGAGGCACTTTATCGAGCTGATGTCGTAATCCTTTAAGTTAGGCAGGTTAAGCATGGCTACCAGGTGGGTGGGCACAAAGTCCATATGGGTAGCCTTCTCCTCCTGGATAATCTTCAGCGTGGTCTCGGCATCGAAGAACTTGACGATGATATTGCAGCCGCCGGTGTACAGTGAGGAGCGGAAATGGGTGTTGCCGGCGATATGAAACAGAGGCGTTATCTGCACCCGCTTGTGGCCGGGCTGTAAGCCCATATCTATAACCAGCGTCTTGGCGTCTTCAATGAAGCGCTTTTGAGTATAGAGGGCGCCGCGGGGCATACCGGTAGTGCCGCTGGTAT
>Ga0307431_1000776_pt1 | contig 20039 bp, 19 predicted proteins | sample SalMarWE160170MG_FD_202155 | JGI IMG/M metagenome (GOLD analysis project Ga0307431, IMG submission 202155) | Salt marsh sediment microbial communities from the Plum Island Ecosystem LTER, Massachusetts, United States - WE1603-170 | ecosystem: Environmental > Aquatic > Marine > Intertidal zone >...
TGCCGACGTCGCCGTGCTGGAGGATTATCTTCTGAAGGTCTCCGATTTCGTCGATGGCAGGCCTGAGATAAAGGAACTGGACATTAACCCCATCTTCGCCTACAGCGATGGTGCTGTGGCGGTGGATGCCAGGGTGATCCTCGAATCCTGAGAATCAGCCTGTATAGGTTATCGACACCGGAAAATAGTTTGTACTATATCTAGATTTGACTTTTGGCAGCGTAGCTCAGTGGCAGAGCGGGGGACTCATAAGCCCTTGGTCGTAGGTTCAAATCCTACCGCTGCCACCACAGATAAACAAGCATCCGAAAGCGCGTGCATCGTCAGTCCTCAAGCCTGCCGCCGAATCATTCCCCTCCCATCCCCCTATCCCTCTAAGGTGGGTGAAAATGACACGGCCCCCATCCGTAGCCACAGGCCATCCCTCTAACGTGTGCCGCCAAGCATAGCACCGCGCCACGAGGCCACATGCCCAACGCCCTACGCTCGCGTGCTCGGCGGGCCTCACCGTGCTATAATATGCAGGCACCGAGCGGACGCTCCCATGGCAGATGTTACCAGGCTGTTGGCCAGAGCGAAACATGTCTACCGCACGGAGGGATGGGCCTCCTTGCTGCGGCGGGCGCTTCTGTTCGCACTGCAACTTCTCTTCGTCCATCGGGTCTACTACCTCTATGCTTCTGTTCTCGAACATGACCAGAGCCTGAGAGATGCCAGCCTCACACCTCCGTTCGACGACGTGAGCCACATCATCCTGTCGACCAACGAGGAGGTCGATGACCTGGAGGCCAGAGGCTATGAGTTTCGCTCGATCGTTCATGACGCCAGGGCAAGGCTGGACGCCGGAGCCAGAGCATCGTGCGTTTTTGTTGGCAAGGAACTGGCCAACATCGTCTGGGTCGCCATGACTCAACAGGCCAGGAATAGTCTCAAAGGGCCTCCGTTCAGGGTCGATTTCGCCGCCCGCGAGTGCTGGTCGGGGAATGCCTGGGCCAACCCCAAGTACCGGCGTGCCGGGCTGTTTTCTTACAATGACATCAAGAGCCGCCGGCAGCAATATGAGCAGGGAATATGCGTGAGCAAGTGGGCCGTCGGGAAAAACAACACCCCGACCAAGAGAATCTCCAGCCGCATCGGCGCCAGGGTATCTGCCGAGGGCCGTCTCCTCCGAATCCTGTGGTGGAAGTCGTGGATAGAGACGCCACTGAGCCAGGACCAGCAACCACACATGGCTAGCGGAGATGATGCGATGAGAGCGCCATGACCAGTCCGTGGAGGTGCTACGACAACCCGCATGGATTCCGCTTTGAACGGACGCAAGAGCCGAAGGCCGTTGGTTCAAATCCTACCGCTGCCACCAATCACCATTTGATTCCCAATTTGCCACCTCACCTCCCAACGAGCCATTGCTCATGCCCCTATGGCGGTGCCTATCATCCTTGCTGGCATTGTAAGGCCCATTGGGCGAGCTAGACATTTGCTCAACCTCTCATGTAAACTAGAATCGGCCTGAAAAACTATATCTGAAATATATGCACGACTGGAGTGTGGGTATGTTTTACAAGAAGCGTCAGTCATATAAGAAGCATCAATTATATACCGGCCGCTACACGCAAAAAGAAGGGGTAATACGGCTCCCCAAAGATTGTTACTGGATGGTGCTGAAACATCCTCGGGGTGGCGATTTCACCAACGAAAGCGATGCCGAAGGTGAAATAGCATTGATTTTGAGTGACGACAGGGGGCGGGGCCGTCCCCGTTCGTGGCCGGTTATCAGCTTTCTGAGTAAGGAGGAGGCCCGACACCTGGCCAATAGGCTTGGAGAGCTCGCGGGACCAGCGCCAGAGCCAGAGCCGCCGCCCCGGTCTTATAACCGCAGGAAAACCACGGGACAGCTCCTGTAGGCAACCACGCTCGCAGGACTCGGGGTGTTACAGTGTAACGATTCCACAACAAAGCACTGACTAGATGTGCCTCTGTTCAGTCCTCGTTCACAAATTCAGGATACTTGTCTCGAATCTCTGGACATCTCCTGGTAGCCAGCCATTCGAAATATCTATAGGATTCTTTTTGCTCTCGCTGCTCCTCTTCTTCACGCCTGATCAAGTCTTCTAATATCTCCCACTGTAGTTCAAACCATCTGGGTGGCCACGTTTGGAAAATGATTTCCTCATCCAGGGTTTTGCTGTGTATGCCAGCAGCGATACGGTTGAACGTATGGACACATTCGATGAATACAGACATCTCCTTGGGATGCTTATGTACCTCATTCATTATGCCGGTGCGTTCGGCCTTTTTCAGCCTTGCAGTAGCCCCGATCTCGTCTAACCTGTCAAGCTCACTCGTTACATATCCCAGGGTCGACCGCTTTTTCTCAAACTTCCGCTCTTTTGTAGTGCCGAAGTATCTTACGGCTGTAGTCAGTGCAAATCCAATTTGTTGTTTAACGTTTGTAATACCTCGCTTCATGTGCCCCTCCTTGTGAAGACTTGGCATGTTCACACCACACTATGCCCTCACCCTCATATCCATCCAAGTACAGTCGTCATACCAACTCTCGATATATGCCCTCTGTCACTCGATTTGCTGAAGGCAACGTATTGTATCACAAGGAGGCCCAGCTATCTACAAGATGTGTTCGTTAATATGAGCCACTACAGATAACAACTCTTCCAATTATAGCTGCTTCGCAGTATTATTTTTATTACGCCCCGCCAAGTTATATTGACATTATCTCAAGATAATAGTCTTCCAACACTGCTCGCTGCCACTATGCCGCCTGTATACCACAAATATTGCCCATTATTATCCCTAAGCGGGTTTGTGCGCTGTGAAGCGCTGAATCGATTGTTAAAGGTATTTAATGTGCACTATTGACAATAGCGTTCAGTTATATTATAATATGCTCAATTGAATGTACTATACGTTTTGAATTAGACCAAAGCCGAAATCAACGCGCTCATTGGTCGTATCTTAGTGAATGAAAATAGGGAGGAGCAAACTTGAGTCAAGATTTGATCGAACGAAGACCCAGACTGATGAATACCGGAGAGGTCGCCAAGTACCTCAGAGTATCCAGGTCTCTAATCTATCGGATGGCCAGAGAGGGGCAAATCCCTGCTTTGAAAGTGGGGAGGAAGTGGCTGTTTAGAAAAGAGACCATTGAACAGTGGCTGGCGGAGCGTGAGGACGTACTCATTGCAACCGAACAAGGGGAAGAGCACAACTAACGATATCCGCAAACGGGCGATTCCATGCCACAGAAACTGGGAAGGCTTATCAAAGCTTACATTCGCGCCTCTGACATTGCAGTGCGATGCGGAGGCGATAAATTTCTGACCTCCACGGCCGAAGCCGATAGCAGAAGCGCTGAGATAATCGTCGGCAGGCTCATAAGTGAGGCTGAATAATTCCAGTTGAACACGAGCAGATAACAAGTTGTATGGTGCGAAAAGAGGTAGTAAAGGCCGTTTTTACTCCTCTTATTCGAAGCAAGGTGTGCTGACAATATGGATATCAAAGAACTGCTGCAGGAAGTGGTAACAAGTAAAGCTTCTGACCTGCATCTGAGGGTGCCTAGCCCCCCCGTACTTCGTGTTGATGGGGAGCTTGTCCCGTTACAAAAGTACCCTGGCTGCTCGGCAGATGATGTTCAGCAGGCCTTCGAGGATATAACCACTGAAGGCGAAAGAGAAAGGTTCTATAAGGACCTGGAGCTTGACTTGGCCTATAGTGTTCCCGGGCTTGCCCGCTTCAGGGTTAATGTGTCGCAACAACGAGGGACGCTAAGCCTTGCGTTTCGTCATGTTTCGTACACCATCCCAACAATGGAAGAGCTGGGGCTGCCGCGGGTGTGCAAATCGCTTGCGCTTAAAAGAAAAGGGCTCATCATTGTAACTGGACCAACAGGAAGCGGCAAGTCCACTACGCTTGCGGCAATGATTGGCTACCTAAATAAAAACGATAGTCGCAATGTAATATGCATTGAAGACCCCATAGAGTTTCTTCATCGCAATGATAAGTGCCTTATCTCCCAGCGCGAGCTAGGTGACGATACAAGAGCATTCGCCAATGCGCTGAAGCACTGTCTTCGCCAGGACCCTGATGTCATCTTGGTTGGTGAGATTAGAGATTTGGATACCATAGCCACAGCCCTCACCGCCGCTGAAACGGGGCACCTGGTGCTTACCACGCTGCACACCAACACTTCCGGTCAAACGGTGGATCGCATTATCGATGTCTTCCCGCAGGGGCAACAGGATCAGGTGCGAATGCAGTTGTCAGTGGTACTTGAGGCCGTTCTGGCACAGACTTTGCTGCCCAAGGCCGATGGCTCTGGAAGAGTTGCAGCTTTCGAGGTATTGATAGGGACTGATTCCATTAGCAATCTCATCCGGGAGAACAAGGCATATCAAATTCCGACATATATACAGGTCAGCACGAAGGATAGCATGCAAACCATGGAGCAGTCATTACAAAAGCTCGTGATTTCGGGCACGATAACCAGAGAATCAGCATTGGCACATGCCAATAATCCCGAAGAATTACTCATATTGCTTGGTGACGGGAAGAGGAAAAAGTGAAGAGCCTATAGTAAGCAGTGTCTTGTATCATGGGCTACTAAGATTCTGAAGATTAACCAGATGACAGGATGCGTGCAATAGGAGTGAAGGTTTTAACGCGGAAAGCTGTTGATGGATGCGGAAAGGAAGCTAGAAACAGTGCTTGAGCGAGATCAATGCGAGAGAAGAAAGTGGTAGAAAAGCTTTTCGGGGAGTATTTGGAGGAACTGGGCATCTGCACCTCGGAGCAAGTGGAGCAGGCGTTAGATTATTGCGCAGACTGCAGCAAGACGGGTCGTTTTATCCCTATAGGTCAGGCCCTTGTCGAGCTGGGCTTCACTACCGTGCGTGACATCGACAGAGTTCTCCAATTGCAAACCAGAGATCGGTCAACTGCTTATAGTGAGAGCACAGATAGGATGATGGTAACACCAGCAGGAGATAACCATCTGCAGGAACAAGGGCTGGAGCAGGAAGAGATGCAATTGGAGGAACAACCCGAGATGCACGCAGAGGACCAAGCCAGAGCGGAAGTGGGGGAGGAAGTTGAGGAACCAGACATCTTTGCTTCGGAGCAAGCGGAGCAGGACGAGATGCAATTGGAGGAACAACCCGAGGTACACACGGAGGATCAAGCCAAAGCGGAAGTGGGGGAGGAAGCTGAGGAAGCGGACATCTTTACTTCGGAGCAAGCGGAGCGATTGGGCATCTTTAGTTCGGAGCAAGTTGAGAAGGCCTTGGGATACTGTACAGCGTGCAGCAAGAGACAGCGTTTTGTCTCCTTAGGACAGGCGCTCGTTGAGCTGGGCTATGCTACACGTGATTGGATCGACACCATTTTAAGAATACGGCCTGATGAGCGGACCTTGGCTTGTAGTAAGAGCATAACTAAAATAATGGGGATCCCCGCTGGAAGCGAGCAAGCGAGAGAATTGGGTGAGCAAGTGGAGGAATTAGGCCTCTGTACTCCTGATCGAGTTGAGGAGGCTTTGGGGTATTGGGAAGACTGTAGCAAGAGGCAGCGCTATATCTCTATAGGACAGGCACTCGTCGAGCTTGGGTGCACAACACAGGACAAGATCGACGATGTTCTCAAAAAACACGCCAAGATCAAAGCCTCTGCTTATACTAAGGGCATGGTAAAGATAATGGAAATACCTTTGGAGGCCAAGCAAGCGAGAGAATTGGGTAAGCAAGTAAAAGAGTTGGGCATCTGCACCTCGGAGCAAGTTGAGCAGGCCTTGGGATACTGGGAAGATTGTAGCAAGTGGGGTCGCTCTATACCTATAGGACAGGCCCTCGTTGAGCTAGGTCACGCAACCATGCATGACATCGATGAGATTCTCCAAATGCAGGCTGGAGATCGGGCCCATGCCAGCGGTCGCGGTTTGACCAGCACGGAATAGAACACCAGCCACAAGTAGTAAACGGTTAATCTATAAGGCCAGTTGTTACTACATCATTAATTTTACCTGAAAGAGAGCCACTTCAGTCTAACACAAGGTCGTTTTCAGTACGCCTCCCTTAGAGATAACATTATCCCCTCTAACATCCCAGACAAAATAAGGCACCGTGTTTTGTCCTGCTTCGTAATATAGTCCATAGCTCGGCACAACCTTCATAAGATCCGAGTCAAAATGCGTGCCGGAATACAATATCAGCTCGTGAAGTGTCTCTTCTTTTGCCATAGCCAAATATTCTTATCAGTTCAGCGGAATTCCTGAGAAAATAATGTCCATATCGACCTGACAAATCAGTGGCAGCGCTATAGTAACTATAGCTATTAGTTAATGCCAATATATCAATATTATAATTATATACCATATATATTGACATATGGAATTATTTATGCTATAATACATCATCTAGTATTAATAAGCGCTATTGTTGATACGTTATGATACTATATAGAACAATAACAGTGCCGCCCTGTAGCTGAATTGGTGGTTAGGCGGTTAGAAGGATGGACATAAGAATCTGGTGGAAATGGGCAATCATTCTGACGCTCTTTTTTGCGTTAGCTATTTCCCTAGTTAAGAGCCGCCAGATACAATGAATTACCATCCGAGATGTGGGCGGATGACCTTAACAAGAAATCTGTTATGACCACTGCCAGAGATACAGTGGTTCACATACGAAAACCTTTTTACGCCTTTAAACCCTAAGTAAATAGTGGCTGGTGGGGCAGGGTAGCGGGGGCAACCCGGCCCCTCCAGCGGGGGCATCCCCACCCCACCAGCTCTACATTTTAATTAACCCTACATCAATACTGATGACGACGCTGGTTGCATTCTCACCACTTACCTCAATATCCAGTGACCCATCAGTGAATATACTCTACATAGCCAGTCTCGAAATCTAAAAAAAAGCCCATGTGACTACGCCATCACTGGCCGCCACATGGCAGGTCATGAGCAAACGCAATACCATCCTCCTGACATTACCGTTCTCGTTTCAATTTTCTCCTTGAATGTCCAGCAGTTGCCAGACTCAAAGACCCAATGCCATTCCTATGGGATGGTGTATCTTACTCCTGTTAGTTTAGTCGCCGCCTATTGGGCCAGCCACCATCTCTGATGCTTAATAGAGGCGGGCTTTGTACCCGACTATCAAGGTCCCTCAGGTGAGGGAACGATTTATGAGGACAATTGAGTACCGGCACCCTGCAATCAAATTATCCGCAAAATAGTATATGAACACTTTGCTGGATTGTCAATGGGTCTACACTATTTTGTGTGAAAATAGGGTGGTTGAAAGCACCTGCTGTCACATTGTTGCGTAGGTGCGTTCAATTGAACGCCCCTATAAATAGGGTCAAGTGATTTATCAGCGACAGTACAATACCATCCCTCTAGCTCAGCCGCTTATGCGAATATTCAGCCCTGTTCAAAGAGTTAAAAGCCTGGCTAGCTGCTGCCGGTGGTAAGAAGGCTCGCCGAGGTAATTATAAAGGGAACGAGACGCTCTGGTATGAAAGCTGACTGGATGTTCCTTTGAGTAGCTGATACCACTGAATACCCGATGGGCTAGTGAGCACACTTGCCAGTATGCCTCGCTGGAGACAGCCTTGGCTAGATGTACACTCTCCGCTGCCGACCTTTGCGTATCAAGTTTCCAAAGAGATTCATAGGTAGTCCAGCGGGCAGCGTCCGAATGATCAACCATCTCGATAATCATGTCTTGAACTCGTTGAAAACGTCCAATAGCCGTGCCAAACTGTATCCTGAGCCGACTGTATTCTAGTGCCATCTCGACGACAGCCTGGCAGCCCCCTGCCTTATATGCACAAAGGACGGGTATAGATTTGGCGATACCTTGCTCGAGAGCCTGCCACCCTTCATCCATGTCTCCGAGCATATCTGCACGGGGGACTTTCACGGAATCCAGTTTTACCTCAAAAGTCCTCCCAGCCAAGAAACCTGGCAATCTGCGCACCGAGAGTCCATCGGATTCTCTGTCCACCAGGAAGAGAGAAATCCCCCTTGCTGTATCGGCGCGTTTTCCCGTGCGGGCTACAACAATAAAATGAGTAGCCGCTTGAGCATCCATGGTGAACAGCTTTAGACCATCAAGAACAAAATCGCCATTCTTACTCTCCGCGGTTGTCTGCACTGCTCCAGGCTCCCAGCTATACCCAGGCTCAGTCAATGCCAGGGTCAGGATTTGCTCCCCCTTCGCAATGGCTGGTAGAATGCGTTGTTTTTGTTCTTCGGTACCTGCTTCCAAGATGATTAAGCTGCCTAATATCCCGGAGGAAAAATATGGACCAGGAAGTGGACCTGTACCTAATGCTTCGAATAAGACACCAGCACTTGTCAACGAGTTACCAAACCCACCGTATTGCTCCGGAACAATGAGCCCTGGCCAACCCATCTCCACTACTTTTCGCCAAAGTTCTTCTGTATAACCTGTATCTGACTCCTGCAGGTCTTGAATGACCTCCTTTGGGGCGTCTCGCCGCACAAAATCCAGGGCTGTTTTCTTCAACATCTCTTCGCTTTCAGTAAGCCTCAGGGCTAGACTCATATTTTACCTCCCACGATTAGGCCTAATTTCGCCTAACTAATGTGGCCCACATAGCCTATCGTCCAATTGCTAGTGCTCGGGACATAATTATCTTCAGAGCTTCTGGCGTGCCGCCAGGGGCAATGCAGATTCCACCGCGCTCAGCAACTTCAAAAATGCCCTCGTCCAAGCCCCATTCACCATCATCAGTCAAGGCGTAAGGGCCAAGAACCTTTGCTATATCAGCGGTAAGCCTGACACCATAATTTTTTGAGTAAAGCTCCAGTTGTGGCCCCGCATAGGGGGCTCCCACCCCGCTGGAGTTCCTCATGGCAAATAGTCGCTCTATCTGCGCACCGATATAGATGTCCACCACTGTATCAAGCAGTTGAGGGTTTTCTCTTAAACGCTTTACTACATTGGGATTACTTTTACATTGATCAAGGAGCTTTTCCACTACTATATTACGGCGTATCCACCTGCCACCCCCAGCACCATGCTCAACCTCCAGGGTAGCATTTGCCACCCTCCATCCATCTCTTTCTCCCCCAATCAAACAAGACTCGTGAATTCTTACATCATCAAAGAAAACCTGGTACTTAACCCCATCTGCACTATCTACAGTCTCGCCACTAATCAAAGTAAACATAGCCGGAATAAATAAATCGAGAGGGATGATAGTAATACCGGGCAAATTTGCCGGTGCGATAAACATGGCCAGGTTCTGATGCCTGGGGGCTTCAACATCACTGCGAGTCAGCAACAGGAATTGATCGGGCGGGGCGTACATCCCCCCTACAAAGATCTTACCGCCATTGATTATAAAATAGTCCTTATCGCGAACGAAGCGAAGGGCATTGGTCTGTTGATTAGCTTCGTCGGTTCCAGCCTCCGGTTCGGTAAAAAGCTGCCAGGTGCAGGCTTCACCCGTAAAGATAGGAGGCAGGAGACGCTTTTTCTGCTCCTCAGTTCCGCAGGCTACAATGGCCGGCGCTCCCAATGTTCCCCCAGCATCATGATAAGGAGGAAGACCCAAATGTCTTTTGGCTAGCTCTTGTATTAAGATAAACCTGTGATCCGCATCCATACCGCCGCCGCCGTACTCGCGAGGGTATCCTGGATAGAGCCACCCCTTCTTACCAAGCTTACGACCAAGCTCCCGCCTTCGCTGCCACTGTTCGTAGCTAACTTTGAGGGGGTCTCTCGGGCTAGCCAGGTCCTTGGGCACATTCTCATCCAGCCAATCTCGTACTTCCTCAGCAAACCTTTCCTGTTCCTTGGTGTATTCAAATTCTAAAGAGAAATCCAATTTCTACACCTCCACCAGCAGTATATTTTATATTAGGAGCGCTTCACGGATGCCATTCTCGTCCAATAGGTTATGCCACGCTCCTATGTTTCCTTGCCGCAGTTTTATCCTCATCTTCCCAAGAAATCAAGTGAAACGCCATCCACTCTGGTAGTTTTATTCCTATCACTTCTCTGCCTCAACTTCCAGCCTGACCATTCTGATGTGGATGAATCCTGCATCGCCCATTGGATGGCTGTTGACATATCTATCGACAATCGCACCAATGAAATCCTCTCGCAGTGAGTCTGGTATCCTTTCCATAAAGGGAAGCCAGACGGCGCGTACCCACGACGCCAGCCCCTCCTTCCCATGGTGAAGCATGTCTTTGGCGATGAGCTCAACCCGTTTCGCTCTCAGGCCAGCCTCCGCTAGCAAAGCTCCATACTCTTCCGGCCCGTAGAAATGTACTGGCGATGAGAAGCCCACAAAGCAATCGCGCCATCTCGCGTCCTGAGCGACTGCGATCACATTTGCTATGATCTCGGCAGCATTACCCGTGCCACCCATCTGAATCAGCATCTTGCCCGGTGACCTCAAGCTTCTCTTGATTCCCTTGAGCATAGGACGATGGTCTACAATCCAATGCAAAGCAGCATTAGAGAAAACAACGTCAAACTCACTGGAGAAGTCCAGATGCGTAGCATCCATTTGTTGGAAATGTAAGTTAGCAAATTGCCTCGGTGGAAAGCTCCTTTTCGCCAAGCTTATCATCTCTGGCGAACTATCTATACCTACTGCCGCACCCTGTGGCACCTGCTGTGAGATTTCAGCGGTGAGCTTGCCATCACCACATCCTATGTCCAGTACACGCTCCCAGCCTTCAAGTTCCAACTTGGACACCAGCTCCTGGCCCCATTCCTGCGTTTCCGAAGGACTCTTTTGATAACGCTCAGCATTCCACTTGTACACTTGAGTATTCCCCCAACTTCGTCATCGGTCATCACTCTGCGCATTGCTCATGAGATGCTCATGTTCACTCCGAGAAGAATGAGTTTGCGCCAGCAACTTGACCATGTCAATACTCCCGCTGAGACCGCCAAACAGGTGCCATTAGCTAGCCTTTGGGCGTTTTGGTTTGAGGACAACGGACGGTTTAGTCCGGTTAGAGTAGACAAAGCCTTCAGCCTCCTGGATGTCGCCGTACTTAACCTTAAGTTCATCCAAGGGGCCAGCGTCAAGGGCCCTGGTGGGGCATGCCTCCACACAAACAGGCAGCTTATTGTCTGACCACCTGTCCAGGCATAAGTTGCATTTGCGCATTTTGGCACCAGGCTCCGGCCCAAACTGGGGGGTGTTATAGGGGCAGGCTTTCAGGCATTTGACATCACACTCCTCGTTACCCAGGCAAGCCTCGACATCTACAACCACAATCCCATCCTCAGCCCTTTTGGAGATGGCATGAACAGGACAGGCTGGAATACAAACGGGGTTAAGACAATGGTAGCATGGTGCAACCATGTAGCTAACAAAGACATCCGGGAATTTCCCTTTTTCACTGTACAGGACACGCATCCAATTCTCAGGCCCAGCGGGCAAGTCATGCCAATCTTTACACGCCACCTGGCATGCGCCGCACCCCGTACAACGGGTCTGATCAAAATAGAACCCAATCTGCATAGTCTATCCTCCCTTAGGCCTTACTCACCTGAACCAGTGCGGTATTTAACGCCGCTGCCCCACCTTCTGAGTAGGCGTCATTGGTCAGAACATTTACACAGCCGCCACGGTCAATGCCTTCTTCATCAGGATTGTACCAGGCACCTTCAAAGATACAGATCACTCCAGGCACTATACGCTCGGTCACCCAGGCGTTGATGGCTAACTTACCTCGGTCATTGAAAACGTAAATCTCATCGCCATCCTTGATTCCCCTGGGCTCAGCATCCACCGAGTTAATCCAGGCCCGATGGGGCTCTACTTCCCTGAGCCAATCAACATTCATATGGGAATGCACCCTGTTCTTAGGATGGGGAGAGAGAAGCTGCAGCGGGTACTTTTTAATTAGCGGGTCGTTTCGATCTTCCCAGGTGCTTATATACTTTGGAATAGGTGGGCAGAGTGGGTTATTGAGCTCCGCCGCCCGCTGAGAGAAGATCTCAATCTTTCCTGAAGGGGTTTGAAAGGGCTTGTCCTCTGGGTTCTCAATCTCCTCCTTGAAGGCGACAATGGGTTCAGCGAGCTTGACCCGGTGGACGCCTTCGCGTCTGAATTTATCATAGTCCTTGATCTGCTCGCCGGTCTCCGGGTTCTCCTCGACGAACGACCTGAGCCACTCCTCCTCCGAACGAGTATTGAAGTCCGCAAAGCCCAGCTTCTCCGCCAGCTCACAGGCTATGTCAAAATCCGATTTGCATTCCCCCAATGGTTCAATGGCCTTATTGACAACGGTAAAGTAAGGGCCGGAGGGCCAGGGACGGGTGAGGTCGTTACGCTCTGCAGCACTGGTTACCGGCAGTACGATGTCGGCAAATCTGGCTGTGGGGGTTACAAATAGCTCCGAAACGATGAGAAACTCAAGATCCTTGAGCGCTCGGGCGGCTTTGTTGGTATTTCCAAGCTGATTTAAGGGGTTGCCACCAACGCACCAGGCCAGCTTGATATCCGCTGGATATCCTCCTGTCTTTCCTTCCAGGATTGCGTCAAATATCTTATTGATGTGCACCCGGCGAACCAGGCGAAGCCCCAGGTCGAGGGTGCCTCGTATTGAGGGACCACCCGCCTCGACCGGGTTTCTCATACCAGGTATCCCGGAGGAGCGGAACATGTGGCCTATGGGTATACCCATAAGCCCTCCTGCCGCGCTTCCCCCGCGGCGGCCGACATTTCCGGTCATTGCAGTCAGGGTCATGGCACACCGATTGTACTGCTCCCCCATGGCGCTGCGCGCCGGCCCCTGGCAGTCCATCAGGGACGCCGGTTTTGTAGTTGCATATTCCCTGGCCAGCCGCTCAATCGCTGACGCTGGAACCCCGGTAATCTCTTCAGCCCAGGCTGGTGTCTTCTCAACTCCATCCTCGATACCTAAAACGTAATCTCTGAACTTGTCGAACCCGATAGTGTACTTATCCAGAAATTCCTGGTTATGTAGACCTTCTTTAATCATCACATAGGCCATGCTCACCATCATGGCCGTATCGGTGCCAGGCCTGATCGGTATCCATTGTTCGGCCAGGGTCGCTGCGGAATCATGGTATCTGGGGCCAATAGAGATAATTCTGACGCCGGCTTCCTTTGCTTTAATCAGATCATACATGGTGTTTGTGCCGGAAATCATCCTCGCCGGATCCCAGCCCCACATAATGATCAGCTTGGAGTTAAGAAAGTCCTCCCGGCTGTGGCCGACCATGACCGAGCCGTACTGGGCCATCACCGCCCATACAGAGCCTTCGGATGAAACGTTTCCATAGCTGGTGGTGTAACCTCCGAACATGGAGAGCAGTTTGGCTGTTGCCCTCATGCCGCTATGCAGGGCACCCAGATACCCGCCACCTATTAAAAAAATGCTTGAGTTCCCATAGGTGTCTTTAACTCGTTTTAGCTCACTGGCTATCGTTTCCAGGGCTTCGTCCCATGAAATCCGCTCGAACTTTCCTTCCCCTTTAGCCCCTGTCCTTCTCAACGGGTACATGAGGCGGTTCGGGTTATAGATCTCCTGCCGGTATGCCCGACACCTCAAGCAGGCCCTTAGTTGCTCTGGCTCCGGGGCATCGTCGCCCTCTATCCTGATTATCCTGCCATCCTTAACGTGCAGCCTGAGCGGGCAACGCCCACCGCAGTCGAACGCAGTCGTGGTCCTGACGATCTTTGTCCCCTGGCTTGTCGTGCTCATCTCTTCGGAACTCATAATATCCTCCTAAGAAATAAAAGCGGGCTTACTCCTTTTTCTGTACTTGCCCTGATTACTCGACGGGTTGCTTTTCCCGGCGATTGCCAGTTGCAAAGCCAGACATCAATACATGGGAACGGTGCGCCGTGCCACCATTACTTGGGTCGCTGGCCCTCATGCCAACGTCTCCAGTTATAATTTGAGGCGGGTCAAAGACCCAGCATCAGGGTCCCTACATTGAGGGAACGACTCAGAGGACTGAACCATCACGTCTATGCACGTGACCCGCACAGGGAACTCGTGCATAGCAGGCCGAGCCTAGCACAAACTTTTCCATTTGTCAAAAGAGGGGTCAAGTGTCGCTCTACAGCGCAGCAATCGCCCCGCTCATTCCGACCCTGAACCCTTCTCACTTACTGTCATTCCGAGCCGAAGCTTTGAGCGAAGCGAAGAATCTCGATGGGGCGCATATCAGGGCCGCGTTACGCTATTGTCATTGCGAGCGTAGCGAAGCAATCCCTGCGGGGGGCTCTTCGGGCCCCTGTGAAAATAACATGGCTGGTTTCAAACCCGCCCCTACATAGAATTACATGTGCCCCTGCCAATCCTCCCCTGGATTGCTTCGTCGCTGACGCTCCTCGCAATGACATTCTTAGTTTCCCACCATTGCTGAGACGTACATCTATAGGACACTCGCAGTTCATCGACAGATAGGTGTCATTTAATCCGCTCACCCTGAGCTTGTCGAAGGGTGAGGATGAACTTTACCCCTCCCTCTCCTTCCATAGAAGGATACCTCCCTCAAGAGGAGGCAGGACATGTTGTCACCCGCCTGCCCTTCATTTTCTGGGCAGCCCTGTCCGTTGTACCATTAGTTACCCTGGCTTTCACCAAAGAGACGGGATGGAGAAGGATTAAAAACCTGTCCTCAATAGACTAATGCAAAGGTCCTGGCTAAGATCGTACTTTCTATCTTGACTATGCTGGCATGACTTTGTAGGCTTAGGCAGTCGAAATATAGTAGCGGAGGAGAGAAATGGCTGGCAGGTTCGATGATCTTATCAAGAGCACCTTCGAAATCAGGGAAAACGAGGGCGAAGACAAGGTGATGAGCCTCCGGGAGGCCATCGAGCGCAATGTGAAGGCGGGCGCCAAAATCCACATTGGCACCACGCACTGCTGTCCCCTTGCCGCCGTCCTGGAGATTGCTAGGCAATTCCACGAGAAGAAGCCCCACTTCACCCTCATTGTGAGGGGAATCAGGGATACATCGGTGATCCTGCTCCACATGGGACTGGTGAAGAAGGTAATCACCACCTTTTCGGGGAATGTCTACCCTTCGTATGGCCCCAATCCAGTGGCCCAAAGAGCTTACGGGACAAAAGAGGTCGAACTGGAGGACTGGTCCATCCTAACCTTCCCGCTGATGCTCATGGCAGGGGCTCTGGGGGTAGGTTTCATGCCTACTACATCTATCATCGGAAGCACGATGGAAGAGGACAACAAGGAGTCCTTCACAGTGATAGACGACCCCTTTGGCAGCGGGAGGAGGATTGGTCTCCTCAAGGCGCTTAATCCCGACCTTTCCATCGTGCACGGGCTCGCTGCCGATAGGGCGGGGAACACCATCCTCACCCCACCTTACAGCGAGAGCCTTTGGGGAGCTAAAGCGAGCACCGGGGGAGTGGTGGTCACCGTAGAAAGGCTAGTCTCAACTGACTTCATCAGGGAACATTCTCACCTGGTGAAACTGCCCGGGTACATGGTGAATTCGGTGTCAGTGGTGCCCCTGGGGGCTCACCCCGGCGGCGTGTGGAACCAGGGGATGGAGAAGTTTGAGGCTTATGCCGAGGACTATGCCTTCATGACCGAGTTCACCCGTATCTGCAGAGACCCCGAAGCTCTGGATGCCTGGATAAAGGAGTGGGTGCTCGACTGCCAATCCTTCGAAGATTATAAGGCCAAATTGGGGCACGATAGGATCCTGTTCCTCAAGGGCAACGCCGACAGGGATGCGTGGAGGTATCAGCTAGACGCGCTGGAGGGCATGATATCCGAGAGCGAGGAATACAACCCTACCGAGATGATGGTGATAGCCGCAGCCCGGGAGACACGAGATAGAATACTTCGCGATCAATACAAGACAATCCTAGCTGGGGCGGGGACGGCTAACCTGGCTGCCTGGCTGGCCAAGTACCAGCTTCAAAAAGAGGACTACATCGTTGAACTCATGGTGGAGCTGGGGTATTACGGGAATGCCCCTCGTCCTGCGGAGCCCTTCCTGCTCAACTTCGGCAATTTCGCCACCTGCAAGATGCTAACCGAAACACTGGACACGCTGGGGACGTTCGCCTGCGGCGCCACCAATAAATGTATCGGAGTTTTAGGAGGGGGACAGGTGGATAGATATGGAAATATCAATTCCACCAGGATCTCCGAAGAGCTGTATCTCACAGGCTCGGGGGGCGCCAATGATGTGGCCAGCGGAGCCAGGGAGGTGGTGCTGGTGATGCAGCAATCTCGGCGGCGCTTCGTGGAAAAGGTGGCCTATATCACCGCCCCGGGCGACAGGGTGAGGACGCTGGTCTCGTCGCTGGGAGTTTTCGAGAAGCTGGATGGCGACGAGGAGTTCACCTTAACCAAGTACTTTGCCAACTCAGGCTTCTCGTCCAAGGAGAACGCTGTCAGGAATATCAAAGAGAACTGCGGCTGGGATGTGAAGGTTTCTAAGGATATGAAGGAGGTCCCCATTCCCACTCTGGAGGAACTTAGATTACTCAGGGTTTTCGACCCCAGGAAAAACTACATCGAATAGAGTGGCGTACTGAAGGTAAGCCCTTTCGTGCCCTATGGCTCTATTCGATATACGAGATAGGGTCTGAAGCGATGTTGGGATCAAAGGCTCTCTTGAGCTTTCGCATCCAGTCCTGATAATTAAAACACGCTGGACCGTACACATTGACTGCTTGCTTAGGGAGAGCGCCTATAGGCTGCCCAAGGCTTCCTTTCAGCACTGCTTCGTCTGCTTCAGCAATATATTCCACTGCCGCCTTTGCCGACTCAGGGTCCGACGGGTCATACATGAATAGCTCTTCCAGATGCCCAAATCGGCCCTGCTCATAGGGCCCTCCCCAGGCGTTATCGGCGGCATCGTCCACAATCGCACCCTTTTCTATGTACTTCTTCTTTATCTTCTCCCCTACCTTAGCGCCGGCCACTGCCGCATCCCAGGCAGTAGGAGCTCCAAATGAGGTATGAAAGGTACCTGCCAGTTTGAATATGAGCGCTTGGCGATCCGCCTTGATCATGAAAGAAAACCCCATCTTTTGAACCTCGGGGTCTTGTGCTAGCGCTGGGATCCAGCCTCCGGTTTCCGCCAGTATCTCCTTCAAAGCCCTCTCCTGATATTCGATCTCCCTCAGTGAGCCGCCAGCCAGTACCAGCAGGAAGGCATGTTTAAACTCTTGCATCATCTCATCAGCCATTCCTGATTGCCGAATTTGGGCATATTCGGCTGAGGACCTCGCTAGAAGCAGAGGTACCAGTCCTGGAGGTAGCTGCCTGCCCATTACGTATCCTATCTCAGCCTCACAGATCTTGTATGTGGCATCGGCGAAGCTTTCCCAGTTGGGAAAAGCGATAGCGAAAAATCTGAAATTGTCTGGCACCGGCGTTCTGTACTCAGGTGTCACACCTTGCATCGGTAGTACTGGCGGACCATGCCAGGGATAAAGCTTGACCGCACATTTGGTGAACACCCCCATGGCCCCCATTGCTCCTAAGAAACCCCTCATTACGCCTCTGAGGCTGAGGCCTGGTCCGTCTCCGCAAAACCAACCATCTCCCGCACCTAACGAACCTAGCCTGAGGATATCACCTGTGGGCAACACCCATTCCACCGCCAAAGGATTACGGGCACTGTAGCCCATAAAAATCCCCGATAGCCCGTGTCCACACAGGGATGTGCAGCTTGCCAGAGGGGAGAAGTTGGCTCCGGCTCCTATTATGTGGCAGTTCAGTCCTTTCCTCATCGCCTCGACCTGAAGCTGTGCACCGATAACATACGGTTCCACCACCGCGTACATGTTTTTCTCATCGATATCCAGGATCCGGTTCATCCTTCTCAGGTCAAGCTGGATAGTGCCATCACCGCTAACCGCGTTCCACACACCCCATCCTGTACTGAGAGCCTTGTACTTCACTCCGTACCTGTTACACGTCTTAACTATTGCCTGAACCTCCTCTGTGCTTCCCGGTAGAACCACCGCCCCGGGTCTGGCACAGAACTTGGTCCCGGTCTCAGTCTCCGCCAGATACTGGAAAGCATAGGTATCGAGAATCACCGCCTCATCAGAAACGTTCTCCGGACCTACGATACCTTCCAACACCCGATAGACATTTCTGGTTAGTGCCATCTCCGAACACCTCCCTTACATTCTCAAACCTTGATAGCTCCTGCTACTATTCCTCTGGTTCTATATAGAAGGTAGCATCTGCAGAAAAGTTGGGGTCAAACGCCCGCTTTATCCTTCGCTGCCAGACATGGTAGTTGCTGCAGGCTGGGCCGTATATGTCATGGCCTTTGGGGCCCAGGCCCCCCCTCGCCAGCTCCCAGATTGCCAACCCCGGAGCCTGTTTTGCGGTCAGAAGCGAAGTTTCCTCTATGAATTCGGCCGCTCCCTTTGCTGACTCGGGGTCAGCCGGATCGTACATGAAAAGCTCCTCTACATGCGCGAAGCGACCGTGCTCGTTCATCTCCGCCCCCCAGGCCCATTCCGCCCCGTCGTCGACAATCACGCCTTTCTCTATGTATTTCTTCTTTATCTCCTCCCCTAACCTGGCATGCACCATAGCAGCATCGCAGGAGGTCTCGGCTCCAAGCGACGTGCCGAAGCTCCCCGACAGGCGGAATATCGCCGAGTTTCCATCCACCTTGATCATCATGCGGAACGTTGCCTTCTGACGCTCAGAGTCTTGCGTTAGCGCAGGAATCCAACCCCCGGTTTCCGCCAGGATATCCTGTAGGGCTCTCTCCTGATATTCAATCTCCCTTGGGGAATTGGCGCCTAGAACCAACTGAAAGGAATATCTAAATTCTTTCATCACCTCGTCCGCCATTCCTGATTGTCGAACGTTGGCGTACTCCGTGGAGGACCTCGTCGCCATCAATGGCACGATGCCAGCGGCGATTTGTTTACCCATTACGTAGCCTATCTCGGCCTCACCGATCTTATATGCGGCGTCAGCGAAGCTATCCCAACTGGGGAAGCTAAGCACGTAGCACTTGAAGTTCTCTGGGACTACGGCAACATGACCTGGTGATACGCCTTCGAAATGCATTTGCTTGGGGCCAGGCCACTGATACAGCTTGACCGCACACTTGGTAAATATACCCAGTCCCCCCATGGCACCATGGGTACCTCTCATTATTCCTCTGAGGCTAAGTCCAGGCCCATCCCCACAAAACCACCCCGCCCCAGAACCCAGGGAGCCCAACCTCAGTATATCCCCAGTTGGTAGAATCCATTCCACGGCGAGGGGATTGCGGGCGCTATAACTCATGGAGATTCCAGATAGCCCCATGCCACTCATTGAAGTGCAGCTTGCCAGAGGCGAAGCATTGGCACCGGCCCCAATTATGTGACAGGTCAAACCCCTCTTCATCGCTTCAACCTGGAGCTGCGAGAATATAACGTATGGTTCCACCACCGCATACATATTCTTTTCATCGATCTCCAGAATCCGGTTCATCCTTCTCAGGTCTACCTGGACAACCCCTTCACTTCCAGGTGCATTCCACGGACCCCAACCTGTGCTCAGGGCCTTGTATTTCACCCCATATCTATTGCACGTCCTTACTATCGCCTGGACCTCATCCTTGCTTCCCGGCAGAACCACAGCTTCAGGTCTGGTGAAGAACTTGCTGCCAGTAACGGTTTCCGCCAGCCACTGGAAGCAATATGTATCCAATATCACAGGCTCTTCGGAGATGTTCTCCGGACCTACGATATCTTCCAATATTTGGTAGACATTTCTTGTTAGTGCCATCTCATCCCCCTGAAGTTCTCAAAGCGCTTCGAGAAGAAGTTCCACTACGTCATATAGCTTCATCTTCTCGCCGTCTTGCTCCAGAGCATCCCTGAAGTTTCTCTCGCACCACGGACAGGCAGTCACCAGTGCTTCAGCTCCGGTTGCCTCCGCCTCCTCTATCCGTTCCTTCGCTGTCCACAGAGCAAAGTCGGGATAGGCCTCCTTCACCCCTCCGCCAGCGCCGCAGCACCAGGCATACTCCTTG
>Ga0307431_1000779_pt1 | contig 20029 bp, 18 predicted proteins | sample SalMarWE160170MG_FD_202155 | JGI IMG/M metagenome (GOLD analysis project Ga0307431, IMG submission 202155) | Salt marsh sediment microbial communities from the Plum Island Ecosystem LTER, Massachusetts, United States - WE1603-170 | ecosystem: Environmental > Aquatic > Marine > Intertidal zone >...
AACCTGATTAAGCAGTAGGGTTCCATTCCATTGAGTAAGGTAAGCCAATGTAGATCCCGGCAAGCAGCCCCATTTCATGTTGATAATTGTGCCGGGATCCATTGGTATGACGGTGTTAAGGACCCCTGAAAGGTCTATGATGTCTATCGGATTCTGCGGTACACCTATTTCCCTTGAGCAAGTGCGGCTTTAATCTTTTCAGGCGTTGCCGGTAAATCATAGATCCTTGCGCCGCATGCGTCCTTTATAGCATTGGTAACCGCCGGCGCCGTGGAAACCATGGTCATCTCACCGATACCCGTTGATCCCAGGGTCCCCTTTAAACGAGGGGTTTCTCGGGTAATCACCTCCGCGTCAAAGGCGGTCTTCATGGTGGGGAACTTGAATGTGACCCAGTCCTTGGTCCGGCCATGGATATACTCCTCTCTGAGTGCATAACCGACACCCTGGTCCATACCGCCTTCTAATTGGCCTTCCAGATTTTTGGGATTGATCACCGGGCCTGAATCGACAGCCGAGGTCATCTTGATTACCCGGACCTCACCGGTTTCGGTATTGACCTCCACTTCAGCCATCTGGATGTTGTGGACCTGAGATTCAAAGGTAGGACCCTGACCGGTCTTGGGGTCGAGAGGACCCCCTGGCACATTCTTTTTCCCTGTGTAGCGGGTGGGCTTTCCTGCTTTTTTCAGCCCTTCATAGTTCGCAGCGCCGGCCTCATCCATGGCTGCTTTCATTTGTTCAAGGGCATTGACCAGGGCGCCGCCGACCATGTAGGTTATTCTGCTTGCAGCTGCCGGCCCGCTTCCTGTTGTCTGATCTGTAGTGCGGGTAACCAGGCGCACCTTTTCCATGGGCAGATCCATGAGGTGGGATGTAATCTGGGTCAACATAGAATCGGTTCCTTCTCCGGGATCGGCAGCCGCAGCGTAAACAGTGATGCCATCGTCGGGATTCAACTCCACATCTACCGTGGCTGCGTCTCCGGGCTCTGCAATGCCAAAGGCATTACAGGCAATGCCCACGCCGCGCCTCACCGGGCCGTCCCTGAATGCGGCTGCCTCCTTTTTTGCCCGGTCGTAGTGGGGCCGGATCGCATTGCAAAGCCCTTCAAACGGCCACTGCTCTATCACCGCGCCGGTGGAAACGCTCTCGCCAGGTTTGAGGGAGTTCATCCGGCGGAACTCCAGGGGATCGACCCCCATTTTCTCAGCCAGCATGTCCACAGCCGACTCAAGGGCAAAGGCAACCTGAGGGGGTCCGGCCCCGCGGGCTACGCCGCCAGGGGCATTATTGGTGTACACCAGCTCCCCCATGGCTTTGATATTGGGGATATGGTACGATCCTGATAGCATCTTAAGAGCCCGAGTAATGACGACAATGCCGAGGGTCTCATAGGCGCCGCTGTTCACGACGAAGTCGTTTACATAGGCGGTGAATCTTCCATCCTTATCGGCTCCAAGTTTGACCTTCATGGCGAAGGGATGCCGCTTGGTGGTCAGGAGCATGGATTCAGCAAGGCCGGGGATATACCGGATAGGGCGCTTAAAATGAAGGGCCGCTGCCGCTGCAATCCCTTCGGAGGTTATGGCGGCCTTGATGCCGAACTGCCCCCCGGCAAAGGCCTCTTCGTAACGTACGTTTTTCCATCCCAGGGCCTCCTGCAGCATGGCCTTGTGTGTGTGAATATCGATGCTGCGGCCGATGACCACAAGCTGGGCGTCTTCTCCTTCTCCTTCGAGATAGGCTACGCATGCTTCAGGTTCTGTGGGGGCCTGATGATTCATTTGGGTGTGAAATTCGGCTTCGACCATGACTGCTGATTGGGTGAGGGCCTTTTCAGCGTCTCCTTTGACCTGCGGTTGTTTGAAGCATAGGTTGGGAAATTCATCGTGTATCCGGACTGCCCCTTCTGCCATGGCTTCGTCCGGGGTCATCATGGCCGGCAGGGGATCATACCCTATGGTAACGGCTGCGGCAGCAGCCTGGGCCTGGGCCTTGGTCTCGGCTGCCACCACAAGGACCGGATCCCCCAGGGTTCGGGCCTTGTTTTCGCAGAGGACAGGCTGGTCGGGGAAAATCATCTTGAGCCGGTTGGTCCCTTTAATGTCTTTGGCCGTCATGAAACCGATCACTCCGGGCATCCTTTCGGCAGCCGATGTGTCAATGGATTTAATAACAGCATGGTATTCGGTGCTCCTGACCACAGCCACTTCAAGGGCATCCTGCAAGTGTATATCGGCCGCAAAATCGGCCAGCCCGCAGGCCTTGAGCATGGCTGTCGGCCTGGGATGGGAGACCCCGAGCATACCGCCTTCGGGATCGGGACGTACCTGATCAGGAGTCGTTTCCCCGCGGAGAAACCGGCCTGCCAGCTTAACCGCATCGATGATCTTTACATATCCGGTGCACCGGCACAGGTTGTGCGCCAGGGCCTGCTTGATTTCTGCGGTGTCAGGGTCCGGGTTCTTGTCGAGCAAGGCCTTTGCTGCCATGATCATTCCCGGAGTGCAGTATCCGCATTGGACTGCTCCGGCGAGGACGAACGCCTCCTGAATCAGGTGAGGATTATCCGGGGCGCCTAATCCTTCCACGGTGATCACTTCGGCGCCGTCCAGATCGATGACCTTGGTAAGGCAAGAGCGGACCGCCTTTCCATTGACGATCACCGTGCAGGCGCCGCATTGGCCTTTCCGATCACAGGACTGTTTTGTCCCGGTCAGGTGGAGATCATCGCGCAGGAGATCCAGTAGAACCCGATCCGTGGCGACCACAAATTGTTTCGGCATACCGTTTATTGTCAAACGCACCTTTTTCATTACTGCCTCCTTTCATTGGTCGGATAAAAAACGAGATCCGGATCAGCCAAGGCCCACTATGATCAGGCTTGCGAGAGGCTGATCTCCTTCCTGCTATAGTAGGGGTTTATCGCACTCTTTTCTCAGGTTTTCGGTATGTGGACAAAAAACTATATCGTATACCTTATATGCAACGTACAAATATATTCCTAAAAAAAATGGACTGCAGTCGCCTTGAAGGAAACGAAGACATCCGAGGTTTCTCGGAGCTTGAGCTCGATGAGCGAGCTTTTTGTGATGAGTGAAGCGAAGCCGACCTCTCCGCTCTGGGCGCGGACCTCGTAATAGAATCCCTGATCGATGACAGCAGTAACCACCGCAGGGAATGCATTCCTCATGCTCGATGAGAATCTACGCCTGCTGATAACGATATCCTCGGGCCTGATCGCGATATAGCCATGGCTGTTGGGCGGGGTCACTCCCAGCTCGATTTCCAGGTCTGAGACAAGGGCCTTTGTCCCCTTAAACTCGGCATGAAAGAGGTTTTTCATACCCACGAAATCCGCAACAAAGGCGGAGTTGGGTCTCTTGAATATGTCCTCTATCTCGCCTACCTGCTCGATCCTCCCGTTGTTCATGACCGCAGCACGCCCGGCAAGGGAGAGGGCCTCGGAGAAATCGTGGGTTACCATCAGAAACGTAATGCTCGAGGTTTGATGGAGTTTCTTAAGAGAGCCCCTCACCTCTTCCCTGAACCCTGGGTCAAGGGCGGAGAGCGGCTCATCGAGGAGCAGCACCTTGGGTTCAACCATGAGGGCCCTGGCTACGGAAACCCGCTGTTTCTCACCGCCGCTGAGATTGGTCGGAAGGCGGTGCTGCAGATGGGAGAGGTTCAAGACCTCCAGCAATTTAGCGAGCCTCCCTTGTGCCTTCCTCTTATCGATCTTGTGAAAGTGCAGACCGTAGGTGATATTGTCCAGGACCGTAAGGTGGGGGAAGAGGGCGTAATCCTGATACACGATGCTGATGCCGCGCTTCTCAGGGGGTAATGCGGTGATGTCCCTGCCGTCGATAGATATCGCGCCGTTTTTAATGGGAATGAGCCCCACTATCGCCTCCAGCAGGACGGTTTTTCCCGCGCCCGTCGGTCCCATGAGGATGAAGAACTCGTTTTCGGCTATCTCGAGATTGATATCACGAAGATGGAAATCCCGAAGATCTATGGTTAGCCCTCTGATAGCGATCATTGCTCTTCAACCTTATGGAGCGTGAGTATTCGCAGCAGAAGGAACAGGATGAGGGAGATGGAGACCAGCCAGACAGCGACCGGCTGGGAATATTTGAGGCCGTAAGCCTCGAAACGCTCATAGATCAGTACCGGGGCTATCATGGGATGGTAGGCCACGATGACCACGGCCCCGAACTCGCTGATAGCACGTGCACTGCACATGATAATGCCGATAAGCATGCTGCGCCATGCCAGGGGGAAGGTAATCCTGACAAAGGTGCCGAACATCGAGGCACCAAGGCTCCTCGATACCCTCTCCAAGCGAGGGGAGACAGCCTCAAATCCGGCCTTGGCGGCATTCAGATAGAAGGGAATCCCCACAAAGGTCAACACGGTCACAATCCCTGTAACGCTCCCCATGATCCGTACACCCAGTTCTGCCAAGATCTGCCCGAAGAAGTGATTCTTTCCTGCAACACTCAGTATGGCAATGCCCACCACGGGATGGGGAATGGCGATGGGAAGGTCGATGATGCCCTCCACAAGCCTCTTTCCCCTGAAATCGTACCGGGCCAGGAGATACGCCAGCGGGGTGCCGAAGACAAAGGATATCAGGGCGGCCAACCCGGCTGTGTATATGCTCAACCAGATGGACCGTACCACATCTCTATCGCCGATTGACTCCCTGAGCATCCCCACGGAGGGGGATGTGAGCAGCTGTATAAGCGGCAGGAGGATAAAGGCCATGATCACGATGCCGCAGGAGATCGATACCCAGAAAAACGGCTCGCGCTTCATGGCCTTTCCCTTTTCATATTAGTCCTTGACCTCTACGAGATCCTTGAGAGGTTCCGGGAGTGAGGACTTCATTGCCCCAGTCGGCACCCTGCAGGGGACAAAAGGAGGCTGCCCCTGGTTTTTTAAGATTTTAAGCCCGCCCTGCGGGTCGAGCATACACTTCAGGAAGGCAATGGCCGCCTCCCGATTGGGGGCATCCTTGATCATGGTGATTCCGTAAGTCACCGAGCCCCCCTTCATGTCCATGAAGGTCCCGGGTTTCTTACCGGTGACCTTCACCACCGCCTGGGAATAGAACTCATCGAACCGGTAATTCCCCAGGTTGATCTGGTCGGGAAGAAGGATGTATTTCAGCCCATGCTGGACAGCCACCGAGAGGTACTCCCAGGCATAGTCCATGTTTCCCGTCTGCAAGAGAGAAACCAATTCCACTGATTTAGGCCGGATGTTCTCTTTGGGACGGTTCGCAACCAACCGTGCATAGATGCCTGGTATCTTATAATATTTTTCAGCAAGCTGCAGCACCATAAGCGCCCGATACCCACAGGGATCCAGGTTGGGTTCGGAGTGCCCCCAGATGACTCCCTTCCGGGCCAGGATCTCATACCAATTTTTGGCGTTCACTTCACCCGCATATTTGCTCTTATCCGTGTAGCACAGCACGAGTTGGTTGGTGGCAAAACGGATATTCCAATCTGCATAGTTCGGGATGAGGAGTTTGTCAATCACCTTGTAATCTGCCGATGCCATAATGTCACAGGGTTTTTTAAGGTCGGAGATCTTTCGGGCGCATTTCTGGCTCCCGGCTGCCTCCCTAAGCACATCCACCTGGGGGTAGTTTGCCTCAAATTCCTTTTCCATCTGGGCAAGGGGGATGGTGAGGCTTCCGGCATTGAAGATGACGATCTTGCCGGAAACCTCGGCAAAGGCCTGCCCCTGGGTCAGTATTAGTATTATTGCAACCATCGCACACCACGTCCACCTGAATAAAATCGCTGCCCTCATCTCTTTTTTCTCCTTCGTTATATAGTTACCACTCAGCTGTAAAATGGAGCAAACAAATTTATATCAATTATGAAATATGTATTTATTGACATAAATAATTTTTTATGTCAACAGGTAATTTACCTATTTTTCATTATTGGGTAATATATTGAGTGAACGGAACTGTGCTGATAGGCCTGGGTCTATACGGGCAATATAATTAATGGATCATGCGGCGGCTCAACCCGCGTAAAAAGGTGCTTCAGCGGGTATCTTACAATTCCAGATAGCCAAACCAGCGATAAGCGTCGGGGAAAATATGAATTTGCGTAACATTTTAGCTCTTTGAAAACTACGACCGGCCATTGCTTAAGGCCAAATAAGCACCCTTGTTGAGACCCGTGGGCATGGGGATGCCTTTTTTTGTCTCATGCCCTATAATAAAGGGCTTCAGCGTGCCCTGATACATCGGGGCGCACGCGCAACGCGGATTTGACTATGATACGACATGGCGGTTGGCGCCCCGATGTATCAGGGCCTGCCGGTGCATGAGGCAGAGGGCATGAGACAAAAAAAGGCATCCCCATGCCCATTCGCCAGCTGGTTTCAAAGAGCTAAAGTCTTACGAATTTGCTAACGCTTACGGGCTTGGGTGATCCCGCTTCTTGGAGGGAATGAGCTTTCCGGAGTCTCTGAGATCGTAACCGGCCAAACCCTTGGCGAGATGACGGAATTTGCCTGAATGGATCACGTTGAAGAGAATCTGGACGGGGCGCAGTGAGAGGTTCTCAGCGGGCACCACAAGATCGTACCGCTCCTTGCGGAGGGGAAGAAAGTCAAGTCCCAGGGATTCCGCCACGGATTGGATCCCAAGTCCCACATCCGCCTCCCCCTTCAGGATAGCAATTCCCACCTCAAAATGGGTGAACACCTCATCCCCGTATCCGATGATCTGCATTCTATCAATTCCCTCTTCCCTGCAGAGCAGATCCAGGAGGAGCCTTGTTCCCGACCCGGGCTCCCTGTTGATGAAGCGGAGGCTTCGTTCCGCAATATCGGAGATCGTGGTGACTCCCATGGCTTTCTTCATGATAAATCCCTGGGTCCTGTAAGCGAGATTATAGAGGAGGATGTTCTCCCGTGCGAGGTGCTCCTCCAGATAAGGGGTGTTGTACTGCCCCGATTCCGGGTGGTAGAGGTGAATGCCGGCCAAGTGCGCCTTGCCCATGCGGAGGGCCTTGAGTCCTCCCATGCTTCCAGTGTTGGAGAAGTAGGCCAGGATGTCCGGGGCCTCTGCCTTTAAGATAACGGAGAGGACGCGATCGAGCACCAAATCATCGCTCCCCGAGATGAACAGATCGGTCGATGGGGATGACCGCGGCGGAAGCTGCCATCCGGAAAACCCCTCCAGGGAATGGGACTCGATCCAGTTCCGGATAAGATATCTCGAAAACGTCCACTTTCCCGTGACCCTGGTCCCCGGAAGCTTGCCCTCCCGAACGAGCCGGTAGACCATCTTCTCGTTCAGATTCAGGTACTCCGCCAGCTCTTTGACGGTGAGCATCTCCTTTTCCATCCTCTAACCCCGCTTTGCTGCCTTTTTCTTTTGTTGTTATGGCCGCATTGAACCCTTAGAGCACATGAACCGATGAGGCCTTAAAGATCAGGAATACCTCGATTCCCAGGGTGAGCCCCATCTCGTGGAAAGAGAGTTTGGTAATTTGTACCCTGAAGGTCTCCTTTGCCTCGACCTCCAGGTGCGCCGTCCCATTTTGCTCTATGATCTTGGTGATCTTTCCCTGAAATACGTTCCTGGCGCTCGAGAAGAGCCGCTCCTTAGAGACGATAATATCCTCTGGATTGATTGAGATATATCCCTTGTCCATCCTTTCTATCTCCTGCGTCACATGAATCCGAATCCTTCCCGTATCGAAGACGACCTCCTCGCCATGATGCCTGAAGTTCCCCGTGAACAGATTGTACATCCCGGAGGGAACGATCCGCCCTTCAAATAGTGAGAGAACCCGGTCGGCCAATCGATAGGCCTGGGGCAAGATATGGGTAGTCATCACCGTGGTGGTTCCCCGGCTTCGGTTAATATCTCCGATCACCCGCTCCAATTGACCTACGTGCTTGACGTCCAGGTTTGCCGTGATCTCATCCAAAAAGAGGATCGAAGGCTTGAGGACCATCCCTCGTGCCAGGGCCACAAGCTGTGCCTCCCCCTCGGAGAGCTGCCGTGCCCTCCTGCCTGCAAAACCCGAGAGATCGACCAGGTTCAAGGCCTCCCCCACACGTCGCTCCCGTTCCCTCTTATCCACTCCCCGCGCCTTCAACCCATACTCGACGTTTGCCTTGACCGTGGCATCGAACAGGTAGGGATTCTGGAGTACCACGGTCATCGAACGCCTGGCACGAACCCTTTCTGATTCAGCCCTCCCTGCCTGCGTACCCTCAAAGAGCACCTCCCCCTGATCCGGCCGTAAGATCAGGCTCATGATATGGAGTAATGTCGTTTTCCCCGCACCATTGGGGCCCACTAATGCGTAGAGCCTTCCCCTTTCGATGGCCAGGTGCTCGATGCTTACAACAGTCCTTCCCTCGTAGCGGTGAACAATTCTCTTGAGCTCGAGCTGGTAGATTGTACCCCCTGTTCCCATCCTTACCTCTCCTTCACCTGAAAGTAATGAAAGAGGATATTGATGGAAAAGGCCACGAGAAGGAGAAAGAACCCTAGGGCGAGCCCGAAGCCGAACTCACCCTTGCTCACCTCAAGGGCAATGGCGGTGGTCATGGTCCGCGTAAAGTACCGAATGTTTCCTCCCAGCATCATAGCGGAACCCACCTCGGACACGGCCCTGCCGAACCCGGCAATGATGGCAGCCAAAAGGGAGAAGTGTGCCTCCATAAGCACCGTCCAAGCGACCAACAATAGCCCGGCCCCCAATGTCTGAGCCGTCAGAAAGGCCCTCTTCTCCACCGCTTGGACCGCGGAAACGGTGAGGTTGGTGATCACGGGGAGCGATAGGAAGAATTCTCCGAGGATCACCGCACCGGGAGTGAAGATCATATCCAGAAAGCCAAGCGGTGCCCTGCGGGAAAGAAAGGCATAGCCCAGCAAACCGACCAGCACTGATAACTCCGGGCTCTTCGGCGCCCTGAACCCGCCCTTTGAAAAAAGGTTTGACTGTCGGGTGGACGTGATCGCCGTGGGCACTGGCAAGGCCTTGAAGATAGGCGAGGCAGGGGATGTGGATGTGGTGTTCGTCCATGCCCGAGCTGCGGAGGACAAGTTCATCGCAGATGGGTTCAACGTAAACCGGAGGGACGTGATGTATAACGATTTTATCATCATCGGCCCCGAGGAAGATCCCGCAGGCATCAAGGGATTTAAGGATGCGAAAAATGGCCTCGCCGCCATCGCACAAAAGGGCACGTCCTTTATATCAAGGGGCGATGATTCAGGCACCCACAAAAAGGAGAAATTACTCTGGAAGAAAGCAGGGGTTATGCCCGCGGGAACATGGTATGCGGAAGCAGGGCAGGGAATGGGCGTCGTTATCCAGATTGCCAACGAGAAGGAGGCCTATGCCCTGGCCGACCGGGGAACCTATCTGGCATACTCGGAAAAGGTTGATCTCGTGATTCTCTGTGAAGGAGACAAAGACCTCTTCAATCCCTATGGGATCATGGCGGTGAATCCTTCTCGATATCCCAATGTCAACTACACCTTGGCCATGGCGTATATCGGCTGGGTAACCTCCCAGGAAGGCCAGGCGATCATCAGGGAGTTCGGGGTGGGGAAATTCGGTCAGCCACTCTTTATCCCTTTGGCCGTTCCATAAGCAACACCTTATGTAATGACCCAGACGCCTCCCAAAGCGGTACTTCCCAGTTCAGGGTATGGAAGGCCGATTGGGATCAGCTCAGCTCGTCTAATACCAGCTCGATGATCCTCGGGATTTTTTCTCTGATTTCAGGGGAGAGCTCCATCCCCGTGTCCATGGATCTCGGTTCAATCCCGATGACCGTGGTTCTCGGGGCATGACCTAGGAACTCTGACAAACGAATGGCTTCCAGGATCCCGATTTCATGAACCGAGAGAGTCACACCATCCGCATATTCGGTGAGGTCTTCGGGTCCGAATCGATAGATCGAGCCGGGGTCTGCCCCTCCTTTCACTGCATCGATCACGATTAATCTGTCGGCGCCCATGATCACGTTCATGAGTCCGAGGCCCGCCACCCCGCCATCGAGAACCTCCACCTCGGAAGGAAGACTCATTTCAGAAAGCCTCTTGACCACATGGACGCCGACTCCCTCATCGCTCAGGAGCAGATTGCCTACCCCCAGCACCACCGTTTTAGCCGTGCTCACGGGATGAGCCCTGTGATAGTTGGTAGCGCGCATCACTCCACTATGAATTTGCGAATCTCGTTCGTCTTCGGATCGATCAGATGAATGGCACAGGCCAGGCAGGGGTCGAAAGAGCGGATCACCCGCACCACATTAATGGGATTGTCGGTATCCGGCACCGGCACGCCGATCAGCGCCTCCTCGTAAGGGCCACGGACCCCCTTCTCATCCCGCGGGGAGGCATTCCACGTGGAGGGCACCACTGCCTGGTAATTATCGATCAGCTGATCCTTTATCCTCACCCAGTGACCCAGGGCGCCGCGCGGCGCCTCATAAAAACCGGCGCCCATTCCCACTGCCGGGGGCTCCCAGTGATCGGTGTCATGGATCTTGAAGCCCGGCTTTGTCATGGCCTCGAGCAGATCGTCACACCACTTGGAGCAGGCATCGACCACCAGTTTCGTCTCGATGGCACGGGCAGCATGCCGGGCTACGGCCCCGGGTTTTGCACCCTGTTTTACCAGCCCGAGGAGTGTCTGGTCCTTGGCCACCAGCATCCTGGCCAGAGGACCAACCTCTATCGGAAGTCCGTCATAGCGGGGGGCCTTGACAAAGGAGTATGCCCCCGTTCGATCCAGGTCGAATTCCTGTGCGCCGTTATAGGGGTGCTGTGGTTTTTCCTCCTTGTACCAGGCATGCTTCACCGATTCAGTGATCTTCGCCTGATCAACGGGGTGCACCTTGCCGTTGTTCGGACCGAACTCGATGATGATCCCGGGCGGGAATACCAGGTCCGTTCCTTCAGGGTCCTTTTCCAGTGCACCATAGGAGAGGTAGTTGTGATGACCTCCGCCCAGGCCCATTTTCGCGAGTGGAAACAAGGGCCCGGTACCGAACGCCAGCACATCGGGTATGTAGACCTCGTTGACGAACTTTGCCTGCTCATCGAGCATGCTGCGGAACTTGGCCACCATATTGATATCAGGGTACTGGGTAAACCCTCCGACCACGATGCTCTGGTAGTGGGGTGTACGACCTCCGAAGATGGCGCCCATATTTCTGGCCTTGGCATTCATTGAAAGGGCATCGATGTAGTGCTTCACCGCAGAGATGACCACATCCGGATCTCGAACACAGAATTCGTCCGGTTTATATCGTGGGGTAAGGGGATAGGTATCGCGCGCCTTGACCAGGCCCACGATCTTGTCCTTGACCGAAAGCAGGCCCTTGTCCTTGCCGGTATAGTTGGCAATGGCCATGATATCGATATAATCGAGCGCGCTGAGGTGGTAGAAGTGAAGCACATGGTCGTAGATATATTCTGCGCCCATGGCCAGGTTTCTCAGAAGCGTGCCCCCCCAGGGCACCCGAGCGCCGAAGGCCTTATCCAGCGCACGGGCCGAGGTCAGCTGGTGAACGCTGAAGCATACCCCGCAGAAACGGCTCGTCACAAAAGGCGCATCTCGAGGGTCCTTTCCCCTGAGAAGCTTCTCAAACCCACGAGCCATGGTACCGCTGCTCCAGGCATCTTTCACCTTGCCGTTCTCGACCTCCACCTCTATCTTGAGGTGACCCTCAATCCTGGTGACCGGATCAATGACTATCCTCTTTCTCATTTACACCACCCCCCTTCTCAGGTAGTTTCCATTTTCGGGATCAGCCCGGCCTTTTTCCTGGCCAGGATGTTCTGTGATCTCTCGCCCATTGCCGTAAAAAGAGGGGCCATGCCGATATAAAAATCGGGCTCGGCACAACCCTGGCACCCGGCCCCACAATCGATACAGGAATTTATCCCGTCGTTCCATTTGCGAATGGGGCAATCGGAATAGGTATCAGGACCCTTGCAGCCCTTGTCAAGAAGACACCAATCCTTCTGTTTGGGATCATTCCAATCCTCAAGGAACAGACCTTCATCGAAGTAGCTCCTGCGCCTGCAATTGTCGTGAATTACCTGCCCGAAATACGCCTTTGGACGGCCTATTTTGTCCAAAGCAGGCGCTTTCCCGGCCACCAGCATGTAGAGGAGCGTACCGACCAGGTGATCCGTATGCACAGGGCAGGTAGAAAGATTGATGACCGTTTTCCCGGGAAGGGCTTTGTTCAGGCCAATTCCCCTGGTGGGGCCTCCGGCGGGGATCCCCCCAAAGGCGGCACAGGCCCCTACGGCGATGATAGCCGCCGCCCTTTGGGCCGCTTCTTCGACGATTGTCTTGAACGGACGCCCCCCCACCATACAGAAGCGATCATCAGCGAGGGGGATAGAGCCCTCGACGACCAGGATATAGCCGCCCCCCTGTATCGTATCATGGCATGTCGATTCGCAGAGATGCCCTGATCCTGCCATGATGGCCTCATGATATCTGAGCGATATCTTGTCGAGAATAATAGAAGCGGCCGGTGGATTAAGGCTGCCGGTAAAGGAAATACTGCAGCCGGCGCAGTCTTGCCCCTCCAGCCAGATCACGGGCGGCTTCTTGGAGGCAGCCTCAAGTGCGTCGGCAATCCTGGTGGCAAACCCCAGCTCCGAGAGACCCAGCAACGCCGCAGTGGCAGTACAGTACTTGAGGAACTCGCGTCTCGAAATCCCGTGAATATCCAGCCAATTGTCAAAATTTTTATTCTTATCCATGGTGGACCCCCCCCAATTGTTACCTTATATGAGCGATTTTCATGTTGATACAACGTTCAGCCTAATATATTTAGCGAAATCGTCTCCGTGCATTTCGCTAAAATAATCAGCGATCATAGAGGATACATCGTATATATCATTTTTGAGGCAGCATTCTTTTGTGTCAATAGTTAATTTCGCCGTTTTCAATCCCCTTTCTATCTTCAGCCATTCCATAAGCGACAATTTGGTCGATTACTCGGTCCCAAGAAATGGTCATAGGATTCACCTAAGGCAAAGGGATTTTCTCTTTACATGCAATGCTTGATCATGTAATCCATCAGTGCCAATGACCAGCGAATCCAGCTGTATCAAGGGTACGAGCGGTAGGGTAACGAGCTTGGCGTGCCCGAGATTAAAGCCGGCATGATGACTAAAGGGCGCAGACAAGGTGCCAGCATGATTGAGAAGACGCACGGGCTGCTCAGCGTATTATGTTTTAAAAACCTGGCAGCACACAGGGCCATAAGGCACTTCGTGTCAACCAGGGCCGGGGGGTTCAGCCAGTATCCCTATGACTCACTCAATCTGGGCCTCCATGTGGGCGATGATCCGGATAGGGTGCTGAAAAATCGTAGCAGGCTTGCCGAGGCCATGGGGATCCGGCTCGATCAGTTCACTATTGCCAGGCAGATTCATTCAGGCAATGTGAAGATTATCTCAGATGAACTGCGGGGCAGCGGCGGCACGGATCAAGAACATGCCATAGAGGGCACCGATGCCATGGTCACGGATACGCCGGGAATCTGCCTGATCGTGCTCGTGGCCGATTGCGTGCCCCTACTCTTCTTCGATCCAGCGAAGAGGGCCATCGGCGTTGCCCATGCGGGATGGAGGGGCACGCTGAAATCGATAGCTTCCAATACCGTATCGGCTATGGCAGAAGCCTTCGGCTCATCCCCAGGGGATATCATGGTGGGAATGGGGCCGTCTATCGGGCCGTGCTGTTACAAGGTCGGCCCTGATGTGATTTCGCAGGTGAGAGGCGCATTCCAGAGGGGTGGCGACTATATCGTCAATGAATCCAAAGACGGGAAGGGTTATCTTGACCTGTGGAAGGCCAACCTGGAAGTGCTTCTCCGTGCAGGCATTGAGAGGAAAAACATCGAGATAGCCGGCAGGTGTACCTGCCACGAGCCCGATCTCTTCTTCTCTTACAGGCGCCGGAAGGGCGATACGGGAAGATTCGCGGCAGGCATCGTGCTTCTCCCGCCATAATGAACGGATCAGGCAATCCGAATGTATGCCGGGATGCAAGGAAAGCATACATAGACCACAGGTAAGGGAGCAGGTTATTTATGGGCGATAAGGAGATAGGTGCATATCTGGCGTTATGTTGGGCGGTGATCTTTTGGGGGGTATCCTTTGTAGCAACCAAGATAGCCCTGGAGAGCATTCCCACGTTTACGCTCGTCCTCACGCGCTTTGCCCTGGCTGGCTGCGTATTTTTGATCCTGATGCTCCTGCGGGGCTTCCCCCGGTTAACCCTGAAAGAGCACGCACGAATTATGCTTATCGCGCTCTGTGAACCGGGGCTCTACTTCACCTTTGAGACCATCGGCCTTCAATACACTACAGCTTCCATGGCCTCCTTAATCATCGCCACCATACCCATAGCGGTCCTCATCCTCTCCGCCCTGTTTCTCGGAGAGCGCACACGGTTGGCGGGGATCATCGGGATGGTGATTTCTCTTGGGGGAATCGCAATCCTGATCACCGCTGATCCGGAATTCGACTTAGCCGTGAGCGGCCGTCTGCTCGGAAACCTCCTCATCTTCGGCGCCGTGCTCTCGGCCGCGTTTTACATCATCTCCGCCCGATCTCTGGGAAGGGATCATTCCGCTATGGAATTTACCGGACTTCAGACCATATACGGAGCCCTCCTGTATGTACCGGCATTCTTATGGGAATTTCCCGAAGTCCAGTGGGCTGCAATCAGCCTGCGCTCTGCGGCGGCCCTCGGCTTTCTTACCCTTTTTGCGACCATAGGCGCCTTTCTCTGCTACAACCACGCCCTCACGCAGCTGCCGGCCACCAGGGCAGCGGTCTCCATAAACGGGATACCGGTGGTAACCGCTCTGAGCGCCTGGGTGCTGTTAGGTGAAAGGCTTACCGGTGTGCAGATAGGAGGTGGTATCTTGGTACTGGTGGGTGTGTTTCTCACCAATATCCACGGTACTCGAGAGATTCCTCAAGAACTGCCCAAACATCTTTGAAGTCTTCAATGTTCAGTATTCAGAGTTCAGCCCGGTGAGAGGCTCCAGGTCGAACGAGAAGAGCAGGAGCAATAAAAGGGAGGGATGTCTTTACTGAACTCTGAAAAGATCTGGCCCATATAGTCAGATCATCGGCGGGTAAGAAGAAGGTAACCGGGCCTGTCTCGTATGATTGAGCAGTCAAAAAAGCGGCACTGCCGGGATTGAATTTCTATTGAAGGATGTCAACCAATGTTTCCCTTCAAGCCTATCTCGTCTGCTGCCTCCCTCATGCCCATTATGGTGTCCTCTATGACTTCTGAGAGCTCAAGGCCCAGCATCTCCGCCCCCTTTTCTATGAGCGATCGGTTGACCCCAGCCGCAAATGCCGGCGATTTCCATTTCTTCTTCACCGATTTTACGGTTAAATCCATCACGCTTTTCGACGGGCGCACCAGGGCGCTGGCAGCAACGAGCCCTGTTAACTCATCAATGGTATAAAGAGTCTTTTCCAATGTGGTCTTTGGCTCAACATCCGTGCAAAGCCCCCATCCATGAGATATGACGGCACGAATATACTCCTCCGGCCAGCTATGTTCCTCGAGAATCTCCTTTGTCTTGATGCAGTGTTGATCGGGAAATTTCTCATAGTCGAGATCATGGATGAGGCCTATGATCCCCCACTTCTCCTCATCTTCCCCGCGTTTGTTTGCGATGTAGCGCATGACCGCCTCGACGCTGAGCGCATGCTTGCGAAGACTATCGCTTTTGTTGTACTCATGGAGCAATGTGAGCGCCTCTTCGCGCGTAGGTACCCGTTCTGCCATTTTGGTCCTCCTTTCTCAGGTCTATTTGGAGAGCAATAGGCCCGAAGCGCATATATCAGTGATTCAATCGCTTTGTGATGGTATGGCATGAAAAAAGGCCTCGAGAACTCTCCCGACGGCCTCTTCTTGTGAATAGAATAGCAAAGAACAGAAAAACACAGATTGAATGGGCCTTGCCCCCTCTTGTCACTCGCACATCTGAATTGCATACATGGGAGAGATGCAGAGGCGGCGGGAGAACGAGGCCATTGGTCAGGTCTTCTCCGTTATGCCTTCTTTTTCAAGCTGCTCTATGAAATCCTTAAAGAATTTGTCCTTTTCCTGCCAATCAGGGCCAAAGCGTTTGGTAAAATATGCGCCCATCTTGTCAAATAGTTTTTTCCAAACGGGCTTTCCGCCACCCAATACCACATCCTCAAGATAGGTCTTGAGTTCCGGAATCTTCTCCTTCGGCAAAAAGGAGACTGCACCCAATTTTATAGATTTCTTCAATGATTCCGGTGAAAGGGCGTGTGCAGTAAGCATAACAGTGGGAAATCCTCTTGATACGGAGTCCCTCAAGAGTTCAAAGCCGTTTACTCCCATGATATCGAGGACCACAATATCAAAGGTGTAACTTGCCAGCAGCTGCATTGCCGTGTCGTAGTCTGCTGCCTTACTCACCATACACATATCCAGCTCATCTTCCACGATCTCCAGGATATCGGGCTCGTCATCCACCAGCAACACATGCTTATCCTTTAATAAGCTATCTGAGCTCATTGTGTGTATCCTCCTTTCATCAGCGTATCATTAAGAAACCATTACCATTGAAAATCGTTTCATGAAGTAATTGAGGTAAAATGGCTTTTCGATAGGTCTCCCCTCGTTTTTGACCTTTTTGGCAAGAGCCTTAACCTACTCAGCCGATCATGAGACCTTTATGAACCGGAAAAAGCGCAGTATTTTACAAACTAGATTAGATTGAGCATGCTGAATTGTCAAGATAAATTACGCAGTGATCAGGTTCTAGTCATATCGAGCAATGATGATTTCCAGCTCAGAGAGATTTTCCCATGATGGATATCGTATCTTTATTCGAGCAGGCTCGCTCAAAGAAAGGCTCCATCTGGTTTTAAACCGATTCAGGGCATGTGTAATCGAGGGGAAGGAACAGCTTGACTATAAAGACCTGGATGGTATAATGATTTTAAGATAAGGAGTGGAAGATGGATCCAAAAAAAATCCTGAGAGGGAAACGGGTACTGATTGTGGATGACGAGGAGGACATACTGGATACCCTCACCGAGCTCCTCGATATGTGCAAAGTAGACAGGGCATCGGGCTTTGAAGAGGCAAAGGAGCTTCTTGAGAACAACTATTACCATGTCGCGGTATTGGATATCATGGGGGTCCAGGGGTATGATCTGTTAGAGATCGCAAACAAGAGGGATATTCCCGTATTGATGCTCACGGCTCATGCGCTGTCTAAGGAAAGCCTCAAGAAATCCTTCCAAGAGGGGGCTTCCTTTTACGTTCCCAAGGATGAGATCAGTAAGATCGATGTGTTCCTGGCCGATATCATTGAGGCCAGGGAGAAGAAGAAAAATGTGTGGGCAAAGTGGTATGAAAGGCTCAGCAGCTTCTGTGACAGAAGGTTCGGCCCGAACTGGAAAGATGATGATCCCGAGTTTTGGAAGTCCCTTATCAAATATTAACAAGGGAACAACTCAGCCGCGAACTCACCGTAAGCAGAGGTGTTGCTTGTTTTTATGAGATCAATACGATCCCGGTGATTGCTTTGCAAAGATGCACAAAAACATGTGCAGTAGCGCCTGAAGTTTTGTGCATCTTTTTACCGTGTTTCATATAAATTCCTGCCTCTCACACCGGCTTTCTCAATACTAACCTATCCATAATCTCTATCACGATCCCATTAAAAGCCCATATAAGCAAGGGTTCCTGGATCCTGGGATAAAGTGTTATCCATTCAGGGGGTGCCCGTCTTTCAAAAAATCTCAATCCGGCACAGAAATTGCCCACTATTATTACTGTTTTAGGGATACAAACGACTCAATCCCGACAAAATCGTAAAAAGTCTTTCTACCTGTCATTGCGAGGAACGGAGTGACGAAGCAATCTCGTAAATTCAACTAGTTACATTGAATGAGATTGCTTCGCTTCACTCGCAATGACACCAATGTTGACTTTTTACGAAACCATCAATCCTTTGGTCTCTAAAAAAATGGGCACTCTAAACAAGGCGGGTTCTGTACTTTTGCTAGGCATGTTGATCTGGCTCCCTGGCCTCAATTGCCTATCAGCACCGAACCATTATGAAGATCTCGCCAACCCCCCTAAATTTGCTTCCGCCCCATTAAAAAGACGCAATCCTGCCCTGGCCATCTCGGTGGAAATGGTTGAGCAAAGATTAAGGGAAAAGCAGGAGATCATCCTCGTTGACGTCAGGAAGGGAAGCGAGTTCGAGAGATTCAGGATTCCGGGCTCCATCCATATCCCCCTGTTTGCCGTGAAGACAAAGCCCTTCCTCAAGCCCAAACCCCTGGTCCTCATCAATGAGGGATATAGCTACCACCAACTAGAGCAAGAGTGCGTGCGCTTGAGGGAATCAGGCTTTAAGGCCTGGATCCTGAATGGAGGATTGTACTATTGGAGGCAAGAGGGGATGCCCTTTACAGGGGATGCCTTTGCCATGAAGGGATTGAACAGGATGCCTCCTCGAGTCCTCTTCAGGGAAAAGGACTACGAAAACTGGCTCATAATAAATGTATCCCCATCGACACGTTCGCGATCCCGATCCCTGATCCCCCAACTGATCTCCGTGCCATATGGGGGAAAGGAAAAAGAATTCATCACCGCTCTCAATAGAATGATAGGGCAACACCAGGCTCATTATCGGTGTATCTCGGTATTGATATGCAGCGAAAACGGGGAGCAATATTACAAGGTAGAGAAAACCCTTCGAAAAACCGCCTTTGGAAACGCCTTTTTTCTGAGGGGCGGCATGGAGGCATACGAAAAATATTTGACCCTCCAGGCTATGATCAAACAGGGGACACATACGAAGACCCTTCGACGATGTACCGGGTGCCCATAGCACAAGACTTCACGGTTTCTCCGGTTTGGTGCACTGAGAAACTCAGGCCCGCCGATTCATCGCCTCGCCTTGTAGTTATTTCGTCTCAGAAAACCACGTCCTGTGGGGGGTGGTCAGAGACGATGGCTCTGCCGGTCATTGTTTTTTCTTTTGCACGGAGTGATGGAGTATTGGATGAGTGGAGTATTGAAAAACATCGCAGCTCATAGTCTCCACAAGAGCTCCAAGGCAGCCGGTTTTTGTGCGGCATTCCTAATGTTAAAAAACCTTACCCTCAATTTCAGACCATTACTCCAGTACTCCATTACTCCACTAACCCCAAGATCTGAAGGCATGCTTTGCCCCCCTTTCAGGGGGCTCCACACAAAGCCATATCCTCTAGGTGTGGATTCTTTATTCGACACAGAAGGGTCGGAAAACGGGGATCTATGAAGAGGAGCTATCTGATAATCGCTGCTGGATGCGTTCTCCTTGTGTGCGGTTTCATCCTGGTCAAGGTGTTTGACTGGCATTTCGGAGCACAATCCACCTATGTCATTCCTCGCCGCATTCACTACAGCTTTACCCTCCAGAACCGAACCAGCCGTATAATAAAAGGGGCAGAGTTCTGGACCTATGCCCCGGTGAAACACACCCCTACCCAGCAATGCATGAGCGTGAACGCATCCCAGCCCTTTCAGGTCATCATGGACGATCAGGGCAACCAGATCCTTTATCTTACCTTTCCTACTCTTCCCCCCTACACGACCAAGATCATTACCATCGAGGCGGAACTTCTGCTTTCCGATACCCCAAACCGAATATCGGAAAAGGACCTCCACGCCTATCTTCAAGAGGAACGATATTGTGAATCCCGCAATCCCGAGATTGCGCGGCTCGCAAAAAGCCTCCAAGGAGCGGATCCTGTCAAGACCGCTGAAAACATCTTCCGCTGGGTTGCGAGTAGTGTGAGGTACTCAGGGTATGTAAGGAATCCCCGCGGCGCCCTCTATGCCCTGAGAAACAAAAAGGGTGACTGTACTGAGTTCATGTACCTCTTCGCCGCCCTGTGCCGCGCCAACAATATACCTGCCAGGGG
>Ga0307431_1000780_pt1 | contig 20023 bp, 19 predicted proteins | sample SalMarWE160170MG_FD_202155 | JGI IMG/M metagenome (GOLD analysis project Ga0307431, IMG submission 202155) | Salt marsh sediment microbial communities from the Plum Island Ecosystem LTER, Massachusetts, United States - WE1603-170 | ecosystem: Environmental > Aquatic > Marine > Intertidal zone >...
GTCGTGGGGATAAGTCGTCATCAAAAATCACTGTATCATACTGAATTTGTTCCTTAAGATTGCATAGCTCATCAATCTTGCCTTTGCCGATATAGTGAGCCGGCGAAGGCATACGTAGCTTTTGAATAAGCTTGCCCACGACAGCAGCATTAGCCGTCTTGGCCAAATAAGATAGTTCTTCTAATGAATCAACTGCAGACCAACCATCACTAGAGGTTTTGCTTTCCACCCCTACTAAAAATACACGCTCTTGCTCAGCTTCCGTGGCAAAAGTCTTTCGCCTTATTTTTGCCTCCCTTGCCAGGATAATAATCGCTCCATTCCTTGCTCCAATTTGTCATCGGGAAGAGTTAAGGAGAACCTGACATAGCCTCCCCCCCCTTTTCCGTAACCAATACCCGGAGTTACTGCCACCCCAGCTTCATTAAGCAACTTATCGGCAAAATCTATAGAGGTGTAACCTTGAGGAACACTCGCCCAAATATAGAAAGTAGCTTTAGGAACTCTCGCTCTCAGCCCTATCTGATTAATAACTTGTATTAACTTATCCCGACGGCGTTGCAAAATAGCATTGTGCTCTGAAATATGCTCCTGAGAACTGTTTAGGGCCTTTATGGCAGCATGCTGGATTGCTTGAGGAATACCTGAATCCAGATTGGACTTCACTCGAAACAACGCACTTATCATTTCAGCATTGCCCACCACCATCCCTATTCGCCAACCAGTCATATGGTAGGTTTTTGATAAAGAATGAAATTCCACGCCTACTTCCTTAGCCCCAGAGGCTTGCATGAAACTCGAAGGCTTATAGCCATCGAAGGCAACCTCAGTATAGGCAGCATCGTGACATATTGCCAGACTGTGCTGCTTGGCAAAGCAAACCGCTTTCTCAAAGAAATCAAGCTCAGCGGTGGCACCAGTGGGATTATTGGGATAGTTTAGCCACATGAGCTTTGCTCGCCTGGCTATATTATCGGGGATAGTTTCAAAATCGGGTAAGAAATCGTTTTCCTCCTTCAAAGGCATGAAGTAAGGTTCACCACCAGCCAACAGGGTTCCCATACTGTAAACAGGATAACCCGGGTCAGGCACTAAAGCTATGTCTCCAGGCTCGATAAAGACTAAAGCTATATGTCCAATGCCTTCTTTCGAGCCAATGAGTGGCAATACTTCTCCACTCGGATCCAGAGCAACCCCAAACCGCCTCCGATACCATCCAGCAATGGCTTCGCGAAGTTGAGTCAAGCCAGCGGTTTCAGGATAACGATGATTAACAGGGTCACGTGCTGCGTCACACATATACTCAATAATGTGAGACGGCGTAGGTAAGTCAGGATCGCCAACAGCAAAGTTGATCACATCCACCCCCTCAGCCCTTTTTTCAGCAATCCTTCGGTTAATTTCTACAAAAAGATATCGAGGTAACCTATCAAGGCGCTTAGCCAGTTGCATTAGTTCCCCCTTAGATAGCCGGGATTATAAAACCAAATTTTTCTTATTTTAGCCACTCTCCAGCGAATACCTCCTCCACAGGACCACCAAGCATTACCTCACCTTTCCCATCCCAATGTACCGCTAAAGCTCCTCCTGGAAATATTATGTCAACATCGGTGCCAACATAATTAAGCAACCGGGCAGCTACAGCGATGGCACAAGCACCACTCCCACAAGCCAAAGTCTCCCCGACGCCACGCTCCCACACTCTAGCTTCTAGCTTCTTCTTATCTAGAATCCTTGCTATCTCAAAATTCGTCCCTTGCGGAAACATGTAATGCTTCTCCACCTTCGGACCTACTTCCTCTAATGGGAATTTGACAACTGGTTCAGAGACAAAGCACACCGCGTGAGGATTTCCCATAGATAGAAGAGACAAACCCAACTTCCTTTTGCCCAAGGTCAAAGGATAGTTCAATATTGGTATTATATCAACTTCCCCTGTAATGGGAATCTGTTGAGGCTTAAATCGAGGCATGCCCATACTTACCTCAACCCACGTTACCTTGTTCCCTGCTACATAGGCTTTTGCCTTTCCGATACCTGCTAGAGTTTCTACAGTTAAACAGGGATTGCTTGGCTCCGCTCCCGGTGACACTTCGTCCGTTAGCTCTTGTTCAATAGCATATTTAACAAAACACCTTAGTCCATTGCCACATGCTTCAGCCTTAGAACCATCAGGGTTAAAAACACGCATCTTCAAATCAGCAACCTTGGACCTTTCCACCACCAGCAATCCGTCGGCTCCCACACCTAAGTGGCGTTGACACATAGCTCGTGCCAATCCTGCCCAATCATGCTCCACATCCCTGCCATCCACAAGGATAAAATCATTGCCACTGCCCTGTAACTTATGAAATTTCATGATAGAAAGCTCTCCACTAAATCGTTGGCCATTTTCTCACTATTATCAGCATCAAGCCAGTTAATTCTAGCATCTCTAGGACGAAACCAGGCATACTGATGACGAGCAAAACGGTGAGTTTCATACTTTATTCGTTCTACTGCCTTGGGCAAGCCCATGCTGCCAGAAAGAAAATCGCCAATCTGCTTATAGCCTATGCCAGACATTGAAGGCAAGGAAAGGCTATAACCTTCGTGCATCAGCTCCTTTACCTCTTCGACTAATCCTCTATTAATCATTTTGTCCACACGCTGGTCAATCTTGTGGTAAAGTTCGCTTCTTTCTGCAGTCAAACCAATAACCAAAATGGGGAAATGGGGCGCCTGTTTTTTCCTAGTTAGCGAAGGAAGTTGCCCGGACAGATGGTAGATTTCTAAAGCTCTTATGATACGACGTATATTACGAGGGTCTATCTTTTCCGTTGTTACAGGGTCAATTTCACGCAATTGCTGGTAAAGAGCCTGACTCCCCTGTTCCCCTGCTTTAATTTCCAGCTTCCGCCTTAAGTCTCGGTTAGGAGGAACGTTAGGGATTTCCCAACCCTCGATTATCGACCAGACATAAAGACCGCTACCTCCTACCAGTAACGGTAACTTACCTCTCCGTTGGATATTCTGGATTACACGGCGAGCCATGCGGAGATAGTTCGCCAGGTTAAAATCATCGTCGGGATTCACCACGTCAATGAGGTGATGAGGAACTGATTTTTGTTCCTCCAGCGTAGGCTTGTTGGTGCCGATATCCATATGCCGGTAAACTTGGCGGCTGTCGGCACTTACTATCTCCGCCCCAAAATCGGAAGCTAATCGAAGGGCAAGCTTGCTTTTACCTATCGCTGTAGGACCAACAATAGCAACAAGACATCTCATCGCCTCGAAGTTCTTTAGCTAAGCCCCCTGCCTTTTAATCACGGACGATTGACTCACAATGCTGGGAAACTCATCGGCTTTAAGGCTCGCACCACCAACTAAAGCACCATCGATTTCAGACTGAGAAGCAAACTCGGCAATGTTGTTGCTAGTAACGCTGCCGCCGTACAGGACACGTACTTCTTGAGCCGCATCGTTACCCCAAAGCCTGGCAAGGATATCCCGAATAGATTTAATGGTGGTTTCCGCAGTTAACCCGTCAGCCGCCCTGCCTGTGCCAATAGCCCATACCGGCTCATAGGCAACGATTAAATTAATGGTGGGCTTTATACCACCTAAACTTCCCGTTAATTGTTTAGTGATAACCCGCTCTGTTTCACCAGCTTCATTTTCCTCGAGCCTTTCACCAACACACAAGATAGGCTTCAGTCCGAAATCTAGAGCGGCTTGCACTTTTTTATTAATTACCTCATCTGTCTCGCCAAAGCACCAGCGCCTCTCAGAATGCCCTAGGATAACGAATTCCACGAGCCCTTCAAGCATTAGAGGAGATATCTCCCCTGTGTAAGCCCCCTTTACTTCAAAATACATATTTTGAGCCCCCAATTTAACAGAGGAGCCTTGGAATATCTTGCCCACCGCAGTTAAAGAAATAAACGGTGGGCAAACTACTTTCTCTACCCCCTCTATTTTATCCAACTTCTCTCGTATAGAAGAAGCAAGTTCCTTAGCTTCAGCTACCGTGGTGTTCATCTTCCAATTACCGGCAATTAAAGGAATGCGCATGATAGACTCCTATTATTTTTCCTGATCCAACAGGGCTTCCACCCCGGGTAAGGGAGCACCCTCCAGAAACCTCAAACTTGCCCCACCACCTGTAGAGACATAAGTCATTCTATCAGCTAACCCCATTTCCTGAACCACCTCGGCGCTGGAGCCACCCCCGATGATAGTGGTGGCATTACTGAGAGTAGCAAGTACATTCACCAATGACCTGGTGCCATGGTCAAAAGGAGGCACCTCACAAACACCCACAGGACCATTCCATACAACGGTGTGACATCTTCCCAACACATTTGAAAAAAGCTCAATGGTGTTTGCTCCAATATCTACGATTGAACTATCAGCTGGAAGCCCCTCTATAGACACAAGCTGGCTGCTAATACCACGGGTAATTGCTGGCGCTACCACCACATCTACAGGTAATAAAATCTTAGCAGTCCATTCTCCACCTGCCTCCTGTAATAACTCCTTAGCTAGGTCCAGCTTGTCCTCCTCCACAACGGAATTGCCCACCTCATATCCCTGCGCCTTCAGAAAAGTAGCTGCCATACCACCACCGATAAGTAAGAAATCTACCCATCTTAACATGTTCTGTAACAACCCCATTTTGTCGCTGACCTTGGCACCACCTACCACACAACCAAATGGGCGTTTTGGCTCGCTTAATAAACAGCCTAATACTTCCAATTCCTTCTCCAACAGAAAACCAGCCACTGCGGGCAAATATTGAGCCACACCAACGGTAGAGGCATGTGCTCTGTGGCTGGTTGCAAAGGCATCATCGACATATAAATCAGCTAACTCAGCCAGTTCTTTAGCGAACGAAGGGTCGTTTGTCACTTCCTCAGGGTGAAACCGGAGGTTTTCCAAAAGGAGGACATCACCTTCCCTAAGCATTTCCACCTTGCTTTTCACATCTTTACCCACACAATCATCAGCGGTCGCAACAGGCAACTCCAGAAGTTCTGACAACCGTCGCGCTATCGGCGCCATTCGTAATTCTTCAACAACTTTGCCTTTAGGACGCCCTAGATGAGAGCAAAGTATTATCTTTGCTCCACGCGTAACAAGATACTTGATGGTAGGTAGCGATGCTTGAATACGACTATCGTCGCTAACGACACCTGTTTCCATATCCAGTGGCACATTAAAATCAACCCTAACTAAAACCCTCTTCCCTTCAACAGACATATCCTTAACAGTCTTTTTTTGCATCTTTGTACCTAGTAGTCGCGTTCCAACAAGAAGCTCGCCATCTCTTTTAGCGGAGTCTGACGTGATAAATCCAAACTGCTTATTCCCAATTTCGCCAGAGCTTGACGATGATATCGTCCTATCAACTTTTCACCATATTTACGCGCCCCCGAGCAGTCCAGGATTTCCACCACCATAGCAACATCCTCATTTGAAATAGCTTCCTGCGAGTAAAGTTCTTTTAACTTCTCACGGTCACTGTCCTTACAATTCTCAAAGGCATAGACCACCGGCAATGTTTTCTTCCTTCGCGAAATATCTTCTTTCACCGGCTTCCCGATCTCCTCTTCCTTCCCCCAGATACCCAATATATCATCCTGAATTTGATAAGCCATGCCCAGCTCTTTGCCAAACCCATAGAGAGAATCCACCACCTTATCACCATCCGCAGCCAAACATGCCCCTATGGCAGTTGATGCAGCCATTAACGCTGCCGTCTTCTTAGCTATCATATCAAGATAGTCCTTCATAGTGACATCAAGACGGCTTTGATAGGCAATATCAAGATATTGCCCCTCACAAAGCTCCAGGCAAGCTTTATTTAATAATTGAGCCGCAGTCACTACCTTTTGCTCGTCTATACCATTATACCTTAGTTTGAACAACGCTGAGAAGGCCAGGGCAAACATGGCATCACCGGCATTTATCGCCTGCGACTGACCCCATATCTTCCACACAGTGTCGCGGTGATGGCGTTCGAAGCTAGCATCTTGAATATCATCGTGAATCAAGGAGAAATTATGAATGAGTTCTAGCGCTGCCGCGGCAGGCATTATCCGCATTGCGTCCCCTCCTACTGCCTGGTAACTAAGCAAGCAAAGGAGAGGACGGATAAACTTCCCCACCTCCCGATGGCAAGGGCGACCCTGCTCATCCTGCCACCCCATGTGGTATCGCAATACATCATAAAAAGTCAGAGGATTGCTACCAATAATCTCCTTCAGCTCTGCTTCTATCCCCGGCTGATAAGATTGGAAATCTTCAGCTAACCTCTTGCTGCTTCCCATCAACTCATCTTAATGGGGAAGGGGGGACTCGAACCCCCACGCCTTTCGGCACATGATCCTAAGTCATGCTCGTCTGCCAATTCCGACACTCCCCCCGATACGGAATACCTTATCTGATGCTGAAAAAGTTAACCAAGTTAACCAAAAGTTAACCATTGACATGTTAGATACTTTCCTGGCTAGTAGAAGACAAGGAATGTCTAACCACACATTACTATTCTACCAGAGGTGTCTTAGCAAGGCTATTGGTATTGAGCTATCACCACAAGGGATTAGTTTATTCCTGTCTAACTTAAGCTGTGGTAATGCTAAACATGCCTACTATCGCTGTTTAAGAACATTCTGCAACCAGAAAGCTAATGGCTACAGCTAACATAGTTAATAGCTACCTTCACTGACCAGGTTAACCAAGTTAACTTCTAGCTTTGCGATATGATTGGTAGTCATGCTCGTTATATGGACATCATTACTCAGCCTATGCATAGGGGGTATACCAGGGAGCACCTAAAATCGGACTGGAATATAGATTAGAAAGTCGTCTCATAGAAGGAATTGCTCTAAGACTTTTTGGGAGAAGTTAATCCCGAAACTCTCAAACAGACGTTTGTCTCTAGCAAGTTCATGTGATATCTTGTGTTGGGCTGGCTATGAAGTTCGTGGGTATTGATAAGTCTCCTTGGATTAAGCGCATTTGGTGGCTTGTGCTAGTCATAATCATGACTATTTTCATAGCTCTAAGATATGATGCACTTCTGGGAGGAACGGCCACCGTGATGGATGTCATCATCTTCCTAATCTGGATTTCTCTATTGATTGTACCGCTTTTTCGAGAAGTTAACATCTTCGGAGTAAACCTCAAGAAAGAAATAGATTCCCTCAAAACTGAGACCAGCGAGCAAATCTCTAACCTCAGGTCTGATATTATAAATTCCATTCATTTTCAAGCCGAGATAAATCCGCGCATATATGTTGGGCAGCCACCACCAGATGAAAAGTTGCCTTCAATTAAAGATACAGTCATGCCCCAGCTACCAGCAAGACCACAAACGGTCTCTGAGCAGATTCAGGTTCCAGAATTTGTTGAATATGCGTTGTCTACACGCTACACAATTGAAAATGAATTAGACCGCATCTTATCTAAAATGGAGTTGGATGTTTCAACTTCAACACCGTTGATAGGTATTCACAGCATGTTGTTGTTTCTGCAGATGAAAGACTTAATTACTAGGGAAGTCTATAATGGACTTGAGACAGTCCTGGCCATATGTAATAGAGTAACCCTTGGGGGGAAGTTTTCAGAGAAGCAATCTCAGTTTGTTAAGGATGTAGCCCCTAGCTTGATAGAAAAGTTGAGGGCGATAAATCCACTTTAGACTACATTGAGTAATCTTCGTGGTATGATGTAAGGAGTGAGACCTGATATTATTCTATGCCTGATTATCCTGGTGGTAATCTTCGTTTACGCCTTGCGTCATCCTGATGTTGATGATTGGCGTGCCTTTCCATCTTTACGGGGGATTCTTGTTCCTCGCTTCGAGCTTTCGCATGACGACCTTCAATATCACCCCAGCCGTTATTATAGCAGCGGTCAGAACAAAGAACGCAATGATGGGTGTAATAATCCATTTAGTAAACCATTTATCCTTTTGAATGTATGTATCCAGAACAGGATACCACTTCACCAAGAAATTCTGCTGTCCTGATGTAAGTGCGTTCCAGTCTTTATGATACCATTGCTGAGCGTAATAATCTAATTGGTGATGGTTCGAGGCTGCTATACCTCCGATTATGCCAACAATAATCAGTATGATGGCAATCGCAAGACAAATCCAGCGTGAATTGGGGCTTTTCAGAATCGTCACGTTCCGTCTGGCTAGAAGTTTCTCCGCCCCAAGAAAGATAAAAAAGAAGACAGGCCAAAGCCACAATGAGGTCAAGATTGCCCACCCATGGCTTCCACCTGTCGCAACCAAAATAACAAAGGCAAAACAAGCTGCTAGGGTTGTCACAACAAATGTTGTGTTCCTGCTCATTGTATCCCTCAAATATCTGCCCGAATTATAAGCTCACTCAGCCTTAAATAAAAGACTTGTAGAATTTTTGAAAGCATCGGGCTATATCTTGCTTGTCCCAAAAAGAAAACCCAAAGGGGGTACGCCTATTGAAGATTCGTTGATGTTCTTCTAGACGTGGGTGCAATATTCCCCAGCTTTGCATAGCTTTAATTCTGGTTGTTCTGATTCCTTTACCTCTGGCATTTTTACTTCCTGTTAAATACTTATTTACGGTATCGGAGTACCATGCCCCAGAATTTCACCCGTCATAGCGTCGACCACCACAACATTGAGCTCAAGTTCAGCAGCCCAAATAGTTTATTGAGCCATGTCCCAGGATTTTCCCTGTTATAGCGTCGACCACCACAACATTGAGCTCAAGTTCAGCAGTCCAAAGGCTAGCTACCCAAACAGGATTAACGGGTATCTCCTCTAAGTCATCAAAGGAGCAGCTTTTCTCAATATAGCAAAGCTCGGCCGTGTCTTTCTTGTGCTGCCCACCACCAGCAATCTTGATAGCTTCCTGTTTACTGACTAGTATTTCGGGAAGCTCATCTGGCAAATCATCACGCCAGGTATCAATTATCTTGCTAGTGAACTCGCCATTCATGTCAAATTGATAGGTTGCCTCATCCCACATTACCGTAGCATTGCCTATCCTCCTTTGGTGGTAATAAACGAATCCGTACTCGCCAAAGTCATGCTTTGAAAAATTGATGTTGCATTGGTCGCATAAAGACAAGAACTCAGTTTCATTCTCCACTGTCCAGTTCGGTGGAAAACATTGCAGTTCTGGCGATTCTTCATGTTGACATGCCAACGGGATAAACATTAAGGCGACAATCACGATGCCCATTAAGACTTTATACTTCACTTTTCACCTCCTCCCACTTTCCAAGTCTATTACCTCGACGTCAACATCTACACCTATTACAATTATACCCCCAGCTAACCTCAAATAGAAGACATGCTAAGCTTAAAGATAGCTTGAAGCTTTATCGGAGGCTTGGGGTGGGCTAAACCCTCTCTGAAGGCTTGCTCTGTCTACCAGGGTGCTAAAGTCATTTTCCCTTTAGCTATGAAGCTTAGTCTCCACTCTCATCGAAGTTGTTAGCCGGTGCAACGGCATCAAGTATGTTCACATATCCATCACGATTGAAGTCACAATGAGGATTCCAGTCAAGACCACCTTCACTTGAACCGTAACTACTGATAAGCAAAGAGATATCAAAAGAAAAAGCTAGATCCGGGATAGTCACAAAAACTTAACCCATCTTACAAGAATAGACATTTTGTGGTATGCTTTGTACCAAGCATTACAGGTTATTTGCTATTCCAAAGTATTTCCAACCTATAAACGGTATGCCATTAGGCGAAATGCAAAATATCAGATGCTAGAGATGTTTCAGTGTATAGACTTAGCTGTTGCATGTCATCCCAAAGCGGCCGAGCACCATTATGAGCATCTGCGGAAGAGCGATTTATCGGTTGCCTGTGCAAATGTGTGATATAAAGACTGATAAGAGCCTGGGACTCAAAGAGGATGTAAGACAAACTAACAGGTTGGAGGAAGCAGGAAAAAATGATTATAGATGCACATTGTCATGTATGGACATGGGATATTATATCGGATAATTACTGGAACGAACTGGCCGAAATCGCAATAGATTTTTTTAGAAAGAACAAACTGGGGTCTCCTACAGTAGATGAAGTAAAGAACAACATCATGGACCCAATGATGGATGCTGATGGCTCGAAGCTGATAGCAAACATGGACACATCAGGGGTGGACAAGGCCTTTATTATGGCCCTTGATTGGGGATACGGAATAGGAGAGGCACAGAAAACAGTGGACGAGATCAATCAATTCTATGGCTCTTTAGCAAAGAAGTACCCCGATAGGGTTGTTGCGTTTGCCGGGGTTGACCCACGCAGGTCTGACGCGGTTGATATCCTGGACAGAGCGGTGAACGACTATGGATGCCGCGGTCTTAAGTATCATCCCACAGCAGGCTTCTATCCTGACAGTGAAGAGTCATACAGGGTACTGGAGAAGGCCCAGGAACTGAATATCCCGCTGCTTTCCCATCTGGGGCCCATTTCAAAGCCCTTGAAAAGTAAATATGCCAGGCCTGTCTACCTGGATAGCATAGTAAGTGATTTCCCAAGACTTACGGTCATAGGTGCTCATATGGGCTTCTGCTGGTGGCATGAGATGGTTAACCTGATATCGACCAAGGCAACCACACTCTATGCCGATTTCTCAGGTCAACAGGTAACAGCAAGAAGAGACTTTGCGGAGTTTTGCCATATGCTAAGAGCAGCCTTTGATGAGGCTGATGCATCAAAGTTCCTTTGGGGAACAGACAATCCCGTATTGGAGGCTGTAATCCCCATGAAAGACTGGGTTAACATGATAAAGGAGCTTCCTGAGAATGCGCCTGATGGCCTTAAATTTACAAAAGAAGAAATAGACGCAGTACTTGGAGAAAACGCCGCGAAAATCTTTGGTTTTAAAAGCTAAGAAAGGAGGGAAAATGGCTATTAAGACTTACGATGAATACTTCAACAGAATCAAGAAGATGAGGAGAAATCTCTACATCGCTGGAGATAAGGTAGGTAGAGATGATGAAAGACTCCAGGGACAGCTCCGTATTTTTCAGGAGACATACGACCGTACCAATGACCCAGACTGGGAAAATCTATGCACTGCAACATCACATTTAACGGGGGAGAAGATAAGCAGGTTTACTCATATCCATCAAAGCGTGGATGACTTGCTCAAAAAGCAGCTGATGACCAGGCTTTTATGCCATAGGGTCGGTGGCTGCATCATGAGGTGCATGGGAATAGATGCTATGAATGCCCTCTCTGTTGTTACTTATGAAATGGACCAGATGCTGGGTACGGATACCAACAAGAACTTCCTGAAGTATCTCCGATATTGGCAGGACAATGATATTAGTGCTAATTGCGCTCAGACTGATACCAAAGGTGACAGGCTCAAAAGACCCCATGAGCAGGTAGACCCAGACCTTTATCTCAGAATTGTGGAAAGCAGACCTGATGGAATCGTGGTAAGAGGAGCAAAAATTGATAACACGACTGCTCCAGTAGGTGACGAGATTGTGGCCATACCTGTAAGATTCATGACTGACAGGGATAATGACTATGCTGTTGCCTTTGCCATCCCGGCTGACTGGGAAGGAGTAAAAATGCTGGTCAGGCCGGCATATTTGCACAAGACAAAATATCTACACAGCCCCGTCGAGGGAATTGGTGATGCGGAATCATTTACCATCTTCGACGATGTCTTTGTTCCTCGAGAAAGGGTCTTTTTGGATGGCAAAGGTGACCCCAGACAAACACCCTTCGCTGGTTTCCTCGCTCTGCTCTTTGCCCACTATCATCGTCATTCATATACCGGATGTAAGCCCGCCGTATCGGAAGTTTTAGCCAGTGCTGCAGCGCTCGTGGCAGAATACAATGGAATTGAAAGGACAACGGCTGTGAGAGACAAGCTGGCTCATATGATAACCACAGCAGAGCTTGTTTTTGCTGCCGGTCAGATGAGTGCCTATCGGGCTGAGAAGTCAGCATCCGGAACGTGGGTACCTGATGAAATCTTAACCAATGCTGGCAGAAAGCTCGCTGGAGAGGAGATCTACAATGAGTTCAAAATCGTCGCTGACCTTGCTGGAGGTTTGTGTGCTACCATGCCCTTCGAAGAGGAATTCTTTTCAGAAGAAACGGGAAAGCTGGCAAATAAGTACTTGATGAGAAACCCTAAAATATCCGCCGAGAATCAACAGCGGTGTTTTCGAGGCATAGAGAACTTGATAGTCTCAGATTTGGCTGGGGTGATGCAGGTGGCAGGACTGCACGGCGGTGGCTCGCCTCAGATGGAGACAATCACCATGATGGGGAGATATGACCTCGAAAGTCTGAAGAGTATAGCAAAGTATCTGTTCGGAATAGAAAAGGAACTGCCCAAATATGAAAGACCTCCGGTAACTCCCAGAAAGATGCTGGAGCGATTTCGAGAGCTGTATGGTAAAACCTAGACTGGTCGCATATTTAGCTGAGTATCACCAGAAGGAGTAGTATTATGAGCGATAAGAAAAGAGGGGCATTTCTGGAGAAGTTTCATCTTCCAGGGAAAGTAGCTTTAGTTACCGGTGGAAGCCGGGGAATTGGTCGAAGTATTGCTTTAGGGCTGGCAGAGGCAGGTGCTGATGTGGTGCTTGCCAGCCGCAAATTACCAGACCTGGAAGCCGTGGCTCAGGAAATAACCGATATGGGGAGGAAAGCCCTACCTGTATCAGCCAACGTTCGCCACCTCCCCGAGATCGATAACCTGGTTAAAAAAGCAGTGGACGAATTTGGCCATATTGATATCCTGGTGAATAACGCTGGCACTAATCCGGTGTTTGGCTCAGCGTTCAATGTTGAAGAGCCAGCATGGGATGTAATTATGGGGCTAAATCTTAAAGGCTACTTTTTCTTAAGTCAGGCAGTAGGCAAGATAATGCGAGATAAAGGTGGTGGAAACATCATCAATGTTGCTTCAACAGCCGGGATTACTCCTGACATAGGATTAGGAGTTTACTCGATAAGTAAGGCAGGCGTCATTATGCTTACGCAAGTTCTCGCTGAAGAATGGGGACAGCACAATATCAGAGTAAATGCGATTGCTCCAGCTGTCGTGAAAACCAAGCTTTCCAGCCTGTTATGGAGCACCCCCGAGATTCGTGAAACAGTTGAAAATAGTACCGCCCTGGGGCGAATAGCTGAGCCCGAGGAAATGGTTGGGGCTGTCCTCTTTCTAGCCTCCGAGGCTTCAAGCTATATGACAGGGCAAACTCTTGTTCTGGATGGAGGGCATTTCTCTTATGTGGGAACTTTCTTACCAATGCTTACCTAAAGAGAGTAGGCCTGCGGGGGACCAGGAAGAAGTTTTCGAAGTTAGATTAGAAAGCGGTAAGCTCAACTGAATTTTTCAAAAGGAGGTATGGTGGAAGAGAAAATTGATCGCACTACAACAGCACTATTGTTATTGCATTGGCAGAATGACCTTGCGAAGCCGGAGGGTAAGAGTGCTATGGAACTCCCGGAACGGATAAAGGCAGCACATACTCTCGAGAATACTCAAGCAGTTCTTAAGGCAAGTAGAGAAAAAGGGATATTGGTTGCTTATGTCAGGGCTGCCTTTAGACCGGGCATGCCTGAATTGCCTGAGGCTGAGAAACATGCTCCCTTAGCAAGCAGCATAGCAGCAACTAAAAGTCTCGTTGATGGCACATGGGGTGGTGAGATTATCGATGAACTCAAACCGATCGAAAGCGAGCTGGTTATTAATAATTATTCCACAAGTGGTTTCTGCGGTACCCCGCTAGATTTGCTGCTTCGTAACCATGGCATAAAGACTGTAGTTATATCGGGATTGGTCACGAACTTTGTTGTTGAGTCTACTACTCGGGATGCGTTTAACAGAGGTTACTTTGTCACTATTCTAGAGGATTGTGTTAATAGTTGGAGCAAGGAGTGGCACACCTGGACCTTAAAAAATATTCTACCGATGCTCGCCACTATATCTAACTCCAAAGCTTATATCGATGCTTTAGGGAAATAAAGAAGATTTTGGCACGAGACATGAGGAAATGATAACGCCAAGAATAGACTACAATCCCCAGTCGATCATTGAAAACATGAACATAATTAAGCACACATCTGATATAATTGGCCCAATACATGATATTAAATAGACCACAGTGGATAGAATTCCATAAAAGCTAAAACATTGTTTCCAAGGGGGGTATGCATTGCTTGAATTGAATTTTGATCCAGCGAAATGTGCTGCCTGCAAGACTCAGGATTGCCTGGTTAAGTGCCAGTATCTGCATCTGGACAAGGATAAGGCAAGGACAGAGATGCAGAAGATAATCAATGGCGAGGACTCTTTTGTGTTGCGGGACTGTGTCACATGCTATGCCTGTGAAGAGTACTGCAAAATGGGAAATCATCCATTTTACTTGATCGTTGAACGTCAGGAGGAAAAAGGCATATTACCTGCACCTAGACCCATCGCTACTATGTGGGTCAATCAAACTGGACCAAGAGGAAGGTTCACGGTAGGCAAAGTTGAGGAGAAGGCACTCTCATTTTGTTTCATTCCCATATTTCCATTCCTGGCTACAGGAAAGCTTTTTGATGGCATCTCATCATCTTATATTATGGGTGAGGAGTTTTTCTGCAACGCTGTTTTTTTGCATTACGCCAAAATGTCAGTGATAAAAGACAGGTTGCCCAAAGTAATAGAAAATATCGCAAAGCTGGGGATTAAGGAACTCATATGTCTCCACGATGAATGTTATGGCACATTTAATTCACTGGCACCAGCCTATGGCATGGAAGTGCCATTTAAAACTACTCATTACCTGGAATACCTGTACGATAAGCTGAAGGAACTTAAGGATGAAATAAAGCCGCTGAATGTTAAAGTAGCCTACCAGCGGCCCTGCTCAAATCGCCTTTCCCCGCAGACACAACATTTCGTGGATGACATATTTAATTTAATAGGCGCTTATAGGGTGAAACGCGAATATGTGGGAGAAAATGCGTTATGCTGTGCAGAAATTATCAGGATGGGCCAAGGTTATAAGATCGCCGATGACGTGCAAAAGAGGAATATTGACGACATGGTAAATGCTGGAGCCGAATACTGTGTATTCAACTGCCCCTTTTGCCAGTTTAACATGGGTGAAAAGGTCGCCAAAAGGGGAATAAAGCCAATTCATATAATTGATTTGTCCAAAATGGCAATTGGTGAAAAGCTAGCGCTGGGGGCATGAGGATATGACTGATATTTATAGGTCCCTTGTTGACATTGTTGGAGAGGAGCATGTTTCAAATCAGAAAGAGGAGCGGTATTTCTATGGACGTGATCCCGGCTTAACTCCACCGCACGAGCCGGACTACGTGGTGATGCCCGAGACAACTGAGGAAGTGCAACAGATAGTAAAGCTTGCAAACAAGGAGAAGATACCAATAGTTCCCAAGGGAGGTGGTCTGGCATTAACCGGCCTGGTTATCCCTCAAAAGGGCGGAATTGTAATAGATATGAAAAGAATGGGAAAGATATTAGAGGTAAATGAGAAAAGCCGATATGTCATCGTTGAGGGTGGTGTTACGCATGGCATGTTGCAAAACTATCTGAAGAAGCACCATCCCAAGCTAAGGCATAGTATACCTGACTCGCCAGCAATAACCACAGTGGTAGGTAACGCAGTAATACATGGTCAGGGGCGTTTGACACAACAATACGGCTTTAATTCCGACATGGTTAGCGGCTTGGAAGTCGTGTTGCCAACAGGGGAGATTTGCCGAATTGGCTCGCATTCCATATCTTCACAGCATTGGTTCTCAAAGGGGGCTCCGTGGCCTGATCTAAGTGGACTTTTCCTGGGCTGGTTTGGTACCACAGGCATCATCACCAAGTTGGGATTACGGCTTTATCCCTGCAAGAAGATGAGGGATGTCATGGTATTCCTAACTGACAAGATAGAGCTGGTTCCCGATATCATCCTTAAATTAACTCATACCGAAATGACAGAGGACATAGTTGTGAATGAGCAGCCACTACCCCCAAGGTTCAAAGGAAATATCTACATACTGATAATTATAACCGGAGACTCCGATGAAGAACTCGATTTTAAGAGGAAGATTATATGGGATGCACTCTGGGACATTTTTGAGAGCAGAGATGGTGGATTCTTATCCGTCCCGGCGGATATGAAGCCGCCACTTCTGGAGATGCCATCAAGGGATGTAGTCAGATTCGCTGATGTAAGAAAGGGAGGTGGATTTGAATATAGCGGACCGATTATTCCCCTCGAGAAATATCCAGAGTTTATTAGAAAACAGAAAGAGCTTGTTTCAAAGTACAACCTATCTTATGCAGCTACGTCACGGGTCATCGCAGGCGGGCATTGTATGATGTATGCCTTTGCTTTTACATTTAATCGCGCTGATGACGATGAGATGGACAGGATTAGGAAAGCCTTACGTGAAGCGGCTGAGTTCTCCGCTGAACAAGGAGGAATGATGTGGAAGCCAACCATAGAAGAACAGAAAATAATAATGAAAAAGATGGATCCCAATACGTTGAAAATCATGATGAAGATAAAGGAGCTATTAGACCCTAACGGAATCATGAATCCAGGAAATTGGGAGGCTTAACCTTGACAGACTATACCAAGCAAATCCATAGATGCTTCAGGTGCGGATATTGTAAGTTCCCCTCTGATTACTCAGATTTCAACTGCCCTTCTTACACAAGGTTCCGCTTTGATACCTACTCCACCAGTGGAAGATTATGGCTTATATACGCATGGCTAAAGGGTGAAATTGAGTGGTCGGAACACCTTGCCGAGATTTTATATACCTGCACAACGTGTAAGAACTGCGTCGAACAGTGTCCAATGAAGTTTTCCAGTGACATCGTTGATTGGATAGTAGCCGCCAGAAGTGACATGATGGAGAAGGAGAAAGGTAGAATACCACCCCGTGTAACCAGTTTTCTAGAGGATGTTTACCGACTTGGAAATCCATTGAAGGAGAGGGGTAGAAGAGATGCCTGGGCAAATGGAATAAAAAGATATGAACCAGGTGATGAATATCTTTTCTATGTGGGATGCCTCGGCTCATATGATGAATCTGGACAAAGGATGGCCAGGAGCGTTGCCACACTGTTGAGTAAGGCAGGAGTATCTTTTGGAATCCTCGGCAATGAAGAGAATTGCTGTGGGAACGAAGTGTATCTGCTTGGAGAAAATGAGCTCTTTGGAATGCTGGTTGAAAAGAACGTCCAAAAGTTCAAAGAGCTTGGTGTCAAAAAGATAGTTACGCTTTCGCCCCATGCCTATAACACAATCAAAAATAATTATCCACTAGTCAGTAATACATATTTCGAAGTTTATCATTACACTCAACTCCTGCGTGGTCTGCTCCGGGAAAACAAGATAAAACCGTCCGAGCACAATGCTAAGGTCACTTATCATGACCCTTGCTTCTTAGGAAGGTATAACCAGATATATGATGAGCCGCGGGAAATTTTACAAAGCATCCCCGGAATTGAATTAGTGGAAATGGAACGAAGCAGGGAAAATTCTTTCTGCTGTGGCGGTGGAAGCGGCAATTTTGTTACCGACCTCCTGGGAGGAAGCGAAGAAAGCCCCAGCAGGGTTAGAGTCAGGGAAGCTTATGAGACTGGAGCTAATATTCTGGCAGTTGCTTGTCCCAGTTGCATGACCATGCTCCGGGACGCCATAAAAGTGGAGGATCTAGAAGGCAAACTAACCGTCAAGGATGTTTCCCAGGTTGTAGCAGAATCCTTGTGACCGCCCACACCAAGGACGAGTAAGGTTGAGGGTGGTTTGAGGCTTTATAGGAGACTCGAGGTAGCCTAAATCACGGCTGTACTTTCATCTTTTACTTCCACGAAGAAGGGCACCGTAAGATATAGCCATCTTGTTTCTTCACCTCTTCCGGGAAAACGCTTCTAGCAATCGTTTTACGTCCAATAACGAGGGTTCTATTAACAGAATTGGCTAAATCACCAGACCAGCGATCTGGAGGAAATGCGATGACTATTCGCTTGTTGGGGAACAATTCTTTCACTGTTCTGACTGGAGGGACTAAATCACTATCTGCTGAGATAAGTAAAGCGACGTCGAATCTATCCTGATAGACGTCCTTGAGCATTTCGACAGCAATGTTTACATCTGTCATTTTTTCGTTGGGCACTTTATCCTGAAAACCACAATTACGACATTGGCGAGGATTGAGTTGGTATTTTCCATAGAAAATCTGAAAATCGCTGAGCGTTTCAAGAGCTTCGATAAAAGTTGATTGCCGTCTCTGCTTATCTGGTGGGGCTGCAATTCTTGCAGTGAAATATTTTGTGAGAACTAACCTTTGGTTTGACTTTAAAAGATTCTGCACCAGCAATTGAATGTTCAACCAATAGTATCGCCGCCAACCTTTGGATTTTAATCCAAAGTAAAGATTAAAGCCGTCCACATAGCTAATTACACGTTCCACTAACTACTCCAAAATCTGCTTGACAAAAACTAGGAATTTATGTATTATACACTTAGCTACAGCACCAGGGCGAGTAACCCTGGTCCGACGGCCTCTCCGCAAGGAAAGGCCGTTTCTTTTTATGGTAGCAGGGCATTTATCAAAGGACGACTGCCAAGACAGTAACCCTCCCTATACTACCACTAGATTTCATTAGATTCCATTGAGTTCCATTGAAACTTGCAAATCAATATCTAGTATGCTAGACTTTATATCAATGGGGTTGATCTGACCCCTGAAAGGAGGTGATGATGAATAATGGTAAAAATAATAGATTTTTGTTTAGGGCTAGTCATTATTAGTGTCTTTATTCCAGTGTTTATTGCTCTAAATTCAGACTTCGACTTACTCCAAACGTTACTGGAGCCATTACTGAGGCTAATTCAAGGCCTGCTCTAACAAAAAACAACCTTGCGATTAATACGAATCACCAAAGCGAGTAACCCTGGTCTGACGGTCTTTCCCTTATAGGAAAGGCCGTTTCTCTTCTATGGTTCCCCCGAATACTCACAATGGTATTTCCAAATCTGCCTAGCTTAATTACTTATTAAGTATCAGGCCTCCCGAATCTATTTCTTCCCACTTTTAGGTTTTTTATATCCTGCTTTCCTTTTGATTGTCTTATAACCTACAACCATTCCCAGAAATGGATCTCTAACTTTCCACTTTTCAATCTTCGTTGCCTGTCCATGACAAATCCTACACACTAAGAAACAGTTGCTTTGCCTATTATTTGCCGGATTATTATCCTTATGGTCGAAATTATAAGTGCCATCTCCCCATCTTAGCTTTCTATGACACTTCCTGCACTCGGAGGTTTTATAAAATTTACCCTTTTCGGTGTATTCTTTCGGATCTCTACCTGCTGCCTTCATCCATTCGATCTTCTTTGTAGATAGACGGAAAGGCTTCCTGCGCTTTGGTGAACCAAATAACCCTGTTATTTTTCAGACCTTCCTTACTCTAAATCCTGTTGGTAAAAATCCTGTTTAATCATCGATTGGGGAGCTACCAGAAGCTTTCTTTGGTTCTCTTCTTACCAGTATCACTTCCTTTCCTCCTCCACCTTCCACTCTTTGTGCGAGAACGAGGTTGCTTGCCAACATGGGGAATACTCCCACCTGCTCGTCTATCTACTGGCATCTCGACACCTCCTTCAGGTGTTACTACAGCATCTCAATCTAATCGCTGTTACACTACCTCACTGAAACTTTGCCCTAATTATATCTTCGACCAACCTCAAATAGAAACTACCCCAAGCACAGGGATTTCACTTATAGTCATAGAATCCCTTCCCTGTCTTACGTCCCAGCCGCCCGGTCTCAACCATCTTTTTTATCAAAGGAGATGGAGCATATTGAGGGTCCTTGGTTTGCTCATACATAGCCTGCGATACCTTATAGGCAACATCGATACCATTAAAGTCTAATAGAGCTATCGGTCCTATGGGAAGATACAACCCCAACGTCATACTTTTATCGATATCCTCTTTGGTGGCAATGCCATCTTCCAGCATCT
>Ga0307431_1000781_pt1 | contig 20013 bp, 15 predicted proteins | sample SalMarWE160170MG_FD_202155 | JGI IMG/M metagenome (GOLD analysis project Ga0307431, IMG submission 202155) | Salt marsh sediment microbial communities from the Plum Island Ecosystem LTER, Massachusetts, United States - WE1603-170 | ecosystem: Environmental > Aquatic > Marine > Intertidal zone >...
GAAAAAATTGAATATTTGTTGATAGCTGCAAATTGGCAGTTTAATTTTCCTTTGATTGATAGAATTGCAGATTTCTCATTACAACAAATACCATCTTTGAAAGCTGTTTGCTTCAGTTGCACAAATACTATTGCATTCGTCAAAACCCAGAATCAAGAGAAACGAATAAGTAAAACCGGCTACGTTGAGCTACTAGTTTAACCCTTCGAATTTAAAAATCGCCCCTCAGAAACGGGCTCAGATTAATTTCGACCTAGTAACTAATAGTAATACTTTAATCCTTATTGAAACGCCTCAGAAACCGTCTGAATTAGTCATTTCTATCCAAGTGATATTTTTATCAACCGTAACGTATATAAGGCTATAAACCCTTTACGTTTTAGGTTAAAACGTTAGGATATTTCTCAATAAGATTTGATTCAACGAGCGTGAGCTATCATCAAATTGAGTATTCCCTTAACGTTTGAACTAAAAGGTAAAGGTGAGAAAGATGAAAAACCCGATTTTAAGAAACGGAGTAAGAATACTCAGACCTCAAGAGTTCCGCTTAATTGTTGACGAAATCAAGCCAGACTATCAAATTATGTTCAAAACACTCCTCCTAACTGGTGTGAGATTCGTTGAAGCAAAACGATTTCAAAATCATCCCGAATGGTTCGACGGAGATTTCATCAATTTACCGAATGGCGCTATGCTAAAGCAAAAAGCAAAAATGAGGGAACGCTCAATCAGATTGAACAATTTAGGGAGAATGCTTATGCCATTATTTTTAAATTTAAAACGTGACCTTCCATCAAGAGTTAGTTGGCGTGAAGACCTCAGACGTTGGGCATCAAATGTTGGATTAAAACCTGATGGATTATGTGCAAAAACCACTCGGAAAACATGGGAATCATGGCTGATGTACTATTATCCTGAAAGAAGGCTTGAAATAGTCCTGAATCAAGGACATACCGATGCTACAAGCGTAAAACACTACTTGAACATGCCTTTTACCGAATCAGATAAGGTCGCTATGGGAGAATATGTTTCGGGATGGTAATGAATAAAGTAAGTTTCAAACAATAATAAAGGAGAATTACCCGAAAATGATAAATCAAGAACTAGGATACAAGAAAGTAGTATATCAAGACGGAAAAAACATTAGAGCAATAAAAGGGTTTGCGACTATTAATGGTGATTTCATCATTGTTCAAGATAAAAACCACTCAAATCCAATTTGGATTAACAAAAGAGTAGTCCAAACCATTAAAAATATCCAGAATAAAGGAGATTTTGCACATGACACGACACGAAATAAAAATACCCTCTCCAGAACACTTTGAACAATATCTACTGAAAAAACATAATTTAAAAACAAACATCACGAAAAATAAAATCCTTATTTCTGGTAAACCTCGAGGTTCTCGGAAAACCACTACTGTTCTTGATTATCTACTAAATGAATGCTCCTTTTTATTCTATAATGAGGGTCAACCAGGTGTTACATATGTGACAAGAGCAATTGGTACAGTTGAAGAAAAAGGGAATCAGGGTACATTTTACGATACAGAAAGAACCATAAGAAGAATTGAAAAAGAATCGCCTAACTTTCAAGAAAAACAGCTGAAAATCTGTATGATTGCTGGAAAAGCAAAGACTTGTTCATTATATGAACATGCTAAGAATATAAAATACCAAAAATATGTTTTTTGTGAATCATGCAGTTACACAAAGAAACTTAAAAAGAATAAGAAGAATAAATATACAAAAAGTAATTTGTTAATTGAAGAACTTAATAAAATATCAACATTAACGCCTTATAAAACAAAGAAATTATCTGAAAAATATCAAGTATGTAGAACGGCAATAATAAGGTATTATTTAGAGAATGTGGCAAATATTCAACTTATGACATATGCTATGATACCTCATTGGGAATCTGATTTATTTATTAATCCCATTATCTATGATGAGGCAAGACATCTTATTGAATTACCTCAAATAAACCTTGTAACAATTAAAGTGGAGAAAGATAAGAAATTAACTGTTAAAGAAATCTGTAATGAAGTAAGTAAATCTTTTGATTCTTGTTCAAGTGAAGATATTAATAATGAAAATGCTCCAAAATGGATGAATAAATATCTATTGCATATTGTTGAACGTTTATCTTTTTTCTTTGGTAAAAAAATCTATGCGATGGACGAGGTTGAAAAGGAAATAGAAGATAATACATTTCAAAATGAATTCGAGGAGGAAGAACGTAGATCACAATATGAATACATTGGTGATTATTATCCCTGGATTGGATACATACATCTCCCAGAGGAATTCATAAATAAATTATCATCAGAAGATATTCATTATTTGCTAGAAAATTTAGTACCCATATATTTCAAAAAAATGCCAGAAAATGAGAAATCAATGCTTAAAAAGACAATTGATACGCTTATTGTCCTTGAACAAATAGCAGGATGCAGTTTTGTAGAAGTTGAAATATTGAAATCACCGGGTTTGTTAAACAAAAAGGATACTTATTCAATCACATTGAAACCGTATAAACGGATAGAGATTGAACAAGAGCCGTTTGTTTTTTTCATAGACGCTACACCATATCCTAATAAGTATTATCGATATTGGTTTGGAACCAGTGTTGATAATGTAATATTACCCGATAAAACACCGATTACAATAGTTTACGAAGATGCGAAAAAGAGTACAAATCAAATCTATGGACATGGTGATAAAGTAGACCAATTCATCGGACATATCGAACTTATAAAAGGGGTTATCGATTTATGCGAATCTAAATCTTTGAAATATGCAGTAGTTGCCCGAACCAAAGAAGTAAGAAGCATTTTAGAAAAACAAGGCATAAATGCAGATATGGTTTGCGGTGATGCCCGTGCAGAAGGCGTCCAACTTGATGCCGATGTTTCAATTATCGAAGGGACGCAAATAAGAAATCTTGGTGTTGATAGCTCACTAAGATATATGTTAGGTAAAATATTAAAAAAGAGTCCCAGTAGAGCATTTCAACAGTATCAGGACATAAATAATAGTCAACAACTTATTCAGACTGCATTTCGAGCTGTTGATAGTAACGGAAAGCGAAAGAATATCATTATCATGCTAGGTAACAAGATGCCACATAGGAATATGTGTTGGGTAGAATTAGGGAAAAAATATTGGCCTTGGTTGAAGAATGATAAAATAATCAAAATCAAAAGAAAATTATCTATTGATAACAAAATAAAAGAAATTGATATGATAATATCTGAAAAGAAAACAGAATCAAAACTTAGTTCTTTTGAGGAACAGATTTATCAATATATCAAGGGAAGGAATTATCAACGAGTAAAGAAAGCGACATGTGTGAAATACTTTCTATCTTCAAATAAAGTGATTCGGAAAACAAAAAGTGAAATTTATAAAGCTATCAAGAAGTTAGTATCATTGGGTTATATCAAAGATGAAAAGGGAATTCTTAGTGTACTGAAATGAAAAATCCCTAAAGGTACTGGTGAGGTTTTTTTCGTTATAGTACAACCCTTCTTTGTAAAATGGTGTTAGATGTTTTAAAACAAATTTTACATCTCACATAACCCCCCGTTCATATCTTCTGGAATGATATGTGTTTCCACCATCGATACATCCAAATAATCTAATGCCTGTATGATAATAAAACTCTTTGATTGTAGTTTGATCGAACCCCTATTAAATATAACGAAAAAAACCTCCCCAATAGGTTTAGGGTTTTAGTGAAAAGAAATGTTTTTTTTGCTAATCACTTAGATACTGAAAGAATATACATTCTGGATAATCTGGAATGTAGCTTGTAACAGAAGCTATCTGGTTTACTGAAGGTGAACCCCTTAATATCATCTTGAAACTACGGAGAATAGCTTCTGACCGTTTCTGAGGCGTGATGAATAAGTACCGCTACTACTTTTACTACCGGTTGAGGTCTAGGCCGTTGAGAAGTAATCTGAAGGGTTTTCAGTATCAGATTGAACGATTGAGAATAGATGGTCAGATGAAAGTATCATCAAACAATAAGGTAGGCCTCTCGCGACGCGAACGGAGGATATCCCTCTATTAGTAAAGCGAAAAAGATATATATCAATTCCGCAGCGGGAGGAAAAATGAGAAATAGTTTTATTCAATTTATTTGGTAAATTTTATCCATTCAACAATAGCATCAACTAACTCGCTATAAGCTCCTTGTGGATGACGGGTTCGTAACATATGCATTTTACCATTTGAGAAGTTACGGTGCCACCAACAATATTTTTGAGATTCACCCGTTTTTTTCTTTATTGATTTTTCGAAATCGTCATCATAAATGTCCTTAAAATCAGAATATCCAAATGTTAAATCTTTGAGTAGATAGTCATATCCCCATTTTGTGAATAATACCATATGAGTAGGTTGAATAGCAATAATCTCTTTTTCAAAAAGTTTGATACATTGTTCATAATAATATGTAGATGTAATGTTTCTCTTTGTATTGGTCTTATTATCATAAATATGACATTTGACTAAATTTGTTATTGCGATATCATCAAGAGATAAATTGAGTCCTTTTGTTATTCTTCTAATGAAATTCCAGTAAGCATAAGATTCATTTTCATATGCGTATTTACCATAATCACGAACATCATGGATGCCATCTCTAAATGGTTCTTCATCCAATTTTTTTCTTTGATACCGGGATGCTTTTCCAACAAAGCATAAACGAATTGGATTAGTTTTTTCTGAGAAATTATTTCCAATGTGAAAGAAAGATAATGGACCAATCCGTTCACGATTTGAAGGTAGTTCTTTGTCATGATTTTTACAGTTTTGACAGTTACCTGAAGATATCCACTGCTTGTATTCATCAAATATTTTTGTCTCTAATTCATTCATGGTTCTCGTATTGGGAACAAAAAGGATGTATAAAAAGTACTACTATATCGGTAGTACTATTTGGTTTAAATGTTGTTTTTGTACCAACAAAGGGTTTTATCTATTGGTAGATACAAATGGCACTACAAGGAAAGGGTTCAATTTATCAGCATGTCAAGGGTAAAATGTATGTTTATATTCCAGCTTCTGTTAGGGATGACAGCCAGTTTCCGTTCAAACCAGGTGAAAAAGTGATTGTATCCATCAAAGATAATAGTCTTGTAGTAGAAAAAGAAAAATGAGGAGTTTACGGTTTCATGTCGCCTTGGATGATAACACCGTCAACTGGCTGGACTATGGCATCCTCAAAATCTTCCCGTTTGGGTATATTTTTCCTCAATAAAACGGGGAGAACACTAATTGGCTAGTGCAATATTGGTATAGCGACATGTCCATGTATGCTTTATGGCAGTTACATAAGAGTTGTAAAATACAAAAGATACTTTGAGAGTTCTACAAAAATATCTGCTCTTAGATATTGGAAGCAATACCTGGCAGGCTCTAATCAAAAGGCTATGATTAGAGTTTCTAAGGAGGAAAGCTGTCTGTAATCAGTATTTATGATTAGATTTTGGAGCAGTATCTATCAGGTTTTAGGGTATTATTAATATATGATTTATACCATTCATATTTAACATGGATTGGACAAATATTCTGGAAGGAACAATCGGAAGTTTATTTGCATTCTTTATATCTGCAATAATTGTATTTATTTTCAATAAGTTTGTTGGTCAGCAAAAACATAGAGATAGCTCTATGGAAAAAAAGAATAAAATAAATCTTGTAATTTTCTTAAAAAATCCATTCTTACTTTCATTGTTTATAACTTCATTTCTATTTATTATCACCTTTTTCAGTCTTGTTTATTCATGGTCAGTTGATTACTCTGTTTATTTATCAATAGCAGCTTTTATTTTAGGTATAATAACGTATTTGATTTATGAAAATCAATGTCCGAATTGCAAGAAAATTTTCCATAAAAAATTCGTTAAAGAAGAAATAATAAAAGATGAAAAAAGACCTCATCATTATCGAGATTTAACCATTTATTATTATTCAGATGGGTCTGAAAAAGAACGGAAATATACTGGACCAGAAAAAACAAGAATGGAAACCTGGAGAACTAAAAAAGAATACTATGAATGTACTTCATGTGGTCATAAATGGGATAAAGTTTCTGTAAATAATTTGGATAAAGATAGTAGGGCTAAACCCAATATCATAAAAACAAAAATTAAACCACCGGATAACTATGATTTTTAACGATATGTGTTGGTTATACTCGCTTAATATTTAAAGCTCCAATATTTTTAAAATTCAAATTTTATGGAGCATTAATAAGTTAGCAAATTTTTTCTCAATTTCTTCTATTTTATCATTGTTTATCAAATATATCATTTTATTATCAACACGTTCAAGTTTTTCCTGTGCTTTTAGAGTAATTTCTGGATTCCATATTATTAATATTGATTCGCTTACTAAAAGGACATCCATATATCTCTTCATTTGTATTTTTATTTTTTCAATTCTATCTTTTGAAATTGGGAGAACTATTCGTTTGGGAAAGACTTTCAATTCTATTGGAATGCGTTTATTTTCGACAAATATAACAAAATCTGGTCTTATTATAGACCCTTTTATTGATATTCGATATTCTGCTGCATATGGAACTCCAAAATTATCCAACACACACTCAACAACTTTAGATAAAATTAGATGTTTGTTAACATTGTTTTTATATTCTTTATTAGTTAATTTTACTTGAAACTCAGATTCTACATTCTTTGTTTTATCCAAAGCCCAAATATCTTCTAATTTTTTAAATATCTTTTGCGATGCTTCATACGCAAAATAAATAGCAAATAAAGTAGCAACAAAGCTAGTTGTTCCAATAATTTCACCAGAATAAGAATTATTTGCTAATATAAGATAAGTAAAAATTAATAAAATTGCACATCCAAATATTACCAATATGAGAATGGCAGGAGTGTAACTTTTTCCATCTTGATTTAATGGATCTGATTGACAAGTCATCAAATCAATATATTAATCATACATTATTTATATAAAACTATTGAATCTAATTACAAAATAAGCTCATAAGGAATAGAAACTCAAATCATAAAAGATAATACGACTCTTAATCTCTCATCACTGTACATTGATCCCTCACTCTCAATTCGACCACACACCATGCCCCTTTCTTCTCAGTTTCCATTTAAGCCAGGTGAAAAGGTATGCGTATCTATCAAGGATAATAGTCTCGTTGTTGAAAAGGAAAAAGAAGAATAATTAATCTGATAAATTACCATAATTGTGAGTTCGTTACAATATCCAAAACATCCTTGTAACATCGCCAATAATTTTCATCATGTTCATATTTTGGATTATGATGCATATAGCCCCTTATCGAGCAATCATACCGATGAGCACATTCGTGAACTATGACTTCACGCAACCAATCCCAGTTGGATTTATTCCAATAGACAATAATTATCTCCCTACTACAAACAGTTTGGCCATCAGCATCCTTACAGGGTTTTGCATAAACCAATTTTATTGGAACATTGAGTTTCTTGCTGATGTATTTGGTTAGTGTGTTGCCCCTTCGTTTAAGTGCCAATTCATATGTATTACCTGCCAATCTTTAATCCAACCTGGTCATATATTTTCCTTAAATCTTCTTCATTTTGAGCGTTATAATGTATCGAATCCACATCACCACTATGCCCCATTAGCATTTTCTTTATACTTGTTGGGCCACCATTACGATCCCATTGTTGACTGAAGAACTTGCGAAGATCTTTTACTCTTATTGGCGCATCTTTGAATGACTTCTCAATATGCCGTTGGCCAAACATGTACGATAGGTTACATCCGTTGTTGAAATAGCTGATATATTCTCCCAATAATTGTTTAGTTTCATCATTAAACAATGCAAATCTAGGTTCGCCAGTTTTTGTAGTACGACCAATATCAGGATTATTCTCAACCCGAACAACTCTATTATTAAGATCAATATCATCAGGTTGCAACTGATATATTTCTTCAGCCCTCATACCAGAACAACATCCTAAAAGGGTAATAGATTTCAATTGTAATTCATAATTATGTCCTTCAAAATAATCCAAGGTGTTATGGATATCATTAATTGTAACACGTTTTGGTAATTTTATGGGTTCAGAAGGTACACAAATACTATCAGCCCAATGAATACCAAGATATTGGAGAAACTTACGGATTTGGTAAACACGCTTTCTATAAGCTGATATGGAATAATGATTCTTCAGTTGTTCAAGATGATTAAGCGTTTTAGATTCGTCAATTTGCCATTCAACATAACCAAGATACTTGTTTAATGTAACACGAATGTCATATGCCCAATGCTCACTGATTCCTTTAAGACGGCGTTTAAGCATATACGTATGCAGTACGGGCTGGGCAATAATATTGCTCGAGCTATACGGTAGCCTCTCGAGCCGTAGACTCGGGTTCGAATCCCGACGGGAGCATTTCTCCTTATCAGACAAGTAATCTATAAGACGGATTTCAAGAAAACTGCTGAGGTTGATGTTTTGATTCTTGGCTTGAGTTATTATTTCTTTATCGATGCTTAGAGTTAGTTTTTGCTTAGCCATAAATTAGGTATAACTTAGGTGAATATAATGTTAATGGTTAGCATGATTATGGAGGTTCTGAATTTAATAAATCATAAAAATTGAATGTATGCACTATGTTTCGATAAGCCTCCTTATCCTCTTCTGCAAAACAGATTGCTAAATCACCTGTTTCAAGACAGCCAACCCATTGACGTGCTGTATCACTCTTATCTGTCAATAATAAACGAAACATGAAATTTGTCTTACCAAGATAAACATCTCTCAAAAGTGACAATGCGCTTAATGAATTTAAATTGCCATATTGTTCTTCGATCTCTTCGCTAATTCCCTTATATTGAATCCAATTAATAAAAGTAAAATCTGTTCGAAAAATCATCCTTATATACCCCATAATGCCACTAGGATCATAATACTCTCTTTCCAAATTAGCCATTATTGGATTAATATAACAATTACCTCTTCGAACAACATGTTTAATCGCCCAAAAAGGCTCAATAGATTCAACAGAGTCATACCAAGTATTGGTATAAGCAAAATTAGCTGATTGTTCAATAGCAAATCCAATTGGTTTATTACCATCAGAGACTATAAAATTCCAACAGCAAGTTCTATTTGAATTCATAATGTCAACAGCTTCAAAACCATTATCTGCATAATCAAGAACCATCCTCATTCTAATTCCTGCATTAATCCCATTAAATGTTGTATCATCACCAATGATTGTAAGTTCACTAACTCCAACACCATTTTGATTGAAACCTCCAATAACTACTATATCACCAGCAAATATTGGAGCAATAGAAGCATATGCCTCTTCAGGATCCCTTATAATTATAACCTGATTTTCATAAAGAAAAGTATTTGTCTGAGTATCCTTTATATAATTCATTCCATCAACACCCCGCATATGAAGTAAATTTCCAGTTTCTGTAGCATCACCCCATAAAGCAGCACCCCAACAAGAAAATAAATGATTGAAAACACCCACCCACATATTATGAACAGCAATCTGCTCAAAAGTAAGATCCGCACCGTCAGCCATGCCTTGGATTTCCTGTTTATAGACCTCAGGTATAAAATATTCTTGAACATTCCATACCTCTAAAACATCATAATATGACCATCCCTCCTGTTCATATAAATTAAAAAACGCACGCATATTTTCTTGAATTTCATCTTTTAAAAGATAACCATGTTGATAGCCCATCTCATAATGTGTTCCACTTACATGTAAAATCATTACTCCATTTTTTTCTTCAAGCCAACCTCCATCAAGCGGATCATATGTTTCAGTAGCATTTATTCCAAATGGAATAATCGTGCCAATTAATAATGTACAAATAAAAATTCCAATAATTCTCTTCATTATTTTAGCCTCCATTTGATAGTCTCCCAGTTATTATAATAAATACTCTATTTAAAAGATTAACGATTACAACATTTGTAGCATTATTGCTTGCTGATTATGATGGAGTTGGAGGGGATGTAAATATTGAATAATTAATAAAAGAGATAAAGAGAGTTTTCTTTATTAAAATGTGACGACTGCAATCTACTTCATGAAAATGTTATTTTTGTTTTTTGATGGTGTCCAGAGAAAACGATGCAACTGATTTGAATATCCTGTATTGAAATATTGATCCTACGATGAGATTGATATGAAATGTGATAAATCTAAAAATTAAAATGAAGATACCAACAAGGGATGATCCAATGAGTACACTGTAAAGGCCTGCAACGCAGCCTTCAGTGACACCAGCGCTTCCAGGCGTTGTTGGCATCATGATGATCACTATTAGCAGCACCTGGGCTGCATATGAAGAGACAAAAAAAGGCTCTAGTCTCAAACCTAGAAAAATCATTGAGGGTATCATAAATGTTGTTACCCAGTATGCAATGGTGAGACTACCTGCTATGAGAAATGCCTTTTTTCCTTCCGAAACAAAAAACGTCATGCATTTATGAAAGTTATCTACCTCTGTGTTTATTTTGTTTACAACTGATATGCTGCTCTCACCTTTCTTAAAAAATCTACTCAATTTAGTGCTGATAAAGATTAAAAAAGATTTTGTTTTTTCAGGATATTTTATCGTAATGGCAAATAATCCTACGCCAATCGAAAATACAATTATTCCTATCGTCAGTCCAATTTGTATAAAACCAATGTCGATGTGCTCTCTAAAAATCAAAAATGCAAAAGGGACGCATAACAGAATAAATATTGCATCAAGAAGCCTTTCTCCAAGTACAGAAGCAGTTGCTGCACCAATACTTAAGCCATCCTTGTTTAAAAGATAGATTCGTACAGGTTCACCTCCTGCCATTGAAGGAGTAACGCCAGCAAGAAACAGATTGGCGATGACAATTTTGGTGGATTTCCACAAACTAATAGTCACGTTTTTCTCACTTGCAGTGCTCAGCACTTTTAGACGAGCACCCCATATGAACCATGAGAAGATTTGCAATAGAAGAGCAACTGCAAAAAATTCATATCGTACTTGAGTGCTTGCCAAATAACTAAACGTTTCCGCATCTATTGTAAAGAGCAAAATGAGTACAATAATCGTAATACTAAATATAACACTAAGAATGATAGAAAACTTCATTGTTTTTGGTTTTTTTTCCTTGTTATCCACAAAGCGATATTTTAGGAATGATTTATGTTACTTGTGGTTTTAAAAATTTGAAATGAACTCACCTAGGTTTTTTCAAGAATTATTTCAAACTTCCCTTTATACATCCCGCCATGCGTCCAATTTGTTGATAATGTTTGGTCAACAGCTGTAAATTCATCTGTTGTAACAACACTCTTGAAATCTCCCCTGATACTAAATCCATCAAAATGCAACTGTTTATTGCTTTTCTTTTCAAGCTTTTTTCCAATAAGTGGAAAAAGTACCTGTTTGCAGGAAAGATCATGGTCCAATACATTTATGACTAAAGGATCAAAAAATATGTGCAATTTCTCCCCCTCTTTTGTAGAGGTGATAGTAAGCTCTACCCTATGAAGGTCCGTTTCACAATACCCCTTTGCTGAGTCTCCGCCTATCTGAACACCTATTGTTTTTTTCTTGTGTTTTTCAAAAGGGCTTACCCTGACAGCATCTAATGGTTCTTTTCTATATACGCCTTTTAAAAAATATTTAGCATCTGATGCTCCCAAAACAAATTTCCCAATTCCCCCTCTCAGATATTTTTTTACTGTTCGTACCATTTTGTTTTTTAGCGAATATGAATCATAAAAGGAAAAGGAAATCCCATAGTCATTCAGTTCTGCTCCTTTTAGAAATACTACTTTGCATTGCTCAAAATCAAATGTGAGCATTACATCTTTGTCGTATATAACATTAAGTAGTTCTCCATTCCGCTTGAATTCTAATTTGCTATTAGGCAAATGATCGATAGCGGTACTATTATTTTTTTCCATTGTAAAAAATCGAGAGGCAGCATTCATTAGTTCAACTGTTGCAAAGGTCTGCTCCATGGGAAGACGTTTTAGTTCGGAAAGGTATGTTGGGAAGATCCCTTCACATAAACCTCCATTTTTTGTAATCCATTTTGTTCCTTCATTGTAACTTTTCTTTGCAAGTTGCTTCCAGAATTTGTCTTTAGTGAATACATACAGTCGCAAATATGTTGAAACGATCCATATGTTTTCATATGGGGAAAGTCTTGGTGTAATTGAGTATGATATCGGGTGAAAGCTGAATTCAAGCGATAGATTTTCTGTGTTATATAAATAGAACCAAGCAAGGGTATAGTACGCATAGATTAAAGCGTCGTCCAGATATTTTTTTTCGTTAGTTATTTCGTATGCATCAAGAAATGCATCTATGATGCTTACTGCTGAGAACGCTTCAGGCTCCTGAACGCCAATGTCCCGCAGTCCATTATAACATATCGGAGTTGCTGTTTCTAGATAGGCAAGTGCATTGAGGGCAGCTTTTTTCATTTTTTTATTGTTAAATTTTTTGGATCCCTGTATCAAAGCACGAGCGCATTCGCCTGTGCCCCCATGTGTTTCATACAGTCGAAGATTTTCGGGTCTTAGTCTGATAACACCTTCTTGGCGTATGGCCATTGGCCATGCTCCGTTTTTCTTTTGGGTGGATAGTATATATTCAAGTGATTTTTTTACCAAGTGTTTGATTTCCTCGTCATTCGCCACTTCAAGATATTTGAGAAGATGAACCGCAATGGTTGCCTGTCCACCAGGATATCCTGCATACCCGCAATCCATGTAGAAATATCCTTGCAATCCACGGCGGGTTAGATTAGTCATGTTGTACCATATAACCCCCTGCCCTTCTTTTGGTGTTTTTATGAAAAGCGAGGGGTTTGTAAAATGCTCACGTAGTTTTGTTCTCCATTCTAAAAACTGTTTATCACCTGTCTGTTTGTACCATTCTGAGAAATAATGCAGTCGAACTGCTTCATAGGAAAGTAGCGCGTAACTTGAATTGACGAAGGTAAAATCCGGTGTGTTTCTCCAGGGAAGTTGAAGAAAAGATCCAGTTAGATGGTCGTATGACCGCCATAATGCTTGTTTTCCTTGTTTGAACGTTTTATTGGGATTTCGTATCTTTTTCGTATCTGGAATCTTCCTAATTATGACTGATTTTACAGCATCCTTCCAATCATTACATTTTGTTGCCTTTACGGAGAAACGAAATGTATTGCCGGGTTGCAAATCCAGATCAATCTTTCTTTTTTTTCCAAATCCTAGCCAGGCGTACTTTTTTTCTTTGACACAAAAATTGTTGAAAAGATAAAATGAGACGATGTATTTATCATCATTTTCTTCAAGTGCAATAAAGGGGAAAATCTCCTGATTATTTAGTTTGATAACTGGATCGAATTCAATGGAAATACATTCATCTTTAAATTGCAGCACCAGCAAAGGCATCTTTACATATATAAGCGATCTGCAAAGGTTTCCTTCATGGGATTCATCAAGTATTTTTGTCGTGTAGTATGTAGTAAATGGATACGGTAGGGAGATATCATCTTCCAAAGAAAATTTTTCTTTTGAATACCACATTCCACCAACAAAACTGTAATAAAGAGGTTTTTTCTCAATTAATATTCTTTTTAGAAGCATTACGTCATTATATTGTGAGATTGTATAGATATCGTTCTTAATTGAAAAACATTTATCTTCTTCTTCCTGTATCATGAAAACCGATGCTGTTATAAACCAATTATTTTTTCATATAGTTTTGTATGATCTTGTGCCATTTTTTCAATGGTATAATTCAAGGCAACATCTGATTTTCTTCTGTATGTTTCTAAAGTCTTCTCATCAAATTTTTTCTCATTTAGCTCTTCGATATTTTTGAAATAAAGAAGGTTGCCATCAAAAGCTTCCCTAAATTCTTCTACATCGCGTGCAATGAGTGGGAGACCCATTGATAAGGCTTCAAGCATAACTATAGAGTGGCCTTCTGCATATGAAGGCATAAAGAAAACATCGGCAGCAGAATACGCATCGGTAATATCTTCGATGAACCCAGGAAATATTGTATTTTCACTGCGCCGGTCTATTGCCCGTTTGACTTTAGTATAATCTTTTGAAAACAAATTATATGGAAATCCCCCAATCCACAGAAAGCAAAATTGTGGCAACCGTTTTGCCACTTCTAAAAAATCATATATTCCTTTACGTGGCGTACGTTGCGCAACAGTTAGAACAACCGTTTTGCCTTTTTCGATACCGTGTTTTTTTCGAAATTTCTCTCGTTTTGTTTTAGTTGGGGTATTTTTTTCCACATCAATTCCGTTATAAATAGTTGATATCTCTGGCTTGCAATGAAGATTTATGAGTTCTTTTTTACACTTCTCCGAAACGGCAATTATATGGTCAAATGTGTTGTAGATTGGGATGTATAACCAGTTAACTGCACGAGGAAAAGCGAGGTTTCCTGTATTTAAATTTGGAGTCGAATGTGCTGTGATAATTTTTTTTCCTTGAAATCGTTTTGCATACAGCATTGACCGCGGCCCAAATGTGTGGAAATGTGCCACATCATAATCAAACGATTTATCATTCCAACTCACGTCAATTTTTTTTGATAATTCATGAAACAAATTCTTTGCTGCAGTGGCACAACCAAGATATTTCAGTGGCCCGTTATCCTCTACAATAAAATTTACTTTCATTACACAGTCCTTGATCCATTTTATTAATCATATATTGTCAAAATAGCTTTTGTTAACCTTATATACTTCTACCCAGTGCAACTCTTCTCCAATGTTGTTTACTGTTGCATTTCTGTAGATCAATTCAAAAGGCTCTGAGATAAACTTTTCATATGATTCATTACTCATATGATAATATTTCCCAACATCTATGTTGATCACCGTTTCTCTCATGATATCATCTATTACGATGTGGGTAACGTTTAATTTCCTTAATTCAGAGAAACACACAGTTACATTCTCCGCAGTCCATGTATGATTTGTTTCCCCGTAAGTTATGTCAAAACCTTCTGCCCACAGGATCATTGACAGTCTATGATCTGATGCAACAACACTAACGTTACTTATATTGCCTTCCATCCATTCAAATGTGTTGATGCAAGGTTGCGAAACTCGTTCATCAATGGAATTTAGCGCATCGATTGTTGGGTATGCCACCATTATATTGGAAACGCACATAATGCCAACAACTATTACTGCCATTACGTTAATATGTGGGTGTTTTAATACAGGCAGGACTAGTCGGAGAGACGCTTTCTTTATGTCTTGTTTCTTGCGTCCTTCCAACATCTCTTTTACGACGATTGCTGCTGGAATGCAAAGTGGGACAATCAAATATTCTAAATGCCTATCCGGGAAGAAGTTAGCGGAGACTAATGAATATAAAAATGATAACAAAAGTGCTATACTCCATCCCCTAATGAATATTCCACCATTTGTTTTCTTCAAATCTGAAAAACCAGCTAAAGACAAACTGACAAGTAATAACATTGGTATTGAGTATAGGAGGGCAAGTGGCGTGATTTCGATATAGATTCCGGGGACGCCCATTATGACAGCATACGAGGATAATGCCAATAATGTGATGAAAAAGACGATTATTTTTGTCTTACGAGAGATCATTCCAAATTGAGGGAGGGAAAAGAGTTTTTCCGCATGTTTTTTCTTCGTTAGAAAAGCTAAGGACCCACCGTAGAGAAAGACATAATATAGTAGAATTATTTGATATGAGGGTAGGAACATATTGCCTTGCATAAAACTGTAAAAAACAGGTTTTGCAACAAAAGCCCAGTACCCAAAAGCAAGGGCTGAGACAAGAGAAACATATGCAAGAATATGCAAATTGGTTTTTTTAGTGGATTGTTTTGATGCTATGCTAGCAAACAGTATGAAGGTGATGCTAATAATGTAGAAGTATGTGGTAAAATGGTGTGATAAAATCAGAAGAAATGTAGATGCAAGTAATGGAACTATGAATTCCTTCTTTTTGATATATCTAATGAAAAAATACATTGATAGCAGCATAAAGAAATGTCCAATAGTAAGGGGGGCTGCATGACTTGTTTGATACACATGAAATGTTGCTACAGCAAGGAATGCTGCAGAAAGAAGAGCAATACGCCTGTTTTTCATCAATTCAAACACAATAAAATATAATATTGCGATGGTTAGCCCACCAAAAATTGGAGCAAGTTTTGGCAGGATTGACAGTACCTCAATACCTGTTGCCCAATGGGCTATGCCTGTTATTGCATATAATACTGGGAAGTATTGATATGTACTTCCCCACCCATCATATTGATTAAATAATGCCTTGTTTTCTACAAAGGAATTTGTAAGGCCATAATATATCCCAAAATCGCAGCCCCATGCAGCATTCAACAGAGCAGGAAGTAATCGTATAAATATTGCAGTTCCTGTGATTAGGATTAGCCAAAATGCCCAATTATTTGCAAGTGCTCTGAGCTTTGAAATAAATTGCTGCCTCATCTTCCCACGCTGTTTTTACCCCACGCATATCTTTAAACTTAATAAAACAATCTACTTAAATGGGCTTTTTTCATCCGAATGAATTACGTTTATAATGTTTTCAACAGTCTTTTCAACACTGCAGTCCCTTTTGATTCCAGTTGTCTCTTTTGCTTTTTTAACATCAGTTGCAAGATTTATATTATTTTGATTGACAGAATGAAATGTGCCTTTTTCATTATGATATTGTGATAAATACTCTTGCTCTATTTGCCCGGGCGTTGGAGTCATCAATGCCTTTGTACCGGTTAATGCCAGATCCATTATTGTGGAGTAGCCGCTCCTAGAAACAACAAGTTTTGTCCGATTCAGGAAATCCTCTCTTTTTTCCTTTGTGAGAAATGAATACACTTTAATGTTCTCTCTACTGATGTTTCCTGCTCCTTCTGTTTTTCCTAACGTCATAACAACATTTCCCTCTAATTGGTCAACCTGTGATAGAAGTTTTTTTTCAAGCATTGTTCTTTGTGGCTCTGGTCCAGATATAGATATCAGATAGTCGATATCTTTTTTTGTTTCTTTCTTTTTGAAATCCGATAAAGCACCAACATAGTGTATCTTTTTCTCATCAATTTTCTTCAGATTATGCGACAGATCGCCTGATAAATCATCCTCATTATAATCTGGTACGATCACTCCTCGAAAACGTTTAAAGAAAAATAAATTAAAAATTTCACTACCTGTTTCCAACATATGTATGCGAAGTGGATTCATTATCCGCATCTGATGAGAGATAAAAAATGAGGGAATTTTTTTACTGTAGATATCATATCGCCCGTCTGAAATTATAAGGTCGCATTTTCTCGTTTTCAACATTTTTGTTAGTTGGCTAAGGCCTGACTGCATTTTCCTTATGAACAATGGCCAATATATCATACTTTTTGCCATGAATTGTCGTGAGTTTTCTGATAGCAACATTGGGTAATCGGGCATATCAACATATTCTATGTTTTCTCCAAGTTCTCTTTTTAGTAACTCTAATGATCTACCATTAGATATGATGGTTAGGTCATTGTTTTCATCCGCAAGTTTTCTCATCACTGGTAGAGATCGCGTTGCATGGCCAAGGCCCCATGAGCAAATTCCATATATTACCTTCATGCGAGATTTCGTATTCCATATTGTATTAAATAGCTAACTGGAAAAATCATCTTTTTATATGTATAATTCTATTAGCTGCCGGTATTGTATGAATTTCAGAGAAAAATTGTCAGGCATTGTTCACGAGAATGACAGCTTATTGTGTGTGGGACTTGATATTGACAAAGAAAAGATGCCGAAATTTCTATTCGAAGCAAGCAAGGATCCATTTTTTGATTTTAATAAATCGATTATAGATTCCACAAAGGATATTGTTTGTGCGTACAAACTGAATATGGCATTCTATGAAGCTCTAGGAAAAGAAGGTTTTGATTTGCTGGAAAAAACTTTACGACACATTCCAAGAAATGTTGTGGCAATACTCGATGGAAAACGAAATGATATTGGAAATACAGCTCTCAAATATGCCCAGTCAGTATTTGAAATATTGGGGGCAGATGCAACAACAGTTAATCCGTATCTTGGAAAGGATGGAATTATGCCCTTTTTGAAATATAAGAACAAATGCAGCTTCATTCTCTGTAGAACGTCAAATTCCTCTGCTGCTGATTTCCAAGATCTTACTGTTTCAAAAACACCACTATATCAAATGGTTGCTAAAAAAATAAAGGAATGGGATGATTATAGCAATTGCGGGGCTGTGGTGGGTGCTACATATCCGGATGAACTAAAGGTAATACGTAGTATTCTTGGTGGAGAGATGCCTCTGCTGATACCGGGTATTGGTAAACAAGGCGGAGATGTTAAAAAGACGGTAAAACATGGGACAAATAAAGAAGGTGAAATGGCGATAATTAATTCATCTCGTGGAATAATCTTTGCAGGAGATGATGAAAATTTTGCAGATGTTTCTAGAAATAAAGCAGTTTTTCTTAAAAAGGAGATAAACAAGTATAGATAGAAGAGAAAACCCCCCACCGAAACCCATATTAGTATTGTTTTAATATATATCATGCCTTGATTCGAAGATCTCCATGATATGATGATTGGAGAAGCAAGTTCAAGGCAAAATATTGATGCCAATTTAGAGTCCCTCTTCGATCGAACAGACGTAATGTCAAGAAATGAAAAGAGGACAACCGTGGTGTCAAATACATGTCGCGATATTAGTTGTATTTCTACTCCTCTGCTGCTTATAGGACGGTTCTGCAACTGCGCCCGGCATCTGCTATCTTTTGTGGTTGTTGGGTGACAGCGACAAAAAAATGTTTTTGAAGTTTAAAGCACGGCTACAAGAATCATTGTAAGTTTTTTCGAACACAATTGTAGAGGTATGTTTATATATTATTAAGCATAATAATATATTTAAATTTAAAGGATTGAATAATATGCCTCATGCAAATATCTTTAATAAAAAAATGAAAGTGTTAGATAAAAATGCAGATAAAAAGAATCGAAAAAACAAAACATTTGTTTTGATTCTTTTAGCAATTCTAGCGATGTTGATTTTCGCATCTGTTGCGATTTTACAGGTTGGAAGTATTGATTCTATCCATCAGTATGAGGAAAATGAATCAGGAGAAAATGCATCTGCAGATAATGAAAAAGCAGATGCAGAAAATGAGACGGACGTCGATGGCGACTATAGTAATAACGGTACTTCTGATGGAGGATTTGATGACAATGCAGGTGATGATGAGTATGGTGACGACGATGATGATGAGTATGGTGACGACGATGATGATGAGTATGGTGACGACGATGATGATTGTATTATTGGGCTGCCTGAAGATCCAGTAACTATGGGGACTTATTTGAGTTATGATGATAGTTATTTCAAAACAACTATTAGTGATGTGCCCCCAAATGAAAATGTTACAAATGATACATACCTTGGATGGTGCGTTGAATATGGTGTTCCAATGACTGAAAATACATCAATTGACATAACTTTAAATTCTACTTATTGTCCGCCAGAATATCTTGACCATGAAAACTGGAGCAAAGTAAATTATGTACTTAACAATAAACAGGGCGATTATTGGGATATTCAAGTAGCCATATGGCATTTAGTTAATTTTGGACCGTGGTCTCCACCAGATTCAACTTCGAGTGCCCAAGCCATGATAAATTCTGCAATAGCAAATGGCACTAATTTTGTCCCAGGACCAAACGAAACTATTGCGGTTATCTGCAATCCAATGGTTAATCCTATCATTCGAAGTCAAGAATTTCAATATACAATAATTGAAGTGCTGATACCGACTCCACCGAATTATGATATAGAGATTGAGAAGTTTGTTAGTGATGACAACTGTTCATGGTTTGACCATAAAGTTATCAGTTGTGGCAGTACGGTATATTGGAAGATTGTTGTTGAAAACACTGGTGATGATCAGCTTACCAATGTATGGGT